>Ga0265330_10000747_pt1 | contig 20499 bp, 13 predicted proteins | sample 41919metaG_FD_202083 | JGI IMG/M metagenome (GOLD analysis project Ga0265330, IMG submission 202083) | Rhizosphere microbial communities from Carex aquatilis grown in University of Washington, Seatle, WA, United States - 4-19-19 metaG | ecosystem: Host-associated > Plants > Roots > Rhizosphere... | reverse complement strand
CGAGCCACCTTGCGCGCCAGGCCCGCCTGTTCCGCGGCATCCACGACCGCGCCAACGTCTTTGTAAGCGCCCGGCGCTTCCTCGGCCACTCCGCGCAAAGATGGGCTGCGGATCAGAATGCCGTGACCGGCCAACGTGTCGACCACGGCGCGGCCCTTCCAACGCTTGGTTGCCTCGTGACGGCTCAGGCTGCGACCTGCGCCGTGAACCGCGGAACCAAAGGCGCGGCCCATGCCCTCGGCGGTGCCTGCCAGAATGTAGGACGCGGTCCCCATGCTGCCGCCGATGAGCACGGGCTGGCCGACCGAACGATAGACGGCCGGCACAGCGGGATGGCCTGGACCGAATGCGCGCGTGGCACCCTTGCGATGAACGAACAGTCGACGTACATGGCCATCGACTTCATGCTCTTCCTCTTTGCACGTGTTGTGGGAGACGTCGTAGAGCAGGCTCACGTCGGCCGCAGGAAAGATCTCGCCGAGAGTTTCGCGCACCAAGTGTGCAACGACCTGGCGGTTAGCCATGGCGCAGTTCATGGCCGCGCGCATGGCTCCCAGGTAGCGCCGGCCCGTTGTCGAGTCGATGGGCGCGCAAGCCAGCTCGCGCTCGGGCAGCGCAATCCCGTGGCGGCCAGCCTCGGCCAGCATGGACTTGAGATAGTCAGTGCCGATCTGGTGGCCCAGGCCGCGCGAGCCGCAGTGGATGCTCACCACCACTTCGCCAGCGCGAAGCTGGTAGGCCGCTGCGATCTCGGGCGCGAAGATCTCGACCACCTCCTGCACTTCCAGGTAGTGGTTGCCTGAGCCCAGGGTGCCAAGCTGATCGCGCTGCCTTTGCTTCGCTTCTGACGAAACCGCACCAGGATCCGCCCCGGCCATCACGCCATCCTCCTCAATGGTTTCCAGGTCGGCCGCGCGACCAAAACCCCGCTTCACCGCCCAGCGCGCGCCTCCCAGCATGAGATCGTCGAGTTCGGATGCGGACAGTCGCACAGGGCCAGTGCTGCCAACCCCGCAAGGGACGGCGCGGAAGAGCGCATCGGCCAGGGCGGCACGCCGGGGCTCGACCTCGTCGATGGAAAGGCCAGTGCGCAGGGTGCGCACGCCGCAGGAAATGTCGAAGCCCACGCCGCCAGCAGAGATCACGCCGCCCGCCTCTGCCGAGAACGCCGCCACACCGCCGATGGGGAATCCGTAGCCCCAGTGTGCATCGGGCATGGCGAACGAGGCGCGCACGATCCCAGGCAAGCCCGCCACGTTGGCCACCTGCTGCAGCACCTTCTCGTCCATCGCGCGCACGAGTTCCTCGCTGGCGAAAAGGATGCCCGGCACGCGCATGCGCCCCGTGGGCGCAAGCCACCACTCAGTGCTCGATTTCTTCAACAGCCGGTTCGGATCCATGCTTCGTTCGTTTTTCCGCTATACGTCCACTACACACTCAGCCGTCCACACTCCCGCCTCGTCACAGGCGACGCGTAGACAACTCATGGTGGCGGCCTTCACTTCGACCGCGGGCTGGTGGCGATCCACATCAATGCGCTCCCCCACCATTTCTCCATCGAGGTGCATTCTCTGAGAGGCTACTGTGAAGCGGCCGAAGATCATTCCGCGCGTGGCCATTTGAAAGATGATCGCGTTGAGCCACTCCACCAACAGCATCTCGTCGTCCGTTGCCTGGCACGCGACCCGCACGCTCTCGCGCGCCTTCACGCACGCAAGATCCGTCACCACCGCGGTCAAAGCCAGCCCTGCTTGCGCAAAGGCCTCGTCGCGCGAACGCCCCAGGCCACGCACGCCGATGTCGGACTCATGATCAAAATGCTCCCATCTGGGCAGGCTGTTCGGCATGGTTCTTTCTTCCTCCACCCGCATGGCGTCGCTTGAGCAACATATGTACACTCCTTTGCATGGCAGGGCACGTCGATTGAAGTCGGTGCTTCTCATCACGCCGCCCCTGGTGCAATTCAACACGGCGTATCCCGCGGTGCCCATGCTGGCCGCGTTTCTGCAGCGGCACGGATACCCGGTGGCCCAGGAGGATCTTTCGTTGGGCCTGGCCTTGCGGTTGTTCTCGTTTCAAGGCGTGAGAGACGTCGAACGAGCCCTGCGCCGACGTCTTGCTGGCCAGCGCCGTCCACCGTCGGTGCGGCACTTTCTCGCCCGCGTGCGGGAGATCGAGTGTGCCGTGCCGGGCGTGGTGGAGTTCCTGCAGGGATGCGCGCCGGACCTGGAGGAGGGACTGGTTCATCCCCGAGGCCTGCCCGAAGGCCCGCGCTTTGCGTCCCTACGTGGGCTTTTCCCAGGTGACGACTTGGCGGCGTGGGCGCGCCATCGCGGGAGCATCTTTCTCGACGAAATCGCCGACGCTGTTCACGACGGCCTCGACGATCGCTTCGAGATGGCCCGCTATGCCGAGGCTCTGGCCACAACCGGCGACTTCGAGCCGCTGCATCGGGCGCTTTGCGGACGCCGCCGTCTGACCGACCGCTGGATCGATGAACTGGCAGAAGCTGCCTGGCGCCTGCATCGGCCGCGCGTTGTCGGCATCACTGTGCCGTTCCCGGGCGCGCTCTACGGCGCGCTTCGCGTCGCCCGGCGGATGAAGGCGCTCGACCCGCGCATCGCCACGGTGCTGGGCGGCGGCTTTGTCAACACCGAGCTGCGCTCACTTTCCGATCCGCGTCTGTTCGATGATTTCGACTACGTGACCTACGACGACGGGGAAGTACCTCTGCTTCGCATTGTGGAGAGCAAGCCTCTGGTCCGCACGCGCGTGCGCCGGCGCGGCCGCGTGGTCTGGCGGGACGACTCGACGGCGACGGTGCTGCGCCACCGCGATCGGCCTGCGCCTGCCTTCTCGTCGCTTCTCACGTGCGGCTACTTGGCCATGGCCGAGAGCCCCAACCCCATGCACCGACTGTGGTCAGAACGACCCTGGCTCAAGCTCGCCTTGGCTCATGGGTGCTACTGGCACCGCTGCACTTTCTGCGACACGTGTCTGGACACCATCGGCCGGTTCGATCCGGCCGACGCCAAGACCGTCGTGGACTGGATGGAGTCGGCCATGGCTCAGACTGGGCAGTGCAGCTTCCACTTCGTCGACGAAGCGGCGCCTCCTGCCCTGCTTGCGGCAGTGGCCCGGCGTATTCTCGAACGCGGCCTTGCGGTGCAGTGGTGGACCAACATCCGCTTCGAGCGACACTTCACGCCCGCGCTCGCTGACCTGCTGGCGCACTCGGGTTGCGTAGCGGTCACCGGCGGACTGGAGTGCGCCGCGGATCGCTTGCTGGCGCTGCTGTGCAAGGGCTTCGATCTGGCGCAGGCCACGCGCGTGATGGCTGCCTTTGCGCGCGCCGGGGTTTTGGTCCACGCCTATCTCATGTACGGCTATCCCACGCAGACCGCGCAGGAAACCGTGGACGCGCTGGAGCTGGTGCGCCAGCTCTTTGCCGCCGGCTTTCTTGATTCGGCCTACTGGCACCGTTTTGCCCTGACTGTACACAGCCCGGCTTTTCGCCAAGCGGACGGGCTTGGAATTCGAATTCTCGAAACACCACCCACGACCTTCGCCCAAAACGAGATCCCATTCTGCGAGCCGGACGGCGAGGACCCGGCGCCCTTCGCGGCTGGCCTGCGCCGCGCGGTCTACAACTTCATGCACGGCGAGGGCCTGCGCGCTGATGTGCGTAGCTGGTTCGAGTTTCCTGTCCCGCGTCCCAAGCTGGCGCGTGGCTTCGTGCGCGCGGCTGCTGATCACCTCGGCCACGGCCACCCCCTTCGGGGGCTTCGGGACGGACAACCCACCCCACCAACCCCCGGGCGCTTCGCGCCCGCCCGTCGCGGCCACGACCACGGCCACGGCCACGGCCACGATCGTCTGCGGTTATCGCGGGACTAGGAGTCAGGCACCGTGAATTCGGTGCAGGGTGAGCATGTTGGTCTGGAAGGGCTCGTCCTTCAAGACCACGCCGTAGGTAACAATGATGTCGTCCCCTGGCTTGGCCATGTTGTGGGCGCACAGCTCGCGTTCGGCTTGCTCGACCACACCGGCGACACCCTTGACCCAGGCCCCGAACAGCGGGTAAACGCCCCAGAACAGACCCAGCCGGTGCAGGATGGTCTCGTGCCGCGAGAACGCCACGATGTTGGCCAGTGGGCGCTGCGCGGAAAGTAGAGCCGCCGAATGTCCGCTCTCGGTGTACACGGCGATGGCCGCCAATTTGAGATCCTCGGCAATCTCAGCGGCGGCGTCGGCGATCGAACTGGAGTAGGTCCGCTCGGTCACGTCAGGCCGTTCCTTCCAAAACTTGTGGTAGTACTCGCTGCCTTCGATCTCGTCGATGATGCGCGCCAGGGTCTTGACCGCTTCCACCGGATAGTCGCCCACTGAGGTTTCGGCCGAGAGCATGACCGCGTCGGTGCCGTCGAGAACCGCGTTGGCCACGTCGGAAACCTCGGCGCGCGTGGGCCGCGGGTTCTTGATCATGGAATCGAGCATCTGCGTGGCGGTGATGGCGGGCTTGGCGTGCAGCTTTATGTCACGTAGGATTCGCTTCTGAATCAGCGGCACCTTCTCGTGGCCGGCTTCCACGCCGAGATCGCCCCGCGCCACCATGACCGCGTCGGTGACGTCCAAGATTTCGTCCAGCCGATTGACCGCCTCCGGTTTCTCGATCTTGGCAATGATGGGGATCCCGCCAGCCAGCTCTTTGGCCTCGGTCACGTCCTGCGGGGTGCGCACAAAGGACAGGGCGAACCAATCCACGCCCAATTCACGGCCGAACACGATGTCCTTCTTGTCTTTCTCAGTCAGCGCCGGAACCGACAGCGCCGAACCCGGCAGATTCATGCCTTTCTTGTCTTTGAGCAGGCCGCCGTCGACCACGCGGCAGATCACGTCGTCGCCCTTGATGGATTCCACGCGCAGCTGCAGGAGACCATCGTCGAGCAGGATGGGATCACCTGGTTTCACGTCACGCGCCAGCGGCAGATAGGTGTGCGAAACCCGCTCGCTGGTGCCCAGCACCTCCGTGGCAGTCAGGCAGATGGTTTTTCCCTTTTCCAGCGGCACCTGACCGTTGGTCATGCGGCCCACGCGGATCTTGGGGCCGCACAGGTCGGCGAACAGAGTGATGGGCCGGCCCACCTGGCGGGCGGCCGCGCGCACTTCCTGGTAGGTCTTGCGGTGGGTGTCGTAGTCGCCGTGTGAGAAATTCAGGCGCGCGACGTCCATGCCCGCCTCGATCAACTCCACCAAGCGGGGTACACCTGCGGTCGCAGGTCCCAGGGTACAAACGATCTTCACCTTGCGCATGCGTGGCCTCCTGACGCGGCTATGGTCGCAGAAGCTCAACCCTCGCCGCAAGCTCGTTAAGATCTGGCGGATTTTCTCTCGACCTGTATTATCTCCAACCTGAGACGCTAGACGTCAAGGAGGGATCCCGATGAAGCGCATGTTTCTAGTTCTGCTTGTTTCCGCTGTCCTGCCCGTCGCCGCTATGGCCCAGGCCCAAGCTCCGGCCGCCAAGGCCGCCGCCCCGGCTGCTAAGGCCGCTCCGGCTGCCGCTCCGGCTGCTGCTCCGGTTGTCGCCGAGAAGGACGAGAAGGCCGAGAAGGCCAACAAAGCCAAGGCTGAGAAAGCCGAAAAAGCCGAGAAGGCCAAGGCCGAGAAAGCCGAGAAGGCCGAGAAGGCCAAGGCTGAGAAAGCCGAAAAGGCCGAGAAGGCCAAGGCTGAGAAAGCCGAAAAGGCCGAGAAGGCCGAGAAGGCCAAGGCCGAGAAAGCCGAGAAGGCCGAGAAGGCCAAGGCTGAAAAAGCCGAAAAGGCCGAGAAGGCCAAGGCCGAGAAAGCCGAAAAGGCCGAGAAGGCCAAGCCAGCGAAGGCCGAAAAGGCCGAGAAAGCCGAAAAGTAAGGCAGAACGAAGGCACGAAATTCCAAAGGCCTCCTGGCTCGACCAGGGGGCCTTTTTCGTATCCGGTGATGGCGGCCATGACCGTGGGCGACGTGGTCTAGCCCTATACGCGCACGGTATCACCGGCTGGCGGGCGCGCGGCGGAGCTGGTATCACAGACGGTGAGGATTTCCCCATGGCCAAAGCCAAAGTCGCAGTTCTCAAGTGCAAGCCTGAAACCATCCTGAGCGACATCGAGCGTCTGTGTGAGCTGGCGGGAATGAAGCAGGCCCTGGCGGCGGGCAAGACCACCATTCTCAAGGACAACATTTCGTGGCACTACCCGTTCCCGGGTGCCAACACCACGCCCTGGCAGATGGAGGGAACCATCAAGGCCTTGCAGGCCGCCGGCTACGCCGACCTCACCTGCGTTCAGAACAAGACCGTGGTGACCAACGCCTTCAAGGGCGAGGACCTCAACCACTACGTGCCGCTCTTCCGCAAGTACGGCGTTCCGGTTCTCTACAACTTCAAGGAAAGCGACATGCGCTGGGTCGAGTACAAACCCAAGGCGCGCATGCACGTCCTGGAGCGCATCTTTCCCGACGGGATTCGCATCCCCGACTACTTCCAGGGCAAGAATATCGTCCACCTGCCCACGGTGAAGTGCCACATCTACACCACGACCACGGGCGCGATGAAGAACGCCTTTGGCGGTCTCCTGGCCACCCACCGCCACTACACGCACAGTTGGATTCACCGCACCCTGGTGGATCTGTTGGCCATCCAGAAGGAAATTCACCCGGGCATCTTCGCCATCATGGACGGAACCACGGCCGGCAACGGGCCGGGGCCGCGCACCATGATCCCCGTGATCAAGGATTACATGCTGGCCAGCGCGGATCAGGTCGCCATCGACGCCGTGTCCGCCAAGATGATGGGCTTCGATCCCATGTCGCTGGAATACATCAACGTCGCGCACCAGGATGGACTGGGTGTGGGCGACCCGCGCGACATCGAGATTGTCGGCGACGACATCTCGAACGAGAGCTGGGGCTTCAAGGTGGGCGACAACCTGGCCAGCATGGCCGGCGACTTCATCTGGTTTGGGCCGCTCAAGGCCATGCAGAAGCTGTTCTTCCACACCCCGCTGGTCAACGTGTTCGTGGCCGCCAGCGAGGCGTACCACGACTATTACCGCTGGCCGGTCAAGGACAAGAAGACCTTCGAGAACTGGAAGCGCGACACGCAGTGGGGACGGCTGTTCCAGAGCTACGAAAACGTCTGAGCTAGTTTTTTTTCACCACACAGAGCACAGAGAACACAGAGGTCGGAAAGGAAGAAGGGGTTCGGACTGGACCGAATGCAACCCTTCCCTATTCCGGCCCGGCTCTGTGACCTTTGTGCTCTCTGTGGTGAAAAGAGCCGGCTACCTTCGTCGCCAGGCCACGCCTCGCGTGTCGCCGTCGTTGGGCGAGCTGGCGTCGATGCGCATGGGTGGGGCCGGGGCCAGGCGGGTCGAGGGCGGCGCCATGGCCTTGGCGATAGCGGGGCCGAGCCTCTTCCAAAAATCTTTCTTCAACACGCGCGCCAGCTTCTCCTTGTACGCCGCGATCTCCCAGCGCCCCACCACCGAGCCGTCGATGCCTTGCCAGACAAGAAATGTCATGGCCAGCCGCTTGCCCTTGGGCTCAATGTCGGCGACGACAAAGGCCTTGAGCTCGCGGTCGCGCGCAAGCTGAGGATACTGTCCGGTACCGGACACGGCGGGAATTGACGTCAACACAGCAAAGCCGTGATTGGCCACGATATGCGCCACTTGATGGCGAACCAGCCTGCTGTCCTCATCTGGACCACTGAAAGGCTGCACCGCCACGCGCGGCCCAGCCCAGGCCAGAGAAGTGGCCAGAACGACAATGGCAGCTGGCAAGAGACGCAGCATGGCGCCTATGGTCGCCCAAGTTGGGGGTGGAAAGCAATTTCGGCGGAGGTAGGCTTGGCCTGAAACATGCTGTAGCAAGGGCTCAGGGTTGGGTTGATCTTAATGACCCATCGGGGGTTCGCCATGAAAACTCTTCATTTTATCGCCTTCGTGTTGTTGATTGCTGTGATGCCAGCATGTGCCACGACGACCACGACGTCGTCCGACTGGAGCCCCCAGCCGGAATGGGTGCGCTATGGCACCGTCACGAACATTCGACAGATCATCCAGCATCGCGAGGGAAATCCCGCTGGGGGCGCTCTCGCAGGCGCTATAATCGGCGGAATCTTGGGCGGCGGCCGCGGCCCTGGCGCTCTCTTTGGCGCGATGGGGGGCGCGGCGGTCGGCGCAGCCGCAAGCTCAGGCTCCTCTGAGCGAGTGAATTACGAGGTCTGGGTCCGCTTCCAGGACGGCGGCTACCAGGCCTTCGTATACACCGCCTACCCGCCCTTCCGGCCCGGCGATCCCGTGGCGCTCACGCCACACGGTCTGTATCACGCGTGAAATAGCGTCACGGTCTCCGCAGCAGGCGGCACAGCGCGCTGAGTTCCCGCTCGGTCTGGCTGGCCCGATTGAACACCGGCACGTCACCAGGGTCTTCCAATCGTCGTCGCGCGTACGACATGGCCGCCCCGGTCGGGCAAGGAGCCTCCTCGGCCTGCAAGGTAGCGCTCCCGGATCAATGCTGGGCCGAGATCTTCAATCTGGCTGAAGCCGAGGGCCGTGAGGCTGGTGTGGAGCGCTTCCGTTTCAAAATGACTCTTCAAAGTCTCACCCAGGGCTGCGACCCGCTCGGCCAGCGACTCTCGGACGGAGGCATCGTCATTCTGGTCGGGGCCCGAGGCCGGGGGATTGCTGTAGTCGAACACAACGTGAGCGCCGCCCGGGAGGCTGGCGATGAAGCCGAGTGTCGAAAGGACGGCTTGCTCCGTCAGATAGGGCACGACGCCCAGCCAGGTGAAGAAGGTTTGCTGGGTCGGCTCGAAGCCAGCGGCGGCCAGGCCGTCCGCCAAGATCTCCCGCTCGAAGTCGATCGGAACGAACGTGAGCGTGCCGGGTACCGGGATCGCTGCTTGGGCAAGCCGTTCGCGCTTCCAGGCTTGGGTCGCTGGGTGGTCGACCTCGAAGATGTGCAGGCTTTCCCCCAGGGTGGTGCGGTAAGCATACGTGTCGAGTCCCGCGCCCAGCACGACCAGCTGGCGGACGCCGCGTGCGCAGGCAGCCGTCAAGGCATCCTCGGCAAAGCGCGTTCTTGCGGCAATGAACAGACGCAGCCTCCGTCTGAACGGATGGTTTCTCGCATCGCGGACAGCCGCTTCGGCGTCCGCGCCCAGGATGCGCACAGCCAGCGGATCGGTGAAGATACGTCCGCTCTCCAGCACCTGATGGACGGCGCGATGGGTAGCCGCCCCAAGGGCCGTACGACTTGATTGTCCTGGCTGCATGGCAGGAACCTACTTTCTATACCAGGGGAGCGAGACAATCGGCGATGAACACGGCCAGAGTAGCAGCGAATTCGCGGAGGAGCCCATGCACTAGGACGAGCAACCATGGCAGAAGCCAACTTGCCTGCGCTCTGCGCTTGAATGCGTACTACGTTCTGGTTCAATCAATCGCCAACGCTTTCCATCGCGGTGACGTCTTCTAGGTCATGAAGGCCAGCGCCACAGCAACCACAGAAGACCTCCTGCTTCATGCGGGATGGCTGCGACGTTTTGCCGTGGCGCTTGTAAATGACCAGGACGCGGCCGCGGACATCGTTCAGGAAACCCTGGTCGCGGCCTGGCAACGCCCGGTCGAGAACAGGGGCCGTCCGTGGTTAGCACGTGTAGCGCGCAATCTGGCGATCGACCGTTGGCGAAGCTCGAACCGCCGCGAGCGTCGCGAGTTGGCCTCGGCGGCTACAGACCTCGGCACGGTCGCAAGTCCCGAAGAACTTGTCGGCGATGCCCAGATCCATCGCGCCGTGGCCGAGGTGGTGGCAGGACTCGAGGAGCCTTTTCGTCAGACCATCGTGCTTCGCTTTTTTCATGGCGCCTCATCGGCGGATATCGCGCGCCGCCTGTGCATACCCGACGGAACTGTTCGGTGGCGGCTCAAAGAAGGGACCGATCGCGCGCGCCGACAGTTGGACGCCCGCTACGGTGAAGTCCGCAAGACTTGGGTGGCCGCTTTGTTGCCGCTGCTCGCACAGCCGGCACCCAAGGGGACTAACCGGGAAGGCCTGCGTCCTCAGTCCCGCCCTGTGAGAACGAAGATCTTTGACCTTCGCCCAGTCACCGTCGCCACGGCCGCAGCTCTCATGGCGGGCGTCATTGTGATGGTCGGCACCATCGTGTCTCGCCATCGTGGATCGTCCCTTCAATCGGGCCATACGGCGGCCGAGGACGTGGCCCCGCAAGCGGTCTCAGGGGCGCAGAGGGCGATTCGGCTCAATCTCCCTGCATTGGCTCCATCGCGACACGAACCCGAGGCACAGCCTAGTGCGGGACCGGGACAAGCCGACGCAAGTTCACTGCTTGCGGAGTTGTTGCAGGCCATTCAGGCCAACGCCTACGACGACTTTGTGGCCAAGGGTTCGGCCGGCTTCAAGGCTGCGGTCCAGCCCGCCCTGCTGCGCGGACTCAGCGCCAACCTGGGAGCGCATTTGGCGGTGGGCTATCAGCCCGCCTCGCTCGGTAGCCTCCGACGGTCAGGGGGCACGCTCTGGCTTTTTCGCCTCGAATTTGCCGACGGTGGCGATGATGCCCTCGTCAGCATGTTCACGGATGGCTGGCAGGTGGCCGGCTTCTTCATCGACGATCCGCAAACCAGAGAAAGGGAGAAATGAACCATGTCCATGCGCAACCTCGTGACCTGTCTTGCCGCCGGCGCGCTTTGCCTGACCCTTGCGCCGGGAAAGCCCGCCTTGGCTGCGCCCGTGGCGCCAGCCGGGGCGGAACGCGTCCTGGTCAAGATGATTGAGGCTGTCAAAGCGCAATCCTACGATGATTTTCTGACCGACGCGGATGATCACCTCAAGACCAATCTCAGTCGGCAGCAATTCGAAGACATTTGCGGCCTGTACACCGCGCCCTTGCGCAAGGGCTATAGACTCGAATACCTCGGCCAGCTTCGGCAGCAGGGAACGTACGTGTACCTTTGGAAGATCACCATCGTTGGCGGGCAGGACGAAACCCTACTCAGGTTGGTGACGAAAGACGGGCAAGCGTATGGCTTCACAGTCCAATAGGAATCCCGTCGCTTGATGCGGCCAAGTTCCGAGTTGATTGAGTTGTACTGGCAACGACTCATTCCATTCTCGCGGTGGTGGAATTACTGAACGAATCGAGTGACGGCTGACCTTGCATGTTACGATGAGCCTCGGCGATTCTGGAGGTGCCGGAATGAATGTCGCTCTCATCGGTCCCAACTTCGAAGAGAACCTTTCGCTACGCTATCTGGCGTCGTCCTTGCGGCAGGCGGGGCACCGTCCGAGTCTGATCCAATTCAACACTGTGAAGGACACTGAGAGTGCCGCCAGGGCTGCGCGCGGCCTACCGCTGGTTGGCCTTTCCCTCAGCTTCCAGGTGCGGGCACGGGAGTTCTTCGCCCTAGCTTGCCGACTGAAATGCGAAAACCCTGACGTGGTCATTGTCGCCGGGGGTCACTTCGCCTCATGTGCAGCGTACGAGATCCTGCGCGACAACCCTGACCTCGATGCCATCGCGGCTCATGAAGGTGAACGGGCCATCGTCGAGCTTGCCGAGGCGTGCAACACACGCCCAGTGTGCTTCGACAGTATCCTTGGGCTTGTCTACCGGAGATCCGATGGCTCCATCATTCGTTCTCCTCCGCGCCCAGTCGAGTGCAATTTGGATGGGCTGCCCGAGCCGGATCGAAGTGGCCCAACTCCGCTCTGCGCCGGCATCCCGACTGCCTACATGCTGGGCAGCCGGGGCTGTGTCGGATCCTGCACCTACTGCTGCATCACTACCCTGCACCGGCTCGCTCCTGGTCCAGCTTTTCGGCAGCGCTCTCCTGAGAAAATTGCCGAGGAGATGTCCCATCTCTATCGCGACAAGCGTGTGCGCCATTTCGTTTTTCACGACGACAATTTTCTCACTCCGAGCATGTCGGCGAACCACCGTCGAATCGATGCGCTACACGACGCCCTGCTCTGCCGTGGTGTGAAGAACATCGCCTTCACCATCAAGTGCCGCCCTTGTGACCTTGACCAGATGGTATTGGCCAAGCTGCGCACGATGGGCCTGATCCGCGTCTTTCTGGGAATCGAGACCGCTACTGCCGAAGGGCTTGGCTGCCTGGGGCGCGGGCATACGCTCGACCAGGGAGAGCGAGCACTCTCTCTGTGCGACCAGCTGGGCATCTCAGGGCAGTTCAACATGCTGATGTTTCACCCGGCATCCACAGTGTCGACGATCCGTTCTGACCTCGCCTTCCTACGGCGTCATCGTCAACACCCCATCAATTTCGGTCGCGCCGAGATCTACGCAGGTACGCCGCTTGAGCGCCGAATGATCGACGAGGGCAGGACCGTGGGGGATTACCTCGGCCGCTCTTACACCCTGGCAGATCCGGTTGCCGATCTTGCGTGGGACTTGGCGGCACGCGTGTTTTACGACCGGTGCTGGTCCACTGCGAGTCTCATGCAGATGGCGATCGGCCTTGACCACCTCGCTGCGCTGACACAGCGCTGTTATCGCAGACCCTGGGTGCAAAGTTTTCGCCGCGAGGTCGGGCGCTGGCTAGTTGAAGTCAACCTCGGTCTGCTCGCGCTGCTGGAGCGCGTGGTCGACCTGGCGGAGCAGTGTGGGGCAAAAGAGTCTCTGGGCCTTGGGGTCGATAGCATGGTGGACGATCTGCAAACCGAAGAGCGCCACGCTCGGGTCTCGCTGCTCGATGGTTATTGGAGACTGCGCGACTGTCTCCACACGCAAACCATGGCCAAGGGGCGCGCCGGCAAGGCCGCCCCGAGCTGGCTGCGGTACGCGGCTGCGGTGGTCCTCATCACTGGCGCCGGAGCGTGCTCAACTTCGCTGAGGCTGCGGCGAGAGCCTTACCACCAGGTCGAGCCCCCGGACCGCGAGGAGACTCCCGATGGTGGCCCCAGCATGGTGGATATCGGCTTGTGTGAATATGAAGCTCCTCCCCTGTTTCCGCGCCATGAGCCCGATATCTCCATCTCTTCCCAGGAGGTTGAATCTACACTGCGCGAATCGAGCGGAATCCTTTTTGACTGCCTCGACAAGTCGAAAATACGTTTGCCAGACAATATCCTGGTGCGGGTCAAAGGGCGCATTTCCCCGGCGGGTATTCTGGATGAGGTCCAGATCGAGGATCTTTCCGGTTTGCCCGACACCAGCCTCCTTGCCGGTTTGAAGGATGCACTCAAGTCCATCACATTTCCCGCATCTTCGAAGGGCATCTCTATCGATTACAAGATCACGTTCGAGCTGCGCTAAGAGGGAGCGCAAAACAAGGTCGTGTCCCTTCGGGGCTACTTCGCGAACGCGGCCTTGCCGAGCGCATTTTCGCGAATGTAGCGGATGGTGTCGAAAATGGTTTCGCTCGCCTCTCTTGGGGAGAAGCCCAGTTCGCGTTGGGCTTTGGTGCTGTCGAAGTACCAGAAGTAGCTGGCCATGTCGACGCTGGCCGGCTCGATGGGGCTGGTGCGTCCGGCCGCCTTGAACAGAGCCGACTGCACCTTGGCCGCCAGAACTGGCCAGCGGCTTTTCGCCTTCAGCCGCGGGTGGTACTCCTTGCTCGCTCGCTCGATGCGGTCGAAGTACTCGGCAAAGGTCATGTTGTGGCCGCCCAGCAAGTAGCGCTCGCCCGCACGACCCTTTTCCATGGCCACGGGAATGATGGCCGCCACGTCGCGCGCGTCTACGAAATTGATCCCGCCCGAGGGCACGACCTTGACGTCGCCGGCGAGAAACGACAGCACGTCACGTGTCGACCCCATGCGCACGTCGCCCGGCCCGAGCAGCAAGCTCGGGTTGACCATGACCAGCTCGATGCGATCGCCGCAGATCAACCGCGCCGTTCGCTCCTGGTACAGTTTGCTGGTGTAGTAGGGCCAGCCGGAGATCAACTCAAGCGGCGTGGGCGAGTCCTCGTCGGGCATCTCGTCGGCTCGCTTGGACACCGCGATGGTGCCGCTGGTGGAAGCCATCAAAATGCGCTTGACCCCAGTGTGAAGCGCAGCCTCGCACAGAAGGCGCGTACCTTGCACGTGAATCTGGAACATGCGGTGGCCATCGGCCGGCTTGCGCGAGACGAAGCCGGCCAGGTGGTACACATGGGTCACACCCTCCAGCACGCACGCGACGTCGGCGGGATTCAGGATCGAGCCCACCACGACCTCGATGCCCAGGCTGGAAAACTCCGGCGCCGGAGCCACGGCCAGCACGCGCAGTTGCTTGGGTCCGAAGCGCCGGCTCAGCTCTTCCACCAATGGCGATCCCAGAAAACCCGGGGCACCGGTGACCAACATCTTCATGGGATCTTCCCACTCCGACTCACGACCTGAAGCTCGCCGTCTTCAACCGCTGGCAGCAGGGCCACCAATGGCCCCAACTTCTCGCCGTTCCACGCTGCCCGCACGCTGGCCACATCAAAGCGCGTGGCCACGCCGTCGCGCAGATTCTCGACGATCCGCTGGGTCAAAGCCGAGCACAGGCGCCAGGAATCCTTGTCCGACAAGCCAGCAATCAGCTCGCGCAAGAACTCGATGTCCAAGAAAGGCCCGAAGTGGACCTCTAGATCGCGCTTCTTGGGAATGGTACCGCCCACGGGTAGCGACTCATGCGTGCCCCGAATATAGGCAGGAAGGATGCCGACTTCGGCACGCAGGGCGAGGTAACCTAAGCTCGGCAGGAAGTCGGCCATCACACCGCCGCGCGCCCGCGTGCCTTCCGGAAACAGCATCAGGCTGCGGCCGCGGCGAAGCACGCCCTCGGCGATGGCCAGCGACTTGCGCACCGAACCGCTCCGCTCCATGGGAACCAGATTGGTCAGGTTGGCAAAGTAGGCGCGGCGCCAGCGATTGGAGAAGAAATAGTCGGCCGCAGCCAGCGACGCCAGATCGCGTCCGGCATCGCCGAGTGCCACCTTCACCGCGCCCATGTCGAGATGGGAGGAATGGTTGGCCGCCACGATGAAGTGGGTGTGCTGCGGGATGTGAGCTTGCCCGCGCACCTTGGTCTGCAGGGCGCGCGTGTAGAAAAGCTTCTGCGCGGCCGACAATCCGCGCTTGCCCAGACGCTGCAGCGGAGCCGGCAGCCTGAGGTCGCCTTCCTGGTGGTGCTGGAAAGTGTCGCGCCGGCGCGGCTCGCGCTTTTCCAAAGTCGGGTTGTGCCGCTTGCCTGTCGCTAAGTCGTAGAGCGCGGCCACATCGGCCGCACCCGTGAACACGACTCCCTCGGGCACATGCACGCCCGCGGCTTCGAGCGCCGCGGTCAACTCGGTGAAGGTCAGGCTGTCGAAGCCCAGGTCGTCGACGCGGCTCTGCATGCGGATCTCGTAGGGCGCCTTGCCACAGGCGTTGGCCACGATCTCCAGGAACCAGCCGACGCCTGCTTCGGAGGAGTGCGCCTCGGTGGCCTGCTGGCTCTCGGCCTTGTTCTTCTGGTGACGGCGGCGCAACTCATCGGTGACGTCGCGCCGCTTGATCTTGCGCGAACTGGTGCGCGGCAGCTCGCCATCCCAAAATTCCAGGGTGCGCACGCGCTTCCAGAAGGGCAAGCCGGCCGCCACTTCCCGGAAGTGCCCCTCGATCTTGGCCTGCACCTCGGCGCGCGAAAGCCCCGGCTCGTGCTCGAAATTCGGCACCACCGCACAGGCCACATGCTCGGCCACGCCATCGGGCAGGCCCACCACCGACAACTCCTTGATGAAGGGCGAGTTGCGGTAGAGATCCTCGACCTCGTCGGGGTAGACGTTCTTGCCGTTGGTGTCGATGATGACGTCCTTGGAACGCCCGACGATGAAAAGGTTGCCGTCCTCGTCGAAGCGCCCTAGGTCGCCGGTGCGGAACCAACCGTCGCGAATGGCCTGCGCCGTGGCTTCGGGATTTTCCCAGTAGCCGGCCATCACGTTGCGACCGCGTGCGATGACCTCGCCCACGCCCGTGGCGTCGGGGCTGTCGATCTTGACCTCGACACCGGGCAGCGGCTGCCCCACCGAGCCGAGCACCGGCTTCTTCTTGGGCGTGGTGACGGAAAGCACCGGCGCGGTCTCGGTCAGGCCGTAGCCCTCGAAGAAATCGAAACCCATGCCGTAGAAAGTCTCGAGCACTTCGGGCGGCAGCGACGAGCCGCCGCTGATCATGTAGCGCACGCGTCCGCCGAACCCCTGGTGCACGGGGAAGAAGACGAACATGCCCAGATCGATTCCGGTGCGTGAGCGCAGCTCGAAGTTGGCCTTGGTGAGCGCGTTGACCAGCGATTCGAGAAGCGAAGACCGATCCGAGAACTTCTGCAGGACGCGCCGGCGCAACGCCTCCCATACCGCGGGCACGCCCACGATGGCGGTGATCTTGCCGGTCTTGAGCACGGCATTGATGGCATCGCCGGTCAGCTCTTGCAGGTAGGTGATGCGCGCCCCGCGCGCCAGCGGCACCAGCAACCCGGTCGAGAACTCGAAGGTGTGATGCAGGGGCAGCACCGAAAGCATGCCGTCGTTGGGCCCCAGGTCGAAGGTGCGCAGCAACTCGGACACCATGAAGGTGAAATTGCGATGGGTCAGCATCACCCCCTTGGGGTGTCCGGTTGTGCCCGAGGTGAAGATGAGCGAAGCCACGGTGTCCGGGCCGTGCTTGCGGTGCAACGCGCGCTTGCGCTCCTCTTCCACGGCCAGCGGCGGCAGCGCGAAAACTGTCTCGAAGGGCCACAGCCGCATTCCCAGGCCCTCCTTGGCAAGAGCGGCGGGAAGATCGGCACGCTTGTCGAGCAAGTCCTCGCCGGCAATCAGACCCACCGCGCCCGAGGCGCGCGCGATGTTCACCAGCTCGGCCGTGGTCGAATCGTGCGCCACCGGCACCACCGTGCCGCCCGCCTTGAGCACGCCGAAGAACGCCATGGACCACTCGGGCGCGTTCTTGGCGTAGAGGATCACGCGATCGCCGAGCCGGACATTTTCGCCCACCAAGAACGTCCCGGCGCGCGTGGCCAGTTCTTGCAGGTTCTGGTAGCTGTACGACTCCTGCCGCTTGCCGCGTTCCATGCGCAGGGCCACGCGCGTGGCGTGCAGCTTGGTGGTGGTGTCGAAAAGTTCCAGAAGGTCGTGGTAGGCGTACACGCTCTTGGGCTTGGCCGCGTAGGTCTCGTCGAGTTCGGGCAAGACCCACCTCTGCAGCCCGGGGAAGTGGACATTGAGAAAGTAGTCGTACCAATCGATGGTCTCGGGTGACCAGGGCAGCAGAGCGCGATCTTCGGCAGGCAGGCGGTCGCGCAGGGCGCGGATGTGATCGGCACGCAAAACGTAGGCGTTGTCTAGGATGAACGGCCGGAACAGGTCGATGTTCTCGCCTGCCTCTTTGGTCACACGTTGGACCTCGTCGACCTTCTTCTTCACCCGATCCACCAGCTCGCCGAAGCGCCCGCCAGCCCAGCGCGGTCGCACGCGGTCCAGGGCATCGGACGCGCGCTCGGCCAGGCGGTTGACCAAGGGCAACGACTTCTTGTCGTACTCCTCGTAGGTCACCGGCCGGAACTCCATACGCGCGGCCAGCCGGTTGAGGAACTTGTTGCCCACTTCCTTGTCCTGGAAGCGCTTGCGCTTGTACAGACCGGTCAGCGTGGTGACCCGCCCGATGTACGAGGGGTTGAGATCGCCAGCGGCCAACTGGTGCACCAGCTCCGGCTCCTCGATGCAGGCCTGGGCCGCCACCATCAGCATGGCGGCCGCGATGTAGTCGACCGGCACCACGTCGAGAATGAGCGACTCCGACACTGGCAAGAGGTTCTGGCCCTTGAGCGCCAGGTACACCAGCGGCGCCGAGGTGGTGAAACCCTCGTTCCAGCCGCGGAACGGGTATTCCAGCGAGCTCTCCACGATGGCCGGCCGAACTATCGAACGCGCGATGCCGGTCTCGCGCGCCACCAGCTGGTCGCCCATGCTCTTGGTGTAGGTATAGATGTTGGGCCAGCCCCAATCCTTGGCGCGCGCGACGCCCCGCTGGGTCAGCTCGGCCCGCACCCAGTCCTTGCGTTCGCGCGCCACCGCCAGCTTGAGCGCGGCCTCGTCGTCGGGATCACGGTGCTGCTCGAGCAGCATCTCGCGCGCGTGTTGGCGCAAGCGCGCGAGCACCTGCGCGTCGTCGGCCTGGGCCCGCACCTCGACCGCGATGCGGCTGCAGTCCGCGATCTCCTGCTCGACCGAGAAGCGCGTGCCGGTCAGCTCCTCGCGGCGCGGGAAATAGCCGTCGAGCGGCTCGCTCTCCCACACGTTGCCGCTGCGGTTGCCGGCCACGAAGCAGGTGCTGGTGTGAACCAGCGCGGGCCGTTTCATGCGCTTGACGAAAGCAATCACGTTCTTGGTTCCCTGCACGTTGGTGCGCAGGGCGGATTCCAGCGGCGGGTTGAAGGTCACCTTGCCCGAACTGTTGATGACCACGCTGATGTCGGCCGCCACCGCGGCGGCATGCTCCTCGGACAGGCCCAGGTTGTCTTCGGTGATGTCCCCGTCGACCACGCGAATCTTCTGGACCAAAAACTCGCGCAGGCCTTCCGCGCCGCCGAACTTCTCGCGCAAAGGATCGAAGGTCGGCGAGGGCACCACGTTCTCCCAGAAACGCTTCTCGCTGGAAGTGCCGGTTCCCCGCCGCACCATCACGTACACCCGGCCGATGTCGGGGAAGCGATGGAGCAGCATGCTGAGCAGGACTTTGCCGAGGAAGCCTGTGCTCCCCAGGATGAAGACATTTCGCCCTCGGTAGATCTCGCGCGGCGAAAGCACGGAATCGATGGGGCCCACGGACGAGTTCATCGGCTTGCAGCTACTCCACGTCAGCCATCACGATGGGCGGCCATTTCATCATGGTGATCGACGCCGACGGGCCCACGAAGGAGCGCGCCATGGCGATGGCCTCGGTCAGCGATTCGGAACGGTCCCAACCCATGATGGCAGGCACATGGGCGTTCTTGGCGCCGGCCAGAATGACCTTGCCTGCGTGCTGGCGGCCGTTCTCGCCCCAGTACCACATGAAGAACGGATGCGAGCCGTGGTAGGCGTTGCCCCGCCGATACATCTCGATGTAGCTCGGGTTGCGCGCGAATTCTTCTTCGTACTTGTGCTGCAAAGTCGTCGAATCACGCGTCTCGGGCAGCAGGCGGTGAAAGAACTCGATGTAGCTGGGGTGGAAGGCGTGGTCGAATTCGTCGTAGCCCGGGTGACACAGGATGAGCGCCCCACCCTTGCGCAAGACAGGCTTGCCTCGGTAGAAATTGTGGAAGTAGCCAAGCCCCATGACCTGCAACAGGATGGGGTTGAGGATCGAGTTGATGTTGTAGGGCGAGACGTAGGGGATGGGGAAGATGACGATGTCGCTCTGGCCCTTCACCTTGACCAGGTACTGCTCGAAGCCCTTGGCCACGATGCGCTCGTGCACCGGATCGGCCTTGCCGGCGTGGCACGCGATCATCTGATAGGGCGACGGGATCTGCTCGAACATCTTGCGCCGGGCGGTCTCGGGCAGCTTGGCCAGGGTCCAGCGCAAGGCCTCGAATTTCATGCGATCGACCTCGCTGAACTCGTCCTCGTTCTCGCCCAGAAACTTGGTTGGGTTGGCGAACATCCGGTTGTTGATGGTGGTCTCGATGTGAAACACGTTCATGTGCTGGTCCACCAAGCGTCCCTGCCGGACGATCTTGGTGTTGAGCATGGAACGCGCCGGATCCATGTAGCTATCGCAAGCCAAGATGGTGTCCGGGCTGTGGTGCACGCGCACGCTCTCGTAGTCGCACAGGCCGACCGCCACCGACTTGTGCCCGCCATCCATGGGCACGAGGTTGATGTTCACGTAGATGACCAGATCGCTTTCCACCGCGCGGCGATTGATGTTGACCGGCTCGTTGTGATCGGTCTTGCCCAGGTGGACCAGTCCATCGGGATCTTCTGCGTCGTGGCTGTACAGGCGGTCAGGATGGAAACCGTCGTAGATCTTTTTGCCCACCATGCGCTTGATCTCGGCATCGGTCATGCGCCGGTGCAGCGAGTTGGCCACGATGATATGCACATCGTCGACACCGTTGGCGTCGAGCAGCTCCAGCACGATCTCCAGCACGATCTGCCGGATGTCGGGCGTGGTCATGGGCGGCAAAGGCAAGCTGATGTCGTCCACCGCGATGGTCACGCGCATGCCGGGCGAAAGCTGGGCGTAGAGCGGATCGCTGTCGAGCGGATGGTTGAGCGCGTAGCGCACGGCTGCGCCTGGGTTGGCCAGGCCCTCGATGGGCGGCTTGGCGTAGATGACCCGCGTGCCGATGGGCAGGTCTTCGCTGAGCAGCTCGGTTCCCGAAAACACGATCCGCGGTGCGGAGTTGCTGTCGATGTAGACGACCTGATCGTCTTCTTTGTGGCGGGGCACGGGCCCACGCAGCGGCTTGGCTTCGCGCTTGTTCATCGG
>Ga0265330_10000744_pt1 | contig 20549 bp, 14 predicted proteins | sample 41919metaG_FD_202083 | JGI IMG/M metagenome (GOLD analysis project Ga0265330, IMG submission 202083) | Rhizosphere microbial communities from Carex aquatilis grown in University of Washington, Seatle, WA, United States - 4-19-19 metaG | ecosystem: Host-associated > Plants > Roots > Rhizosphere... | reverse complement strand
GCTGAATTAGATAGAGTCTGTCGGGAAATTCTCAGAGCAGATCGGCCAGCGGTAGCGGTAGCGGTAGCGACCAGCGAATGGCGGCCTGCGTGGGCGGCTGGCGTGAGCGTGAGCGGCCCGCGCCACCCGGAGCGCTCACGCCCTCGCCCCTACGCCTTTCGCCTCCCGCGTATCCCACACGAACTCGCTCACGCACTCGCCCACGCGACCCGCTAGCCGCGGGCCGGCCCTGCGGGCGGCCCGCAATTTCCCGACAGACTCTAGCTAGAGCGCCTTCTTGACCAGATCCTGGATGCGCGCGCGCGGTACAGCGCCCACGACCTGACCCACCACTTCGCCCGCCTTGAACATGAGCAGGGTGGGAATGCTGCGGATTTCAAGTTGGGTCGGAACCATGGGGTTGGCGTCGATGTCGCATTTGCCGACGCGAATCTTACCCGCGTATTCCTGCGCCAATGCCTCCACATGCGGCGCAATCGCCAGACAAGGTGTGCACCAGGTGGCCCAGAAGTCCACCAGCATCGGCAGCGATGACTTGAGCACTTCGCTCTCGTAGTTGCTGTCCGTGATTACAACGATATTTTGGCTCGCCATAGGTCGGCTCCTTTACCACAGCCGTTCAGCCCGCGGGAGGCCGAATCGTCACTTGTGTTCACTCCGTGAGTATTTGATGCCGGCGGTTCTGCTTGCGGTTTGTAGCAGCTGGGAAGGGGTGGTAGTTTCCGGACAGCGGTCTTCCGCGCAAGTTCAAATCGACATGTCCGTGAAGCTGTTCATTCCCCAGGAGACGGTTGACGCCTGGCTCTCTGCCGAGCGGGTGAACCTCGACAAGGAAATGCTGCAACTTTACGGGTCCGGGGTCGTCTTGCGGCTGGTTCCGGGCTGCTACTTCACCACTGTCCAGGCGGGCAGCGACGAAACCTTCAAGCTCCTCGGCAAAGTCAAGACCAAGGCTGCGGTCACCGCGCTCGGGGCTGAGATGTACATGAACTCGGTCATCCTGGGCGAGACCGCTTATGAGGTCGAAGTGGGGTTCGTGGCCAAGCCGGTGGCCGGCGCTGGATCGGATGCGGCGGTGGTGGCGGCGGTTGCCAGTCTGTAGGAGATCCTGGCGTGCACCCTGAACGCGTCGTCATCGGCACCAGGGGCAGTGCTCTGGCGCTCTGGCAGGCCGATCATGTAGCGGCGTTGCTGCGTGCGGCTCACCCGGAGCTGGTGGTCGAACGAAAAATCATCGTCACCACCGGTGATCGGACGCCGCAGGGGCCGGTCTGGCAGGCTGGCGGCAAGGCCGTCTGGGTCAAGGAGATTGAGGCAGCACTGATCGCGGGCGAGATTGATCTGGCGGTTCACAGCCTGAAAGACGTGCCGGCCGAGTTGGCCCCCGGACTGACGTTGGCCGCTATCCCCGCGCGCGCTGATGCGCGCGATGCCCTGGTCAGCCGGGCCGGCGCCACCCTGGACGCTCTGCCGACCGAGGCGCGCGTGGGCACGACCAGCCTGCGCCGCATCTGCCAGGTCAAGGCGCTGCGACCGGATCTGCGCATGGAAACCCTGCGCGGCAATCTCGACACGCGCCTGCGCAAGGTGGCTGACGGCCTGGTGGACGCGGCCATCCTGGCCTGCGCAGGGCTCGACCGTCTTGGCCTGTCCCAGCACATCGCCGAGCGCATTCCGGTTGAACGCATGCTGCCCGCCATCGGCCAGGGCGCCCTGGCGATCGAAACGCGAGCAGCGGACGAGCCTGTGCGCACGCTGTGTCGCTCGCTGGCGAGCGAGGAAGCAGAGATCACGGTCACCTCCGAGCGCGCCCTTCTGCAACACCTGGGCGCCGGCTGTCGCACGCCGGTGGCAGGAACCGCCCGATTGCAGCACGGGAATCTGGAGGTTTGGGGACTGGTCGGCCGCCCCGACGGAACCGTCCTGCTGCGGGAACACGTCGCCGGGCTGCCCTGTGCCGCTGCCTCCCTGGGCCAGGCGCTTGCCGAAGCCCTTCTCTCCCAGGGCGCGGGCCGCATCCTGGCCGAGTTCGGATAATCAGTTTCTGTACCAGACTGCCGAACAACACTATGATCTCATAGTGATAAGGCATGTCATTGGTTAGTCGCGCTATTGGGCTGGCAGCCGCGGGGCTGCTGGCCGCCTGTGCTCACAAAGGGGCTGACCCGGCCTCGGTGGAGCAGCTCAACCGAAGCATCGAATCGCTGCGGGTGCAGAACGCCGAATACGCCAAGCAGGTGGAGGAACTGGAGAATCGCGTTTTCATCCTGACCGACCAGCTGGAAAGCCGGAAGGTCAACGAGCAGAAGGTGGCCACGCCCCAGCTTCCCACGGTGAAGCTGCATCCGGAGAATGAACCGGCCGACTCGAACCTGGCTCCTGCCACCACGATGGTGGCGTCGGAAGGTGATGTCGAGTACGCGGGCGAGGCCTTGAAGTCGAACCGCAGCCGTCCGGTTCTACGCCTCCACGGCGAACAAGCGCCGAGCTTCGCAGAACAGTCTTCGGCGGATCGGGAAGAGCGCTCGCCGCGCGTGAACCAAGAGGGGACAACCGCCACCCGCCGCAGTTCCGACTTGCCCGCATTCAGACTCTACCGGCAATCCTACGAGGCGCTTCGCCTGGGCAAGCATGACGAAGCCGCCGATGGATTTCGCGAGTTCTTGCGGCGCTACAACGCGCACGAATTGGCCGACAACGCCCAGTACTGGCTGGGCGAGTGCTACTACGACGTCAAGGACTACGCAGCAGCGGTGCGTGAGTTCCGTCGCGTGGTCGAACGCTTTCCCCACGGCAACAAGGTTCCCGATGCCTTGCTCAAGGTCGGCTACAGCTACCTGGCGCTCGGCAGTATCGAGCCGGGCAAGCAGACCCTGGAACAACTCGTCCGATCCTATCCCCGACACGAAACCGCTGTGCTGGCAACGGCTCGCCTGGCTGAGATTGATCATGCGGGGGGCGCGCAACCCTCGCCCAATGCCCGTCCGTCGGCAGATCACCCTGTGAAGACTGCGCACGCTCCCGAGGAGGCCCCGTGAGGCTAACCCATCTTCTTGTCTTGTTCTCCGCCACACTGGCGATGTCGCTGCCGGCTGCCGCCCAAACCTCGGGGACAACACGCATCCCGCCCCAGGTCCAGCCGTCGAAAAGCGCGCCTGGCCAAGCCCCGACCGAGGATATTGACCCAACCGACATCACGCCAATCCAGACCATTTCGCCAGCTGGTCAACGCGGCCACAACGAGTCGCAGACAATTGGCGACCGGAACAAGGATCCATCCGCCAAACGCATGGAGGATACCGCTGCGGCCCTGTTGCCCCCTGGGGGCGTCATGGGGATGGAGCCCGGATCCGCTGAAGCAGGGGCCGCGCGCGAGCCGACGGCCGGGCAAGCTACGGCTGGCGAGCTTCACGTGGTTCAGAAGGGCGATACCCTGTGGAGCATCTGCACAAAATACTTTGGCGATCCCTGGCGCTGGCCTCGCCTGTGGGCCGCCAACCCTCTCATCACCAACCCACACTGGATCTTCCCCGGCGACGTCCTCCGGCTTGGCGCTGGGGGCGATACCCCCGTGCCTCTTGCCGCGGGCGACAAGACGGAAAAGGACCCCGGCCGCTCGTACTCGGCCACCCGTATGGCGGCTCTGTCCAGCAACGCGCTTGTGTTGCGCGAAGTTGGGTTCATCGAAGCCCAGGATCTTGCTCAGGCCGCCACGATCACCGGCTCGCGCGAAGAAAAGACCATGTTGGCCTCGGGCGACCAGGCCTACCTGCGCTTCCCCAAGGATCGCCCCATTCGCGCTGGTGAGCGCTATTCCATCTTTGAAACCGACACCGGGAGCCCGGTTCGAGATCCCGTGACCGGCACAGTCTACGGCTACCTGGTCAAGGTCCGTGGCGACATCGTCATCGACCAGATAGCTGGCGCGGACATCGCGCGCGGAACGATAACCGACGTGGTCGACTACATCGAGCGAGGCGCCCGGGTGAGTACCGCCATTCGGCAATTCAGGCGCATAGAGCCGCGGCCGAGCGAGGTCAACCTGGAGGCGCGCGTGGTGGCCGCGTTCTCGCCTGCGCAGTTTCTGGCGGCCGAGCGTTTTGTGGTCCTCAACCGGGGCCGCAGGGATGGTGTCCAGGTCGGCAACCGGAATTTCGTCATCCGCCGGGGTGATGGCTATCGGCGCCTGCTGGGCGGCTGGGACACGGTGGATCCCGAGTCGCCCAAGGAAGTGGTGGGCGAGATGTGGGTGATCGACGTGCGCGAAACCGCATCCGTGGCCTGGATAGCGCGATGCTCAAAAGAGCTGCGTGTGGGCGAAATCACCGAAATGCGCAAAGGCTACTAGCGATCGCCGCCGTAACTTGCTTGATTCATTCGAGTTTACTTGCCGCTGCTTGATCTTCACCCGGGCTGGCGCTATCAGCTTCGTTCCCGATGCATGCGGCAAAACACCTGTGCGATTCCCGTTCGACAAGACAGGTCGAGCTGGCCGTGCGCAAGTCCCCGGACTCGATTGACCAAATCGCGCGCGGTGAGGCGGGGTATCCGTCCAGGCTCTTGCAACTTTCCGATGCCCCGGTTGCCGTCTGGGTGCGCGGGCGCGTGCCAGACGAAGGTGGGCGTGCGGTTGCCGTGGTCGGGGCGCGCGCGGCGAGCGGCATCGGCTGTGCGCTAGCACGAGGGCTAGCAACCGAGCTGGCCAGCAAGGGCATTGCTGTCATCTCTGGCGGTGCCTTCGGCATTGATGCTGCCGCTCATGAAGGGGCCCTGGCTGCCGCTGCCGCGCCGACCTTTGCGGTCTTTGGCTGCGGGGTCGACGTGACCTACCCCGATCGTCACGGTCCTCTCTTCGCGCGCATCGCGGCCGCAGGTGGCCTGCTATCGGAGTACGCGCCGGGAACGCCGCCGCGCGCTGGCCAGTTTCCTGCGCGCAACCGAATCATCGCTGCGCTGGCTGACGCAACCATCGTCGTGGAAGCTGCACATCGGTCGGGTGCGCTCATCACTGCGCGTCTGGCGCGGGGCCTGGGCAAACCGGTGCTGGCGGTTCGTGGCAGCCCTGGCACCGAGCGCCTGTTGCAACAGGGACAGGCCTTGGCCGTCAGCGCGGCGACCGACGTCGAGGAAGCTCTGGCTGGGCGTCGGCCTGCACCTTCGGACGAGGTCGAGCCGCCTTCCGGAGCCATCGGCACCCTGGTGGCAACCCTGCGCGAGGGAGCCAGCACGCCAGCCGGGTTAAGCAAGAAGACTGGATTGCCCTTGCCGGCAGTCATGGCGGCGTTGGCCGAGGCCGAGCTGGACGGTTGGGTTTGTAGGATTCCGGGCAATCAATACGAGGTGATTCGACGTGGCTGCTAGCAAAAAGGTGAAGCCAGACTCCGACGCGCCCGCCAAGGTCAAGCCGGCCAAGGCCAAGACAGCCAAGGCCAGGCCGGCCAAGCCAACGGCGGAGACGGCGACGGACGTGGAGACAGAGACCGCGACCAAGGCAGCCCCCACGAAGAAACGAGCCGCCGGCAGCGGAACCCTGGTCGTCGTCGAATCACCCGCCAAGGCCGCAACCATCAAGAAGTATCTGGGCGCCGGCTTCGTGGTCAAAGCCTCGGTCGGACACGTGAAGGATCTGCCCAAGGCCACCATGGGCATTGATGTCGAGCACGACTTCCAGCCCGAGTACGTGGTCATAGAGGGCAAAAAGAAGGTCATCGCCGACATCAAGGCCGCAGCCAAGAAGGCGGGCCAGGTCCTCTTGGCACCCGACCCTGATCGCGAGGGTGAGGCCATCGCCTGGCACATCGCCGAGGAGATTCGGCCAGCCAACCCCAACATTCACCGCGTTCTCTTCAACGAAATCACCAAGAAGGCGGTGAACGAGGCCATCCTGCATCCACTCGAGATCGATCGGCACAAGTTCGAATCGCAACAAGCGCGACGCGTGCTCGACCGGCTGGTGGGCTACGAGATCAGCCCTGTGCTGTGGTCCAAGGTGCGGCGCGGGCTGTCGGCCGGCCGGGTGCAATCCGTGGCGGTGCGCCTGGTGGTGGATCGCGAAGCCGAGATCAAGGCCTTTCGGCCCGACGAATACTGGACCATCGCGGCCAACGTCGAGGGCAGCGTGCCGCCCCCGTTCGCCGCGCGGGTGGTGCGACTCGACGGGGAAAAGGCGGTGCTCTCGCACGAAGGCCAGGCCAGCGAGGTGGTGAATCTGGTTTCGCAAGCCACCCTGCGGGTCACTGCGGTCGAGCGCAAAGAGCGGCGCAAAAATCCGCCCCCGCCCTTCATTACCTCGCGCCTGCAGCAGGAGGCGTCGAGCAAGCTGCGCTTTTCGCCCAAGCGAACCATGGGCCTGGCCCAGCGCCTGTACGAAGGCGTCGAGCTGGGCGCCGAAGGCCCCACCGGCCTCATCACCTATATGCGTACGGATTCCACCCGTCTGTCCGAGGACGCGGTGAAGGACGTGCGCGCGTGGATCGCCGAGCGTTACGGCGAGACATCGCGGCCGGCCGAGCCCAACATCTTCAAGAGCAAGAAATCGGCGCAAGACGCGCACGAAGCCATCCGGCCCACCTCGACCCAGTACGATCCCGAAACCGTGCGGCCGCTGCTGGCCCAATCCCCGAGCGTCCGCGACGCGCGCGAAGCAGAGGATCTGATCAAGCTCTACTCCCTGATCTGGAATCGCTTCGTGGCCTGCCAGATGGCACCGGCGGTATTTGACCAGACCGCCATCGAGATCGAAGCCGGTCGGGTCGGCTTGCGCGCCAATGGCCAGGTCATGCGTTTCGCCGGCTACCTGGCGGTGTACGCCGAGACACAAGAGGAGGGCAGCGCCGACGACGAAAGCGCGGGCAGCCTGCCTGACATCCACGAAGGCGAAACCCTGCGCCTGCTCAGTTGCCTGCCCGAGCAGCACTTCACCCAGCCGCCGCCGCGCTTCTCAGAGGCGACGCTCGTGCGCGAACTGGAAGAGAAGGGCATCGGCCGGCCATCGACCTACGCGACCATCTTGTCCACCGTTCAAGATCGCGGCTACGTCGAAAAGAAAGAAGGCCGCCTCGGTCCGACTGAGCTTGGCGTGGTGGTCAACGGCCTCCTCGTCAAGAGTTTCCCCGAAATCGTCAGCACCGATTTCACCGCGCAGATGGAAGAGCAACTCGACGAAGTCGAGGAAGGGGCGGTGGATTGGGTCAAGCTGCTGCGCGATTTCTATGGACCGTTCGAGCAGGACCTGGCGCGCGCCAAGGTCGAGATGCGCGACCTCAAGCGGGAAGAACAGCCGACCGAGGAGGTCTGCGAAAAATGCGGCAAGCCCATGGTCATCAAGTGGGGCCGCAATGGCTATTTTCTGGCTTGTTCCGGCTTCCCCGACTGTCGCAACACCAAGGAATACACGCGCAACGCCGACGGCAGCCTGACGGTTCTGCCCACCACCCGACCGTCTGACCAGGCCTGCCCGACCTGCGGATCGCCCATGGTGATCCGGCGCGGGCGTTTCGGGGAATTCCTGGCGTGTTCGCGCTACCCCGACTGCAAGACCACCAGCCCGATCTCGCTCGGCGTGGCCTGTCCCCGCCCTGGCTGCGGCGGGTACTTGAGCGAAAAGCGATCACGGCGGGGCAAGGTCTTCTTTGGCTGTTCCAACTACGCCAAGACCAAATGCGATTTCGTGTCCTGGGATCGCCCCATGGCCAAGCGTTGCCCGCAATGTGATGCCGCCTTTGTCGTGCAAAAGGTCTCGCGCGCGGGCGTGCGCCTGCGCTGCGTGGCCGAGGGCTGCGGCTGGACCGCCGAGCCCGAGGCCAGCGAGGCCACGCCCGACGCCAAGGCATCGTAGAGCCGGCGCGCACTCGCCCGCCAGCCCGCAATGTTCAGTCACTGCGTAGCTGGGATTCGGAGTGGCGGTGAGCCGGGGTCACTCGCTCTTCATCTAGAGTGCCGGTATGCCGATGGATCCACGTCGTGCGCAGCGAGAGTAACACCAAGCGACATCCAGCCCCGGAGCCGCCAAGTCCGCCCTATGGGGCGGAGGGCATGCTGCACGTGCGCGAAAGGAGCCTGATCCTTCCAGTAGCCGCGTTTTTCGCGATCTTGCTCAGCGCGGGTTGCTCTTTCGACGCCAAAAGATTGCGCGCTTTGCAGCTGGCGGATTCGGGTGCGAGGGAGGCTGACGCCAGGGTACTGGGCGCAGCGGACGCGAGGGATCAGGACGCCAAGGAAGTGGACGCATTGCTCGATCACCCGCTGGAACAAGATCTCGGCGTCAAAGATTCGTCCGTCGAAGTTGGCGCTGATCGGGCGACTGCGAGGCCCGAAGTAGGCGACGTGTCGGAAGCCCGAGGTTCGGAGGCGGGTGACGGCGATGCTCCCGCCGACCTACTCCTGGAAGCTGGCGACTGGTTCGATGCCGCAGTCGAAGCGGTTGCGGTCGCGGACGCAGGCGCCACCGACAGCAGGCTCGGGTCCGACGGGGCCACAGCCACGGGCGGCGCCGACGGCGGGTTCGACACCGCAGGGGATGTCGCCGGGGACGGACGTGCCACGGATGGCAAGCTCGGATCTGACGGAGGCACGGGCGGTACCAACGGATCGTTCGACGCCGGAGGAGATGTCACCGTGGACAGAGGCGCCGCGGATGGCACGCCTGGATTCGACGGCTTCACAGCCACGGGCGGCACAGACGGCACATTCGACGCCGCAGGGAATGTCCCCGGGGACGGAGGCCCGGATGGCATCCCCGGATCTGACGGGGCCACAGCCGCGGGCGGTACCGACGGATCGTTCGACGCCGTAGGAGATTTCGCCGGGGACAAAGGTGCCGCCGATGGCATGCCCGGATCCGACGATGCCCCAGCCGCGGGCGGTACTGACGGATCGGTTTCGCTTCCGGCTGGCCTGGTTGCGTGGTGGAAGATGGATGAAGCGGCAGGAAACGACACGGCCTCGGACGCCTCAGGCAATGGCAACCATGCCGCTCTCACCGGACTCGACCCGGCCTCGGCCTGGACTACCGGGCGCACGGGCGGTGCCCTCAAGTGCGATGGCTCGGGCAGTGCTTTGGTCAACCAATCGATCAGCCTGGACGGGATCACGACCGGGGTCACCGTTTCGGCGTGGGTCAATCGATTGAGCGCCACCACTGGGTTCACGGCGATCCTATCGCGAGAGACTGGCACCACCAACAGTCAGTATTACTGGTTGGGCTTGTCAGGAGACAAGGCGGAGTTCTACGGCTCTGCTGGCGTGCTTTCGACGACCACGGTCCCCATCGGTATTTGGACACACCTGGCCGCCACGGATGACGGAAGCACGGCGCGTGTCTACGTCAACGGCTCCCAGGTGACGAGCAAGAGCGTGAGCGATGTTTTCAGGGTAGACGCATCAAAGTTGGTCATCTGCGGAAACCAAAACGACGCGAGCGGGACCGTCACGCAGCTCTGGAATGGCTTGGTCGATGACTTGCAACTCTACAACCGGGTATTGACAGCGACGGAGATCGCCAACCTGGCCAAGTAATCGGGAGGCAACCTTTCTGGCTCGAAAATACAGTGCGTCCGGCGTGCCGACCAACGAGGCGTCGCACGAATCTTGCGGGTGTTCCGCGCTGCTCGCGGGCGATCAGGGGCACGGCCTCGCCGCCGAGGATGTACCTCAGGTGTTTTGCCGCCCTTCACTCGGACGAGCGCGCCGGTGCCCAGGCTCTGGCCTGCTGCGAGGCGAATGCGCAGATTTGTTATCCACATGAAATAGTATCATAGAGTACACTCTATAACACGGAAATATATTTGTTGTCTTGCTCAGCTCAGGAGGACGTCATGCCGAATCGTGGTTGCTTTCGCCTCGCTTCATCAGTCCACTGCCTATCGATGGCGGTCCTGCTGCTGGGATTGAGTTGCTCGAACGATATGGCAGGCCTGGCCGATGTCGACGCGCCCGTGGCAGGCGCCGACGCGCGCGCGGCATCTCTCGACACACTCAGCATCATCCTCAACCCATCGAGTATCGACGCATCTTCTGGACTTGACCTGGGGCCTGCCGCGCCCCCCGCGGATGGCGACGCAGGCGCGTGCTTCGGTTGCGGCGCCGATGCCCCGGACCAGGCAATCTGCGGCGACGGCACCTTGCAGACCGGCGAGCAATGCGACGATGGCAATGCCGTCCCCGGTGACGGTTGCTCCGGCATCTGCACCATCGAGCCCGGGTACACTTGCCCGACGCCGGGCGCGCTCTGTATCAGCACAGTCACGCAGGTGTGTGGCAACGGAAAGATAGAAGGCAGCGAGGCGTGCGACGATGGCAACATCGAAAACCGCGACGGCTGCTCGTCAACCTGCTCGGTCGAGGCGGGTTGGTCTTGTGCCACGCCTGGCCAGCCCTGCACCCCTGTGGTGGCGCCCAGCGTTTGTGGCAACGGGCAGGTGGAGTCCGGGGAACAATGCGACGACGGCAACAGCAGCGCCGGGGACGGTTGCAGCGCCACTTGCCAGCTTGAGCCGCGCTGGACCTGCCCGCAGCCTGGGCAGGCTTGCATACAAGTTCAGTACTGCGGCGACGGCGTCGTGCAAACGGCGCGGGGTGAGACTTGCGACGACGGCAACGCGGCGCCAGGCGATGGCTGCTCCGGTGTCTGCGCGATTGAGCCGGGCTACGCCTGCCCGACCGCTGGCGTGGCCTGTGTCAAGGTGTGGGTCTGTGGCAATGGCGTTGTGGATCGGGGTGAAGCCTGCGATGACGGCAACACCGTCTCGACCGACGGTTGCTCGGCCGACTGCACGACCGTCGAGCCTGGTTGGACCTGTCCCAAGGGCACAAACAACACCGGCGGCCCCTGCACGCAACTCCCGGGTAATGTCTGCGGTAACGGAATTCTTGGTGCTGGCGAAGGCTGCGACGACGGCAACACGCTTTCGGACGACGGTTGCTCGTCGACCTGTGTTCCCGAGGCGGGGTGGAACTGTCCTGCCCCAGGCAAGGCATGCAAGCTCATCGAATATTGCGGCGACGGCGTGGTGGACCTGGACCTCGGGGAACAGTGCGATGACGGCAACACAAAGGGCGGCGACGGCTGCACCCCACAGTGCACTGTCGAACCCGATTACGTTTGTCCGGTCGCGGCCCAGCCCTGCGTGTCCACTGTCCATTGCGGCGACGCAAAGATCAGCGGCAACGAACAATGCGACGATGGCAACGCGGTGGCGGGCGATGGTTGCGGCGTGACCTGCCAGCTTGAACCAGGCTGGAGCTGCCCCATCGTGGGGGCTGCCTGTGTCGCCAAGGCCTGTGGCGACGGCATCCTGGCCGGCAGCGAGCAGTGCGACGATGGCAACACGAGTTCGGGCGACGGCTGCAATTCGAGCTGCCGGATCGAGTCGGGATACGCCTGCGGGTCCAACCAGTGGCATCCGTCAACCCCGTCGACCCATTGCTACCAGACGGTCTGCGGTGACGGCCACAAGGAAGGCACTGAGCAGTGCGACGACGGCAACACTCGTCCCTTCGACGGTTGCTCCCCGACCTGCAGCAACGAACCCAGGTGTGGCTACCCCAACAACGACACCGCCCAGCCCTATGCGTGCTTCTCGGTATGCGGCGACGGCATCAAGATGCCCGACGAAGCCTGCGACGATGGCAACCTCCAGAATGGCGATGGCTGCTCGTCGACCTGTACCATCGAGCCCGGCTACACCTGCACTGCCTCGGCGCCGGCGCTCGGCTCGTCGCTGACTGTGCCCATCCTCTATCGCGACTTCAGCTGGAGCCATCCACAGTTCGAGATCGATCCGGTCTACAACCAGCGCCAGGCAGGCATCGCCAGCAGCGCACTGGGAGTCAACGGCAAGCCGGTCTACAACCCGGCCTACGTCGGGAACAACGCAGGCACTTCGCTTGCTCGGCCGTGGACCATGGACGGCCCGGCCACCACTACCTCGGGCACACTCATGAGCGACGCCACGGGCGCCACATTCCGCACGAAGAACGCAGGCAACGCCGCATCACTGAACGCGGCGCAAATCGCGCAGGATTTCGCCGAGTGGTACACCGACGACCCCAATGCCACCTGCAATGCCACAGTGGATGCGGGGAACGCCGCCCCTACGCGCATCACCGTGCAGAGCACCCTGACGTTGAGCCAGATCAGCACGGGAACCTACCAGTATTACAGTTCGGCTTTCTTCCCCCTGGACGGCCTGGGCTTTGGCAACATCAACGACCCGGCCAGCAACCCCACCTCGGTTCACAATTACAGCTTTACCAGCGAGGCCCACTACTGGTTTCAGTATACCGGCGGCGAGCAGCTCGAGTTCCGCGGCGACGATGACGTGTGGGTCTTCGTCAATGGCCAGCTCGCCGTGGATCTCGGCGGCATTCACGGCGAACTGCGCGGCATAGCCACCCTCAACGGGGCCAGCAGCCAGGTTCTTGTCGACGACACGCCGGCAAGCTGCGCGGGGAAAGCAGTGTGCGACACCCCGCCGCCACCGAACCGCACGCCCGTGCCCGGGGGCTTTGGCATGGTCTCGGGCAAGATCTACGAAATCGTGGTCTTCCAGGCCGAACGGCATGTGACTGGCTCCAACTACAAACTGACCCTGAGCGGCTTCAATGCCCCGAAGAGCGTGTGCCAAAGCGTGTGTGGCGATGGCATCGTCACCCGCGGAGAGGCCTGCGACCTCGGCACCGCGAAGAATACGGGCGCCTACGGAACTTGCAACGTGGACTGCACATTGCCTCCCCGCTGCGGTGACGACGTCGTTCAGAACCCGCCCGAGCAATGCGACGACGGCGTGAACCTGGCGACCTACGGCGGCACCACGAAGAAATGCGGCCCGAATTGCCAATGGGCCGCGTACTGCGGCGACGGCGTGGTGTCGAACGGCGAGGAGTGCGACGAGGGGGCCGCCAACGGCTCTGGCTACGGACACTGCACCGCCGCCTGCACACAGGGCGCAAAGTGTGGCGACGGCGTCATCAACGGCGCCGAACAGTGCGACGACGGCACCGCCAACGGCACCAGCGACAGCAAGTGCACCGGCACATGCACGCTGAAGTGTGGCAATGGTGCGCTCGATCCGGGCGAACAATGTGACAATGGAGCGGCGAACAACACCGGCGGCTACGGCAAGTGCACCTCCACTTGCACGCTTGGACCGTATTGCGGTGACGGCATCAAGAGCGGCACCGAGCAGTGCGACGACGGCAAGAACGATGGCAGCTACGGCACCTGTTCCCCGGGCTGCGTGCTGGCCCCCTACTGCGGCGATGGCACCGTCAATGGAACAGAGGCGTGTGATCTCGGTGCCAAGAACAGTGCCACCGCCTACGGCCAAGGCCAGTGCACCAACCAGTGCCTGCCGGCTCCCTTCTGCGGGGACAAGGAGGTGGATGGTCAGTTCGGCGAAGTCTGCGACGACGGTATCAACAGCGGCCTGCCCGGCTCGTGCACGCCAGACTGCAAAGCCTTCGTGCCCCTACCCTCTTGCGGCGATGGCGTGGTTTTGGCGCCCGAGCAGTGCGACGACGGCACCAGCAACGGGACGGCAACGAGCACCTGCGATGTCAACTGCCGATTCAAGTGCGGCAATGGCAGCAAGGATCCTGGCGAACAGTGCGATAATGGTGTAAACGACGGCAGCTACGGGACTTGCAATCCCAACTGTACGCTGGCCTCCTATTGCGGTGATGGCCTGAAGAATGGTAACGAACAGTGTGACTTCGGTGCGGCCAACGTCGCGCTGGCAACCGCCTATGGCGCGGGCGTCTGCACCTCAGTCTGTACTTGGGCTCCCTACTGTGGTGACGGACGTATCCAATCGCAGTATGGCGAAGAGTGCGACGGCAGCAACACATGCGACGCTGCCTGCAAGCGCATCGTCACCGTCGTCCAATAGCTGGTTCGATCGAGTCTTGGGACTTGACGCATGCCAGGACGTCCATCATCGTTCTTGGCAGGTCGGGCTTTGCAAAGCGAGCCCGGTGTGGCATTGGTGTTGGGCAGGATTGATCACGGAAGGACACCATGGGCGAATTCACATTTCAGGGACAGGGAACTCTTCAACGCATCGACACCTTCGTATCGAAGGCTGGAAAAACCATTCTGACCCTGATTTGCGAAACCCAGGGACAATACCCGCAACTTGTGCCCATCAAGGTGTTTGGGCGACTGGCCGAGCAGGCGGCCAACTGGAAGCCCGGATCGGTGTTGTCAGTGAGCGGTCGACTGGGCGGCCGTGACTGGCAGGGCAAGGTCTACGGCGACATCGTGGCCAACACCGTCCAGGTGGTCAACGAGGGCGGCAAGGGCGGAAGCGGCCCCGATGATGATGGCCCCCCGCACGACACCGACGAGGTCCCGTTTTAACTGGCCGGTCGTGATTCGAGAAATGGGGCATCTGAGATAGGGCTGATTTGCAGCGCTCTTCGCGGTCTGGATCCTATATGGCTACGCAGAGCGGCGGTCGTGCAACAAATCCATGAGAGCTTGAATTCACCCTCTCCCTTCGGGAGAGGGTTGGGGTGAGGGAGCTGCATGGGACGTGAATCGTGCCACCGATTTGGACCACGCGATTGTCGTCGTTTCAGCGTTCGGCCTGAAGAACACATCACCCTCACCCCGGCCCTCTCCCGGAGGGAGAGGGAGATCAAAGTGCTTTTCCTCGAATCGCGACCGGTCATCTAGCCCGACTTTGGGCCGAACAACGTCAGTGCCTGGTTGAGGTCGAGGCGGGCGATGCCCTCGACAAAACGGGCGACGCGACCGCTCTCGGCCACTGTCGCGGTTTGCGCCTGGTGCGCGCGGGCCAGACCGGCATCGTGGCGCGCGCGATAGCGGGCCAATTCGGTCGCCACGTCGACGGCAGAGCGCAGGACAAAGGACGCCGCTTCCCCGCGGGGGCCGAGGGCCTCGTAGGCCGAGCGGATCCGCTTGAATCCTTCCGGATCGCTGTGCGGGGGATGCTTGGCCAAGGCGGCGAAGTAGGCGCGTTTGATCGCCGCGACGTCCAACGTCGGCGTGATCCCCAGCGACGCAAACGGGCTCAGATCACAATCGCTGGTGGTCATGGCTCTTTCTCGTCGAGGGGCAATTTAAGCTGGCCTTTTGCTTCTCGGGTCTTGCGTCGTTGTGTTGTCTTCTTGCCCCTGTCTGCTTGCTTCTTGCGCGGCGACGCGAGCTGCTCGCCCAGTATTGTGGTCATGATTCTCACCGCGATCCGGTCGTCGGGGGTGGGCTCGGCATCGTCGGCTGCAAGAACCGCACGCTGGTAGGCGTGAGCCAGGGTTCTCTGGTGGCGCCACGGGGCGCCGAATCTTGCGGCGTAGGCCAGCCCACGCGCCAGTGCGACGCGGTCCTCTCCAAAGCGCTCGACCATCAGCCGGCAGGTTTCGTCGATCAGCGGAACAAGACTTTCCGATTCGCACATGCCCAGCTCACGCATGGCCTCGAGGTAGGCCAGGATGTCGGCCTTGCCCCCGAGGTAGTCCTTCACCACCTCTCTCTGCTGGGCCGGGGTGCGGACCTGAGAAAGGGCGAAGGGCAGCAACTGGGCATGGTAGGGCAACGCCCGAGGGCCAAGCCGGCGCCACAAGAGCAATCCGCCAGCACCCAGGAAGGGCAGGTCAGGGTCGGCCGCGTCTGCGATCGCCGCAATCCGATCAATGATTGCCTGTTGGCCCGAAGAACGACTCGACGCCAGCCTTTCCAGGGTGGTTTCTTCAGCAATCGTGATCAACGCGGGGATGGTCGCCGCGAGACTGCGCCGGGTCTCTTCACTGGCATCGGTCCACACCGCCTCAATGAGATCCGTCGCGAGATCGACGGGTTGCCCAAAAGCCAGGTCGTCGAGCAGATCATCCCGGACCTGGGCGTCGAGTCCGTCGAGAGACGAGGCCAAGGCCTTGCCACGCTTGCACAGGGCGCGCGTCGCAGCCTGCAGCCAGGTGGGGCCAGGAACATTGCACAGATCCTCTTCGTCGTCCTCGCGCGGGGGCGCGTTCAGGGCCATGGCCAGCGCCCAAACCGCGAACAGGCGCTGGTCAGGCAATGCCTCTGCCTTGGATAGAACCCCCTGGCAAACCTTGAGAGCGACAGCAGCGAGGCTTGGCACACGCGCGAGATCGCCCGCCAGGACGTCGGCAACACCCTCGAATTCAGTCGCCGTGACCAGCGCTGCGACAAGGGCCTCCAAGGCCTCAGCTTCTCCGCGTCGTGATTCGCGGGTGCCAGCTGTCATCAGCAATCGGGTGGCCAGCAACAACCCTTCCGCCACGTCATCCGCGGCCCCGGCGGCCAAGCGCGCCAGCAATTGTCCGGCCTCGGCCAGTGATGTCCCGGCGCTGGCACAAAGAAGCAACTCGCGGGTGGCCAAGCTGCCGGCCTGGGTTCGCAGGGCCTTGGCCAATGGGAGAGCCGCCCCTGCCAGCCAAGCACGAAGCGTTTCGCTGACCATGGACAGGGGTTGTGTGGCGAACAGCGAGCAGAGCGCATCCTCGACTTGCTCGACCGACTCGGGTGGCGCAGGCAAGGTATTGCGGGGTCGCGAGCGCGCGGGACCGGCGCAGGGGGCGGTCGCGGCGGGCAGTCCGTCGAGATCCAGATCGGCGAGACAAGACGGATCGATCTGACCCTGCCCATCGATCCAGGCGCCAAGGACCCGCGCCAAGCCCGGCGCGCGCGCCGTCACGCCCGCGACCAATGACTGCCAATAACGGCCGGCACGCACAAAATCGCGGGCGCGCATGCTCGCGAGAAAGAGCGGCCAGCGCGCCGCCGCCAAAGCCGCATCATCCGATTCGTGGGTGAGCAGGCGCGGCTCCTGCTCGGCGCGGGCCGCCAGTGTGTGCAGCCGCGCCCAGGCTCCCGCCTGTTGCAGATCAGGCAGCTTGCGGCGAAAAAACGGCGAAACCTGGGTGAAAAATGGCTGACGGCTGGTTTTGTCCAGGGCCATCAAGGCCTCAATGGCCAAATCCAGGTCCTGGCGGGCCAGCGCCTTTTCAATCTGTTCGCGCGCCCGCCGAATCCGCTTGTCTTCGTGGCCCTGTCCCATGGTCGTCAGGGTTCGTCCGGTGGATCGTCGCCCGCGGCCTTGGCGTCATGCTCAAGGAAGAGATCGAGCAACTCGTCTTCAACCCCCTCGCGGACTTTCGCATCAGTGGCGGCCTCCAGCTTGGCCAACAGACCCTGCAATCTCTGCCGTTCGGCTCCGTCCAGCGTCTGCAGCAGGCCGCGTGCCTTTTTCACAATGGGACTGTCTGATCGGCCGGTGGCAGCTCCCCGAGCGGCTGCCGGCGCTTTTTTCCGCTGCGCCTTCTTGCCCGCGTCGGCCACCTTCAAGGCCACGACCTTGGCGTTGTTCTTTCCTGGCTGCGAGACCTCGACCCGGATCACACCGTTGAGATCGTAGGCGAATTCGACCCGCACCTCCGATTGTGCGGGTGCGGGCGCGAGATCAAAGAAGAACGAGCCCACGCGCGTGTTCTGCGAACACAGCCGCGCCTCACCCTGAAAGACCTCTACCTCGAGTCTCTCCTGATCCTCGAACATCGTATAGAACTCCTCGGCGCGTTGGGCGGGCAACACCGTGTTGCGCCTCAACACCGGGGCAAAGGTGTCGGGCAATCCGCCGAACTCATCCTCTTCTCCGACCACGCGCACACCCAGAGTGTGGGCCGACACGTCCACCAGGATACGTTCCACGGCCGCCCCGCGCAGCAATCCGGCCTGCAACGAGGCCCCCAAGCCGACCGCCAAGTCAGGATCCACATCTTCGTGGATCGGTGCACTGAAGGCCTCTTCAAGCAATGACCGCACGAGGGGTATGCGTGTCGAACCACCGACCAGACAAATCCGCCCAATCTGTGCGGACTCGACCTTGGCGTCGGTCAGGGCCTGGCGCGAAAGCTCGATCGTGCTCTCCAGCAGCGATCGGATGAGATCCTCGAACTGCCGGCGCGTGACCGTGACGTTGAGGTGAATGGGCGTTCCCGCCGCACTGGTCAGAAACTCCTCGCGCACCTCGACCTGGGTGGCGAGCGAGAGCTTGATCTTGGTGTCTTCAGCCAACCGGCGCAGCCTGGCCATCGCGCGCGCATCCTCGCGCGGATCTACGCCGTGCTTGGCCTTGAGATCGTCGAGAAACAGTTGCAGCAGTCGATCGTCGAAGTCGTCGCCGCCAAGAGCCGTGTTGCCGGTCGTCGCGCGCACTTCGCGGATCGAGCCAGCCACATCGAGCACCGACACGTCAAAGGTCCCACCTCCCAAGTCGTACACGACCACCACCTCCGCGTCCGCTGCCGCTTGTTTATCGCGAACCTGATCGTAGACCAGTGAGGCGCTGGTGGGCTCGTTGAGCAGGCGCAAGACATTGAGGTGCGCCAGCTCGCCGGCACGCAAAGTGGCCCGCCGTTGGGCGTCGTCAAAATACGCGGGCACAGTCACAATGGCGTCGGAAATCGGCTGCCCCAAGGCTCGCTCCGCCCCGATCTTGAGCGCGGAAAGAATGGCGGCCGAGATCTCCTCCGGGGAAAACTGGCGTCCATCAATCTGATAGCAATGATCGCGCCCCATCTTGCGCTTGACCGAGCGGACGGTGCGCTCCGGCTCGGACAACTGCAGATTGCGCGCCTCGCGGCCCACGCGAAAACCGCCGTTCGCGTCCACGTACACCACCGACGGCACAATGGCGTCCCCATCAATGGCGATGGGAACCGGCCGGCCGTCTTTCAGATAGGTGATGACCGAATTGGTCGTGCCCAGATCAATGCCAATGTGCAACTCGGATGGTCGACTCATGATGGCCTCGCGCTCACAATGACTTCTCCTTCTCGCAACAATTTGCCCTGGCGAAGCACCGCCGCACGCACCACACGCATGATCTGTCCGGCGGCCAGCGACTGGTCGGGCTCAGTTCCTACCACGCGGAACAATCGGGCATCCGGTGCCTGCCCGGCCGGGGTTTGCCGCTGGAAGCCGGCCCCGAGCAAGAAGCGGTTCAGACGTTCGAGCACACCGCGCAGGCCCTGGGCGCGCGCCGCATCCGGCTCAAAGCGTGCGGCCTCCTCCAGGGCGTCCATGGCATCGAAGCAGTCTTCAAACGATAGGGCCGACTCGCTGACGGCGGCGCTGCTTTCGATTGCGCTGCGCAGGTCGGAGAAGCCGGCCTCCAGCTTGGACTCGATTTCCTCCAGCCGCATGCCCTGCCGCGCCTGAGCCCGTGCGACTTTTTGCACGAGCTCGCTGGTTTCATCGAGCAGCGAACGCCCCGGCGAAGCCTCGCCATCACCGTCGACCAAGGATCGTCGTCGAAAGAACTGCGGGAGCCAGGCCATTGAGAATTCCTAGTTGGGTTGAGGAGCCGTGCACATCTGTGCGAAATCGCCGCTTCTCTCTAGACGGAAGTCAACCCAGAATGCAAGCGTATTGCGGCCGCCGGCCGCGCCAAGAAATCGCGCTGATCTCACGCGGTCTTGATGCTGGCCGCGTTTTGCAGTTTCAGCTCTTCCACCGCCACCTCGCGCATCTTGTATTTTTGGATCTTCCCGGTCACCGTCATGGGAAAGGCATCCACGAACTTCCAGTAGCGCGGAATCTTGTAGGTCGCGATCTTGCCCTTGCAAAAGGCGCGCAGTTCGTCGCCGGTCAGGGTGGCGCCCGGGCGCAGCTTGATCCACGCCATGAGTTCCTCGCCATACTTGACGTCGGGCACGCCGATGACCTGGACGTCCGCAATCTCGGGCTTGGTGTAGAGGAATTCCTCCACTTCACGCGGATAGATGTTCTCACCCCCGCGCATCACCATATCCTTGATACGGCCCACAATGTTCACGTAGCCATCACTGTCCATGGTCGCCAGGTCGCCGGTGTGCATCCAGCGCGCGTTGTCGATGGCCTGCCGGGTGGAGTGCAGATCGTCCCAGTAGCCCAGCATCACTGAATAGCCGCGCGTGCACAGCTCGCCCACAGTGCCCCGGGGCAGCACGTGGCCGTTGGTCGGGTCGACAATCTTGACTTCGAGATTCGGATGGACGCAGCCCACAGTGGCCACGCGTTTGTCGAGCGGATCGTCCACCTTGCTTTGGGTGGACACCGGCGAGGTCTCGGTCATGCCGTAGCAGATGGTGATCTCCGGCATGTGCATGTCCTTCTGCACGCGCTTCATCACCTCAATGGGACAGGGCGAGCCAGCCATGATGCCGGTGCGCAGGCTGGCAAAATCGGTCTTGCTGAAATTCGCGTGTTCCAGCTCGGCAATGAACATGGTGGGCACGCCGTAAAGCGAGGTGCAGCGCTCTTTTTCCACAGTGTCCAGCACGGCACCCGCGTCGAAGCCTTCCCCGGGGAAAATCATGCACGCGCCGTGGCTGGTGGCCGCCAGGTTGCCCATGACCTGGCCGAAACAGTGATAGAGCGGCACCGCAATGCAGATGCGGTCCTTTTCACTGTAAGCCAGCGTGCGGCCCACGAAGTAGCCGTTGTTCAGGATATTGTGGTGCGAAAGGGTGGCGCCCTTGGGAAAGCCGGTGGTGCCGCTGGTGTACTGGATGTCGATGGGATC
>Ga0265330_10000743_pt1 | contig 20551 bp, 21 predicted proteins | sample 41919metaG_FD_202083 | JGI IMG/M metagenome (GOLD analysis project Ga0265330, IMG submission 202083) | Rhizosphere microbial communities from Carex aquatilis grown in University of Washington, Seatle, WA, United States - 4-19-19 metaG | ecosystem: Host-associated > Plants > Roots > Rhizosphere... | reverse complement strand
GGGCCTACGGCTTCCACAGTGCCAGCGCACTTATCAGCTTCATCTTCCTCTGCTGCTCCGGAATCGTCCTCCACCCCATCTTCAAGTCGCCGCCGCTACACCCATGAAAACGTCAGGAGAGCCCTTTAGCGCGCCAACCTTGACCGCCACATTGGTGCTGTTGTCCGCTGTGCCAATCCCAAGTTCGCCGTCATAGTTGTATCCCCAACAATAGACGGGTCCTTCGGAGGCGGCTCCCCCGGATTGAATGGCACAGGCATGGTCGTGCGTCGCCGCCAGCGACGTCACGCCAGACAGCGGAGCCTGTGTCGAAGAATTCGTCACAACGGGAAGGGGTGTCGTGCTGCTGGTCAAAGTGATTTCGCCAATGGCGAGCTGTCTCGAACGGTTATCGCCCCAGCAATTGACGGACTTGTCCGACAGAAGAGCACAGGTGTGACTCGTGCCGGCCGCCGCGGCCACGACGGTCAAGCCGGCAGGTAGACCGGACACATTCGTCGGAGTAGCGCCAAAAGCGGCGACGTTCCCGTTGCCCAATTGCCCCCGGTCATTCCTGCCCCAGCATTGGAGTGTGCCGCCTGTAACTAGCGCGCAGGTGTGGTATCCACCGGCTACTACAGATACAGCCTGGGTGACACCTTGGACTTGGACAGGGACGTGGCTGACAATAAGGGACTTGCCATCGACCTGTTTGTCTCCATTGCCAAGTTGTCCCTCAAAATTTCTGCCCCAACACCAGATGGTACCGTCGTTGATCAGCGCACAGGAATGTCCGTAGCCGGCGGCTACCGCTGTGGCCACCATTTTCGTGGTGCCGCCGGTTGCACTGCTGCCGCCGGTGGTGGTCACACCTCCAGTGCTCGCGGAGCCGCCGCTGGTGGTCGTTCCGCCAGCAACGGTCACGCCTCCAGTGCTCGTGGAGCCGCCGCCGCTGGTCGTTCCGCCAGCAACGGTCACGCCGGCGGTGCTCTTGGAGCCGCCGCTGCTGGTGCCGCCAGCGGTGGTCAGGCCGCCTGCACCACTGGATCCTCCCGCTGCCGGAGCGTCGGTGCCCGACGCAGCATCAAATCCGAACATTCCGCCGCCTGCATCCGGTGAGCCGCCGGTGTTTAACAGTCCCCCAACATTGCTTACCCCGCCGGTAGCCGTCACGCCACCGGTGCTGGTTGTTCCGCCGGACATGGTCACGCCGCCTGTACCGCCCGATCCTCCTGTGCCTAGCGGAACGTCGCTGCCCGAGTTGGCGTCAGATCCAGGAGCGCCACCGGCGTCGCTAAGACTAGCGTCAGTGTTCGTCCCCGCATCGCCACGGACCGCGGTCAGGACCACGGCGACGTTGTTCACTTTGCCACCCACGGCGGCCATCTTCGTGTCTTCCCAGTTCGCAAGGACGTGGCCATCGTCGTCGAGGCCCTCGACCAGGACGTCCTTCGTGCCAGGACTCGTCTTGATACCCAAGGTCCCGGCCACCGAGTCCGACACCGCGTAGGTCTTCGTCTTTCCATCTACCGTCACACGAAGTGTCTTGATCGCCGCGGGATCCACGGTGTTGTCCGTGCTGATATTCAGCACGATTCCGGCCTTTTCAGCCTGGCTGCATGCCACCAGACCGCCCACCAGCAGTAGCGCGACGATGGCCGGAAAACCGAGGAGTGTTGGCTTCCTCATGGCTAGTACTCCTGCGTTCCGTACTTGGAGAGGGGCATGGTCACGTCGTTGCTGTGACGAGAGAGAACGATGCCCAGAACCACTCCGCCAGCCACCACAGCGCCCACGGCTGTCCAGAACGGCCAGCGCCCGTAAAAACGGGCCGGCTGGGGGTTGGGGACCGTGACCTCCCCGGCAGCCGCCAAGGGCGTGGCGGGTGCGACAGATCCCAGAACGGGCCTGTCCTGCGACGGCGGCGTCACCGGAGCCATTGGCAGAGGCGTCGGCGCTGGAGCGGGCGCCGGGGCCGACGGCGCGGGTTCGGCCACTGGCGCCGAGCCAGTTGCCGAATGCGCCGCCGGACGCTGCCCCTCAAGCTCGCGCATCTTGCTTTCGGCCAGGCGTCGCTGCTCGCTCTGCGGAGCGGATCGAACGAAAGAACGGTAGGCCGTTATCGCCTTCTCGCGATCTCCTGCCAGCCGGTAGGCCTGCGCGATGTTGAAGAGCAGGTTCGGGTCGAGAGTCTGCTCGTAGGCCGCTTCGTATTCTTTGGCAGCGTCGGCGTACTTGCCCAGATTGTAGGCAGCAGTAGCCTTGCGCACGTGGGCTGTTGTCACGTCTCTTGGCTGGTCCGCGGCCCGAACCCCGGGCACCACCACCAGCAACGCGAGAGCTACGACTAAGGCACGCACAATGGTGGGAACAGTATCACGCGCACCCAGGCGATTCCAGGATCGGGTCGGCGCCACGCAGCAAGGCCAGTCGATCGCAGACATGAATAGCCCTCGTCCCAAATGCAGCCGATGCGGCCAACCCGACGCCGCCAGTGGCAAGACCATCGCAAGCAATGACTCGCCCATGGACTGATCGACTACCTGCTGCGCGAGGAGTTGCGTGTGCAGACCGAGCGCAAGACCCAGATGGCCATCAAACGCTCTGCCATCTTTCCGCTTGCCACCCTCGACGCATTCGACTTCAATTTCCCGAAGAGCATCGACAAGGATTTCGTCTTGCGGGCGGCCGGGCTCGATTTCATCAAGGAACACGCCAACGTCGTCTTCGTCGGGCCGTCCGGCGTCGGCAAAACCCACCTCGCCTATGCCATTGCCCAGATGGCCTGTCTGCGTGGCACCCGCGTCTGCCGATTTGGTCAACGATCTCGTCGCGGCCCAGGCCGCCATTCCACCTTGGAACGGCACAGGCATCTGCACATAGTTGTGGTCCTGCGCGGAAAGGGACGGGTACTGTCGGGATCGGAAATAGTGGACGTCGGACCGTTGGACGTGGTGCACATCCCTTCCGGTACCTGGCACCAGTTGCAAGCCACACGTGGGGAACCGTTGGGGTTCCTCTGCCTGGTACACCGCGAGCGCGATCGTCCTGAGCGGCCTGATCCCCAAGAATTGGCACAGATCCTTCGCGATCCAGCCGTGGCGGCCTTCGTAAGGCCCTGATCACGCCATCGTCATCTACGCCCGCTGGATATCCCGCCCTGCCGAATTCACCCGTGCACCCGGCGCAGATGGTTGATCACGTCGATGCGGGTGATGAGGCCGAGAAACTTCTCGCCCTCGCAGACGATGGCCACCAGGCCGCGATCGAAGAGCGTGAAGAGAGAATCCAGCGGCGCATCGGGACTGACCGTGACCAACTGGGTGGTCATGAAGTCGCGCACCGGTTGGCCGAACGCCGAAGGGGCGGCGGTCACGGCGCGCAGCAGGTCCGATTCGTCCAGCAGGCCAACAATGCGCGCGCCGTCGAGCACGGGGAGCTGAGAAATCTCCGATATCTTCATGCGCGCGTGCGCGGTCTGCAGCGTGTCTGCGGGCGAAACCACCACCACCTCGCCCTGATCCGGGCGACGGGCGATCACGTCGCGCAGATCGCCGGTGGGCCGGTCGCGCAGAAAGCCGTGGTCCTGCATCCAGAAGTCGTTGAACATCTTGGACAGGTACTTGCTGCCGCTGTCGCAAATCAATGTGACCACGCGCTTGGCGGTCTTCTGCTCGCGGCAGTAGCGTAACGCCGCAGCCACCAGTGTCCCCGAGGACGAACCGGCAAGAATTCCTTCCTGGCGCAACAGTGCCCGTGCCGTAAGCAGGCTGTCCTCGTCGGACACGGTGTAGGCATGGCGAACCGGCGACAGGTCACAGATGGGCGGCAGGAAGTCTTCGCCGATGCCCTCCACCAGCCAAGATCCCGCCGCCAGCATCTTTCCGCTGCGCACATGTTCCGCCAGCACCGAGCCCGCAGGGTCGGCCAGGACCATCTCCACGTTGGGCGCGTGGCGCGCGAAGAAGCGACCCAGCCCCGTGATGGTGCCGCCCGAGCCCACGCCGCACACCATGGCGTCCATCCGATTGTCCATTTGCCGCCAGATCTCGGGACCCGTCGTGGTTTCGTGCGCGCGCGGGTTCGCGGGATTGCCAAACTGATTGACGAAATACCCCCCCAATTCGCCAGCGATTCTCTGGGCCATGTCCTGGTAGTACTCGGGATGGCCCTTGCCCACGTCGGAGCGGGTCATGCGCACCTCCACGCCCAGCGCGCGCAGGTGAACCACCTTCTCCAGGCTCATCTTGTCGGGGATCACCAACAGCAGGTGGTAGCCCTTGAGCGCGGCCACCAGGGCCAGGCCAAGTCCCGTATTGCCTGCCGTGGCTTCCACCAGGGTGGCACCAGGCTTGATAGCGCCGCTCTCCTCGGCCGCCTCGATCATGGACAGACCAATGCGATCTTTGATGGAACCGCCGGGATTCTGGTTTTCCAGCTTCACGAAGAGTTCGCACGGTCCGGTGTCAAAGCTGCGCAACGCCACCAGCGGTGTGTTGCCGATGAGCGCCAGCACGCCGGGACGGGCGCTCACGACACCCCTCTTGCGGCGGCCAGGGCGCCTTGTAGGTCGGCCCACAGATCCTCCACGTTCTCCAGGCCAACCGACAGGCGGACCAGCCCGTCTGTGATCCCCAGCTCGGCGCGCCTGTCTGCTGGAATAGACGCATGGGTCATCAGGCCGGGATGCTCGGCCAGGGACTCCACGCCTCCCAGGCTCTCGGCCAGGGTGAAGATGCGCAGACTCGTCAGAAAACGCCTGGCCTGTTCCAGTCCACCGTCTAGCTCCACCGTGATGATCCCGCCACCGCCCGACATCTGCCGCAGAGACAATTCGTGCTGGGCGTGGCTGGTCAGCCCGGGATAGTGCACACGGCGTACACCCTTGGCGCCTTCCAGCCGCCGCGCCAGATCGGTTGCTGCAGCCACATGTTGGCGCATGCGCAGGGGTAGGGTCTTGATTCCCCGCAAGACCAGATAGCAATCCATCGGGCTCGGCACGGCGCCGATGGCGTTCTGCAAGAACTTCAATCGTTCGGCCAAGGCCGGGTCGCTGGTGATGAGAGCGCCACCCACCACGTCAGAATGGCCGTTGATGTACTTGGTGGTCGAGTGCACGACAACAGTGGCGCCGAGATCCAGCGGCCTCTGCAGCACTGGCGACGCGAAGGTATTGTCCACGGCCAGCGTGATTCCGCGCCCTTTGCATACGTCCGCAATGGCCCGCAGATCCACCAAGCGCAGCAGCGGATTCGTCGGCGTTTCCAGCCACACCAGGCGCGTGCGCGGGGTCAGCGCAGCCTGCAGCCGCTCGGGCTCGCGCAAGTCCACGAAGCTGGCGACAATTCCCAGCGGCCCCATCACCTTGTCGAAGATGCGGAACGTGCCGCCGTAGACATCGTCGCCACTGATCACGTGATCCCCGGTGCGCAGGGTGTGCAGCAGCGTGGTGGCAGCCGCGCACCCACTGGCGAATGCAAAGCCCGCGCGGCCGCCTTCCAGGGCGGCCAGGCATTCCTCCAGCGCAGCCCGCGTCGGATTGCCGCTGCGAGAATAGTCGAAGCGCAGTGGCTTGGCCGGCTCAGGCTGGGCAAAGGTCGAAGCCAGCACGATGGGCTGCATGACCGCCCCATGCGTCGGGTCGGCAGGCTGTCCGGCGTGGATGGCCAGGGTCTCGATCGCGTGGCTCCCGGAAGTGACTGACATGCCCTGAGCGTAGCACACGGCGTGTCCTCTTTGCTAGACCGCCATGACCACTCACGCCGCATGCGGCCGGCGCCTCGACCGCGTCGACCAGGCTTTCCGCCGGATTTGCGGCGCCGGCACCACGGAATGCCCCGAGTTGCAGCGCGATGCCGCGTCTGTTTTGCGAAACTTCCGTCTTGACAACACGGAGCGCTCCCCCAACACTGTTTCCATCATGAGGTTGATTCGCACCGCAACTTTCGTCTTGGCTGGGCTGCTCTTCTCCGGCGCGGCCAGCGCAAGAGAAGTGACCCTGCTCAACGTCTCCTACGATCCCACGCGCGAACTGTACGCGGACTTCAACGCCGCCTTCGCCAAGCATTGGAAGGCCAAGACTGGCGACGACGTGAAGGTGAACCAGTCGCACGGCGGCTCGGGCAAGCAGGCCCGCGCGGTCATCGACGGGCTGGAGGCCGACGTGGTTACCCTGGCTCTGGCCTACGACATCGATGCCATCGCTGAGGCCACAGGCAAGCTGCCCAAGGACTGGCAGAAACAACTGCCCGCGAACGCTTCACCCTACACCTCGACCATCGTGTTCGTGGTGCGCAAGGGCAACCCCAAAGGCATCAAGAACTGGGACGACCTTGTCGTGCCAGGAATCAAGGTCATCACCCCGAATCCAAAGACCTCGGGCGGGGCGCGCTGGAACTACCTGGCCGCCTGGGGCTACGCCCAGACCAAGTTTGGCGGGGACGAGGGCAAAATTCGCGATTTCGTCGCGCGGCTCTACAAGAACGTGCCTGTGCTCGACTCGGGCGCGCGCGGGTCGACCACCACCTTTGCCCAACGGGGAATCGGGGATGTGCTCATCGCCTGGGAAAATGAGGCCTTCCTGCTGGTCGACGAGCTGGGCAAGGACAAGTTCGAGATCGTGGCACCTGCGCAGAGCGTCCTGGCCGAGCCGCCAGTGGCCGTGGTGGAGAAGAACGCCAGCAAGCACGGCACTGCCGCCTTGGCCCGCGCTTATCTCGAATACCTCTATACTGAGGAAGGCCAGCAAGTCATCGCGAAGAACCACTACCGGCCGCGCGATCCAAAGGTGGCAGCCAAGCACGCCGCGCATTTTCCCAAGCTGCGCCTGCTGACCGTCGACGGAGATTTCGGTGGCTGGCAGAAGGCCCAAAAGACCCACTTCGCGGACAACGGCACCTTTGACCAGATCTACTCGGGCGGAAAGTAAGTGGCGGCTGCGGCACACATCGCTGCGCGCCCGGGCTGGCGGCCCGGGCCCCTGCCCGGCTTTCGGCCGACGCTGGGATTTACCCTGCTGTACCTCAGTCTGGTGGTCCTGTTGCCGCTGGCGGCTCTGGTCTGCAAGACCGCCGGGCTGAGTTGGGGTGCATTCTGGGCGACGGTCACCTCGTCGCGTGCACTGGCCGCGTACAAGCTGAGCTTCGGCGGGGCCTTGCTGGCGGGCGGGATCAACACCCTGGCAGGTCTGCTGCTGTCCTGGGTGCTGGTGCGCTGCCGCTTTCCGGGCCGCGACGTGGTAGACGCGATCATCGATCTGCCGCTGGCCCTGCCCACGGCGGTGGCCGGGATTGCTCTCACCGCGATCTATGCCCCCACCGGCGCGGTGGGGGGCTTTCTCGAAAGACACGGCGTCCAGGTGGCCTTCACCTGGGTGGGCGTGGTTCTGGCCATGGTGTTTGTCGGGTTGCCCTTTGCGGTGCGCTCGGTGCAACCGGTGTTGATGGAACTGGGACCGGAGCTGGAAGAAGCAGCGGCCGTGCTCGGGGCGTCGCGACTGCGCACATTCCTGCGCGTAATCCTTCCCGTGCTGGTACCGCCGCTTCTCACCGGCTTCGCGCTCGCCTTTGCCCGTGCCGTGGGTGAGTACGGTTCCATTGTCTTCATTTCAGGGAACATGCCCAGCCACACGGAAATTGTTCCGCTTCTGATTGTCACCAAGCTGGAGCAGTTCCAGTACCAGCAGGCCACGGCCCTGGCGGTGGTGATGCTGGCGGGATCGCTGGTCACGCTTCTGGCCGTGAACCTGTTGCAGGCCTGGAACCGGAAATGGACCTAGGCGTTAAGCGGGTCAACCGCGTGTCCAGGTGGCCATTCGTGATTCGAGGACACAAGTCCTTGAATCGAATCACCCCTCTCCCTCCGGGAGAGGGGCTTGGGGGTGAGGGTGAGACTTCCACTGAGCCGGACGCTGAAGTCACCAAGGTTGTGACCGCGCCCGCGGTGCGATTCGACGTGCAATGCAGTCCCCTCACCCCGGCCCTCTCCCAGAGGGAGAGGGTGGTCGACCTGCGGCCGCCTAACGCCTGTCGAGAATGGGCCGGCCATGTCTGACTTCGCGCAGGCGCAACCGGCCCCCCGCCTGCCGCTGGCAGAGTTGGATACTTTGCCCACGCGGTGGGTGAAGACCAAGGCGGGCAGCCGACCCGCATTGCGCGGATCATTGTCAGTGCGGATCTCGTTGATCGCCCTGGCACTGGCGTTTTTGGCCCTAGTGGTGCTGCTGCCCTTGGCGGCCGTGTTCGCGCAGGCCATGGAAAAGGGGCTGGGCGCGTACCTGAGGGCGATCCGCCAGCCAGAAACCATGGCGGCTATTCGACTCACGCTCTTGACCGCGCTGCTGGTTGTTCCGCTCAACACAGTATTCGGCGTGGCGGCGGCCTGGTTGATTGCGAAATACCGCTTTTTCGGACGCAACCTTCTCATCACGCTCATCGATCTGCCCTTCTCTGTGTCGCCGGTTATCTCGGGACTGATCTTCGTTCTTCTGTTCGGCAGCCAAGGTCTCTGCGGGCAGTGGCTTTCCGACCACGACATCAAGATCGTCTTCGCCACGCCGGGCATCGTGCTGGCTACCGCCTTTGTCACCTTCCCCTTCGTCGCGCGCGAGGTCTTGCCAGCGCTGCAGGCGGCAGGCAATGCCGAGGAGGAAGCAGCCCTGATCCTGGGGGCGAGCGGCTGGCGCCTGTTCTTTCGGGTCACCTTGCCCAAGATTCGCTGGGCTCTCATCTACGGCATCATCTTGTGCAACGCACGCGCCATGGGCGAATTCGGCGCTGTTTCGGTGGTGTCAGGGCATATCCGCGGGGTGACCAACACCGTCCCGTTGCAAGTCGAAATCCTCTACAACGAATACGACTTCGTGGGTGCGTTCGCCGTGGCGTCGCTGCTGACCCTGGTCGCCCTCGCCACCCTGGTGGTCAAGAAGGTGGCGGAGCGGTTCCAGGGCGCCAGGAACGCGGAGGGCGTCCGATGAACGTAATTGGCGCAAACGACAACGTGTTCTGCAAATCCGCCTCGGATTTCACCACAGAGAGCACAGAGCTCACAGAGACGGATCAGAAGGACGAAAGGCTTCGGATCCGAATGTGCAACCCTTTGCTTCCGGCCTCTGTGGTTTTTGTGCCCTCTGTGGTGAAACTCCGGACTGCGGAGGGCATTCGATGAACGTTCGGGTGGAAGGTCTGACCAAGGGGTTCTCGACCAAGGCTGCCCCGGCCGTGTTTCAGGCCGACTTCGAGGCACCTTCCGGTGGCATCACCACCCTGCTCGGCCCGTCGGGCTCGGGCAAAACCACCATCCTGCGAATCATCGCCGGACTCGAGTCCGCCGATGCCGGCCGTGTGCTGGTGGCTGGCGAAGACATCACGTCTGTGCCCGTGCGAAAACGCGGCTTCGGTTTCGTGTTCCAGAGCTTCGCTCTGTTCGGTCACATGACGGTGCGCGAGAACGTCGCGTTCGGGCTGCGAACCCAACGAGCGCCCAAGGCTCAGATCGATGCACGCGTCGCCGAATTGCTGAAACTGGTCCAACTGGAAGGCCACGGCGACCGTTATCCGGGTCAACTATCAGGCGGACAGCGACAACGGGTGGGCTTCGCGCGAGCGCTGGCGCCCCGACCCAGGCTCTTGCTCCTCGACGAACCCTTTGGCGCGCTCGACACGCGCGTGCGCCTTGAGCTGCGCGAATGGCTGCGTCTGCTTCACGAGGCCACCCACCTGACCACCATCCTGGTCACGCACGACCAGGAGGAGGCGCTGGACCTTTCCGACCGTATTGTCGTGATGGATCGCGGACGTATCCAGCAGGTTGGTTCGCCTAATGAGATCTATCAGTCCCCGTCCACGCCCTTTGTGGCATCGTTCATTGGCTCCGCCAATGTGCTGCGCGGCCGGGTGTGCGCAGGCCACGCCCAGGTGGCCTCGCTGTCGCTCGACGTGCCCGCGAACACACCTGACGGCACTGCCGTTCGTGCTATCGTCCGGCCGCATGACATTCGCATCGAGCGAGCTGGAAACGGCAACTGCGTCTGCAGCAGCCGAACCGCCGCCGGACGCATCTCGCGTATGGTGAACCTGGGCGCGCACGTCAAGCTGGATCTCGCCCTGACCACCGGCGATGCGGTGACCGTGCACGTTGCCCGGCGCGAATACGAGGGTCTAGGATTGGTGGCCGGCGAATCGGTGCTGGTCGACCTGGAAAGTGCCCGCGTGTTCGTGGAGGATTATGTCATCTGAACCAGACATCACGCGATTGCATGCGATCATTCGCGGCAAAGACTGGCCAACCGCTTTGGCGGCTGTGTGTGGCCAGTTTTCCGGAGTCGCGGTCTTCAGTACCAGCTTCGGCCTGGAAGACCAGGCAATCTTGCACGCCATTGCCCAGGCCGGTCTTGCCGTGCGGGTGGTGACCCTGGACACGGGACGTCTGTTCGAGGAAACACACACCTTGCACGCAGAAACCCGCAAGCGCTACCGTATCCCGATCGATGTCTTCTTCCCACATCCTCTGGCGCTGCGTTGCCTGATCGCCGAGCACGGACCCAACGGGTTCCTTGATTCGATCGAAAACCGCCGCGAGTGCTGCCGCGTGCGCAAGGTGGAACCGCTGGCGCTGGCCCTGGCCGGGGCGAAGCTGTGGATCACTGGCATCAGGCGCGAGCAGTCCGAGGAGCGCGCGCAGCTTGCGCCGATCGAGTGGGACGAGCTGCACGGGCTGCTCAAGTACCATCCGTTGCTGGATGTGAGCGAGACGGAACTGCGCCGCTACATCAGTTTGCACGATGTCCCCTACAACCCATTGCACGACAAGGGCTATCCCAGCATTGGGTGCGCCCCTTGCACCCGCGCGGTGGCGCCTGGTGAGCCGGCTCGGCGCGGCCGCTGGTGGTGGGAAAACGATGCCAAAAAGGAATGCGGACTGCACGTGCAGAACGGCCGGTTGGTCCGGCGGAAGGAGAGCGATTCGTGAGTCTGTTGTCCCACCTCGACCGACTGGAAGCCGAGGCCATCTTCATCCTGCGCGAAACGGCGGCTCAGTTTGAACGGCCGGTGCTGATGTTCTCGGGCGGAAAGGATTCCATCATTCTGGCCCATCTGGCGGCCAAAGCCTTTCGGCCCGCGCTCTCGCCATTTCCCTATCTGCACATCGACACCGGCCACAATTTCCCAGAAACCCTGGCCTTTCGCGACCGATTCACAGCCCAGATGGGCGCCAAGCTGATCGTTCGTCTGGTGGAGGACAGCATCCGACTGGGTCGCGCGGCCGAGGAGAAAGGCAAGTTCCCCAGCCGCAACCGGCAGCAGGCCGTCACCTTGGTGGACGCGATTGCCGAATTGAAGCTGGATGCTTGCATCGGCGGTGGACGGCGCGATGAAGAAAAGGCCCGCGCCAAGGAGCGCATCTTTTCGGTGCGCGACGAGTTCGGCGGCTGGAGGCCGCGCCTGCAACGACCCGAACTGTGGAACCTGCTCAACGGGCGCATTCACGTGGGCGAGAATGTGCGGGTTTTCCCGCTCAGCAACTGGACCGAGCTGGACGTGTGGCAGTACATCCGGGCCGAGCGCCTGCCCCTGCCCGAGCTGTACTTTGCCCACCAGCGTGCGTGCATCGTGCGCGACGGATTGCTCTTTCCCATATCGCCTTTCGTGCGCATCGATCCCGAGGATGACGTGCGCCGGACGCAGGTTCGTTTTCGCACCGTGGGCGACATGACCTGCACCGCCGCCTTTCCGTCGGATGTGCGCGACGTGGATGGCATCATCGACGAACTGCGGGCCTCACCTGTGACCGAGCGAGGCTCGCGTTTGGACGACCAGCGCTCGGAGGCCGCCATGGAAGACCGCAAACGCGAAGGGTACTTCTGATGGAACTGCTGAGATTCATCACCTGCGGCAGCGTGGACGACGGCAAGAGCACGCTCATCGGTCGCCTGCTCTACGACAGCAAGACCCTGCTGCACGATCAGGTGGCCGCCCTGGAACAGTCGAGCGCCAAGGGCGGCAATGGCCTGAACCTGGCGTTGCTCACCGATGGTCTACGCGCCGAACGCGAGCAAGGGATCACCATCGACGTGGCCTACAAGTACTTCGCCACGCCAAGGCGCAAGTTCATTATCGCGGACACGCCCGGGCACGTGCAGTACACGCGCAACATGGTCACCGGGGCTTCGACCGCGGATCTGGCCGTGCTGCTGGTGGACGCAGCCCAAGGCGTGCAAGAGCAGACCCGCCGTCACGCCTACCTGGCCGGCCTGTTGCGCATTCCGCATGTGGTACTGGCGGTGAACAAGATGGACGCGGTCGACTGGTCGCAAGACGTCTACCAGCGCATTCGCGACGAGTTCCTGGCGCTCACCCGTGCCTCTGGCTTCTCCGATGTGCACGCTATCCCGGTCAGCGCGCTTCTGGGCGACAACGTGGTCGAGCTGTCAACACGCACGCCCTACTACGACGGGCCGCCACTTTTGCGCTACCTCGAGGATCTCGAGGTTGACCGCCCCAGCGCTCCTGAGCGCGGCCGGCTGCCTGTGCAGTTGGTGCTGCGTCCAAGCGATCCAGCGCTGCAGGACTATCGCGCCTACGCAGGTCAGGTGACCTCGGGTGCATTCCGGCCGGGCGATGCCGTGGTCGTGCTGCCTTCCAACATCCACACGACCATCGCTGGCATCGATCGCTACGGCGAGCCAGTAACCGAAGCTTTCGCCCCCATGTCCGTGGCCATTCGTCTGCGCGACGATGTCGACGTGGGCCGTGGTGAGGTGATTGCCTCGGCCAAGCGCCCCCTGCGAGTTGGGCAAGAATTGCGGGCGCGCCTGTGCTGGATGGCCGAGAAGCCCCTTGTCCCGCGCGCCCGCCTGTTGCTGCGGCACGCGACCGCTGCTTCGCCGGCCATTGTCACCGCCATCGAATCGGTGGTGGACATCCACAGCTTCACCGACCAGCCCGCGCCGGCGCAGCTAGCCTTGAACGAAATCGGCAAGGTACGCATCAAGACCGCCCGGACGCTGGCCTTCGACACCTACGCCGAGGAGCGCGCTACCGGCGCCTTTGTGCTGGTCGACGAAGCCAGCAACGGAACCGTGGCTGCCGGGCTCATCATTGCAGAGGAGCCGGCAACATGACAAACGGCTTTGTCAGTCTGGTGGGCGCCGGCCCCGGGCATCCCGACTATCTGACGGTGAAGGGCGCCCGCGTGCTCGCCCAGGCCGAGGTGATCGTCTACGACGCCCTGATCTCGGACGAGTTTCGCACGCTCTTTCCTGCCGACGCCGAGATTCACTTCGTGGGCAAACGCTGCGGAAAACACAGCACCAGCCAGGAAGAGATCTGCGCTCTGCTGGTGAATGGAGCTCAACGGGGCAAGCGGGTGGTGCGCCTCAAGGGCGGGGATCCGGGACTGTTCAGTCGGGGCGGAGAGGAAATTCTCGCTCTGCGCGCGGCCGGCATTCCCTTTGAAATTGTTCCGGGCGTCAGCTCGGTCTTCGCCGGGGCGGCGGCAGCGCTCTTTTCGCCCACCCACCGGGGCCTTTCCAATCGGCTGGTGGTCTTCGACGGACATGCGCTCCGCCACGACGATTTCGACTTCCGTCCGCTGCTCGCCCACCAAGGCACCACGGTGGTGCTCATGGGATCGCGCCAAGTCGAGAGGCTGGCTGCTGGGCTTATTGGTGCCGGCGCCTCGCCGGAGCTGCCCATCGCTCTGGTCGAAAACGCGACCCTGGCGGATGAACACGTGGCCGTGGCGACGCTGGCCCGGGCGTCTGCCGGAGAGCTAGCGCCGCGGACCGATGGCCCAGGGATCATCTACGTGGGGGCGGCTGTCGCTCTGGCGCAGGCGTCGGCGCGTGCAGCGGTCGAGGCGGCGGCATGAGCGCGCGTCTGCCCCTGTTCGTGGACCTCGCTGGGCGCCGCGTGCTGGTGGTGGGTGGCGGCCGGGCCGCGGAACGCAAGTTGCCCGCCTTACTTGACGCTGGCGCCGCGGTGACCCTGATCGCGCCCAACGTGCTCGAGTCGGTGCGCCGCTTGTTGCACGCTTCGCCGCTCAGCCAATTACTGCGACGGCGCGCCAGGGTTCAGGACGTGACTGCACAATATGCTTTGCTCTTCCCGCTCAGCGACGATCCCGAGCTGAATCGGCGGCTCAGCGTCGCGGCCCGAGAGGCGAAGGTTTGGGTGGCAGGCTCCACTTCACCCGATGGCGCCGACTTTCACCTCGGGGCTGTGGTGGATCGCGGGCCGGTGCGGTTGGCCATCTCCACGGGCGGCGCCGCGCCTGCGCTGGCGGGTTTGCTCGCCGAGATCCTGCGCCAACTTCTGCCTGAGACGTTGGATGGCGACACGACAGTGCTTCGCCTGGAGCGACAGCGCCTTCGCGCGGCCGTGGGCACGCCAGCCCGCCGGCGCGCTTTGCTCACGCAGGCCGTGCAATTTCTCGAACACCGTCCTCAGGAAAGCATTTGAACGTGGAAACCGAGACTCTTCTCCACCTTCCCGCGCGTGTGCGCCAGGACGTGGCTGGCTACGGCGCCGAGGTGGCGCGTTTCCAGCGTGGTGAGATCAACGCCGCTGCCTTTCGCGCTTTCCGCGTGCCCATGGGCGTGTACGAGCATCGCGAGGCAGGCCGCTTCATGGTGCGCGTGCGCCTGGGGGCCGGCCTGGCCTTGCCCCACCAGCTTGAACGCATCGCCCGATTGGGCGGTCAGTACGGCAACGGCGTCTTGCACGTCACCACTCGCCAGGACATCCAGATTCACGATCTGACGCTGGAATCCACCGTGGCCGTGCAAGAGAAGTTGTTGGAGGTCGGCCTCAGCGCGCGCGGCGGCGGCGGCAACACGGTTCGCAACGTCACCGCGTGCCCGCGTGCCTCGGTTTGTCCCAAGGCCGCATTCGATGTGGCCCCGCACGCCATCGCCACGGCCGAGTACCTGCTGCAGAGCCCTCGCTCGTTCAGTCTGCCCCGCAAGTACAAGATAGCCTTCTCCGGCTGCAGCGACGACTGCGCCTTCGCGTCGGTGAACGATCTGGGCCTTTTCGCCCACGAGCGCGACGGCCGCCAGGGCTTTGCCGCCTATGCGGGCGGTGGGCTGGGACCACAGGCAGCCGCTGGCGTGTTGATCGAGCCATTCATCGAACCAGAGCGTGTGTTTGTCGTGGCCGAGGCCGTGCAACGCCTTTTCGAACGCCTGGGTGATCGCGCCAACCGACACCAGGCGCGTCTGCGCTACGTGCTGCGCAGACTGGGCCGCGAGACGTTTGTCGACGAGTACCGCAAGGAACGCGCCGCCGTCGAGCGCGAAGGCCTGGCCGAGGCTGTTCCCACGCTGCGCCCGCTTTCGGCGTCGTTCACCGGGACTCCTGGCGCAACCGACGCGCCGGTGCATCCGGGCTTTCTGGCAGAACGAGATCCAACGCGCTTCACGCTGCACGTGCAGCTGCAGAATGGACGAATTCCTGGAGCCGATCTCACCAAGGTCGCCCACATCGCTTACGATCTGGGCGCCGGCCTCGTGGCGGCGACCCAGCAACAGGACTTGCTGGTATTTGGCATCCCGGCCGAGCGTGTGGCGGCGGCTCGCGCGGCCATCGCCGAACTCGATATCCCTGCCACACCCCGAAAGCCCAAGATCGTCGCGTGTGCCGGGGCCTCCACCTGCAAGTTGGGCCTGTGTCTCTCCCCGGCTCTCGCAGAAGCCCTGGAGCAACGCCTTGGTACCGTCGACACCGCCGTTGGTCCCGAAGTCATTCGCCTAAGTGGCTGCCCCAATGCTTGCGGCAATCACGTCATCGCGGTTCTCGGCTTCGAAGGGCGCGCCCGACGACACAACGGCCGACTGATGCCGCTTTACGAAGTCCTGGCTGACGGACGCCCGGAGGAAGGCAAGGTAAAGTTCGGCGAACGACTGGGTGCGGTTCCCGCCAGGCTGGTTCCCGATCTTGTGGCCGAGATCTACGTCAAGGGAATTGCCAGCGCCGAGGCGCTGCGCCCGTTGGTTGCGCGCTACGCCCGCGTGCCAGACCAGGTGCCCGAAAATTTCTACGTCGACGTGGGAGGCAGCGAACCCTTCTCTTTGGCTGGCCGCGGACCCGGTGAGTGCGGCGCTGGCGTTCTTGATGTAGTCCGTGTCGACCTGGAAGACGCGGCCGATTCCCTGGCCGAGGCCCAACGATCGGCAACTGGCCCTGGGCGTAGTTCCAATGTCCATCGCGCCATCACCGCTACCGCTCGCGCCTTGCTTCCGCTCTTTGGTATCGAAGCGCGCAAGGACCGCGAGGTATCCGACGCGGTTTCGCAGTACCTGATCACGCCGGGATGGGTCGCCCCTGATACCGAACAACTGCTCGCCGCCGCCCTCGACTGGCGTCTCGGGGATCGGGAGAACCTGGACGATCTGTTGGAAAGCTCTCGCGTCTTCCACGAGCGCGTGCGTGCCTTGTTCGCTTCCCTGGACGCCAATCTCCAGTTTCGTCTGGTTCCGATCACCAAACCGGCGCCAGCGGCGGCACAGACGTCCGCAGCCCCGGTCGCCGACCTCCGCGGCGTGGCCTGCCCGATGAACTTTGTGAAAGCCAAGATCGCACTGGAGGGAATCGCTGTGGGCGAGACGCTGGATGTGCTGCTCGACGGCGGCGCCCCGACCGACAACGTGCCCGCCAGCTTCACCGAGCAGGGCCACCAGATTCTGTCCATCACGCCCGAGGGCCCGAGCTTCCGGGTCAGCGTCAGGCGAGCCAAGTAGAACATGCGTATCGCGCGCAGCCTGATTGATCTTGTCGGCAACACCCCGCTTGTGCGGCTGGACCGCCTCTTCCCCGACTCCCGGGCCATCGTGGTCGCCAAGCTCGAATCCTTCAACCCAGGTCACAGCGAAAAGGATCGGGCCGCCGTGGCTATGGTGCTGGCCGCTGAACGCGAGGGCAAGCTTCGTCTTGGCATGACCATCGTGGAGCCCACCGACGGCAACACGGGCATCGCCCTTGCCTGGGTCGCGGCGGTGCGCGGCTACAAGGTGATCCTGACCATGCCCGAGAGCCTGTCCGTCGACCGGCACAGAATCCTGGCTCTTCTCGGTGCCCAGGTCGTGTTGACCCCCGCCCACCAGGCCATGGACGGCGCCGTGGCCAAGGCGCGGGAAATTGTGGCCGCCGACCCCAACGCCTTCTCGCCCCACCAATTCGAGAACCCGGCCAATCCTCAAATCCATCGCGACACCACGGCCGAGGAGATCTGGCGCGACACCGACGGAAAGGTGGACGTCTTCGTCGCCGGGGTCGGCACCGGCGGAACACTGACCGGCGTGGGCGAAGTGCTCAAGGCGCGCAAGTCGGATGTGCGCATCGTCGCGGTCGAGCCGCGCGATTCGGCCGTGCTCTCCGGCAGCAAGCCCGGCCCCCATCATATCCTTGGTATTGGCGCAGGCTTCGTTCCACGCAACCTGAACCGCTCAGTCATCGACGAGATTGTTACAGTGGCGGACGACGATGCCCTGGCCATGACCGCGCGTCTGGCCAGGGAAGAAGGGATCCTGGTTGGCATCGCGGCAGGCGCGGTTGTTTCTGCATCTGCGACGCTGGCCGGGCGCAAGGACCACGCGGGCAAAATGATCGTTGCTCTGCTGCCCGACGCTGCCGCGCCTTGAAACGGCTGCACCTGAAGTCCAGCCGTTTGAGTCGCGAATAGGCTTGATGACAAGATGGCCGGATCCAGTGAGCTTGAAATCGACCCCAGGGGCGGTTTGTGCTACCTATGCACACTTGCGGATGTTGCGAGGGCTCAAGATAACTATGGTCGTCTTCGGCGCGATTCTCGCTCTCGAAGGCATCCTCGACCTTGCTCTGCCCGTGCAGCGAGCTGCGGGGATGGGGTTGGGCGAATGCGCCTCGCACGCGCAACTGACCATGGCCGTTCTGGGCGCGACCTGGCTCGTCGTGGGCACGTGGACCATCGTCGGAGCCCGCGACCCCTTGCGGCACCTCAACTGGGTGAAGTTCGCCGTAACGTTCCCTCTCGTGCTCCTCCTGGCCTTGGCGGGCGCGGCGCTTCGCGGCGATGTCGCGTTTCGGCAGGTCGCCATCGACATCGTCGTCGACGGCTTGTTCGTGGCTCTCTTCATCGCCTTCTATCCGCGCGTGGCAAGAACAGGCATCAAGTAGCGGCGGCACATCACAGCGGTGTGCCCTCTTGGGTGACGCCGCCGACGCCGGTGTAGATGCCGCCGGTCTTCTCGCGCACGCCCACGCTCAATAGCCGACCGTGAAGCGGCGGCGCACGTGGTGCGGGTGCTCGAGCTCGTCGATGAAGGCCATTGCATAGTCTTCTAGTGATATCCGGCTCTCTCCATTCGCGTCCTTGAGCAACAGGTCCGTGCCGAGGCGAAACTTCCCGGTGCGGACGCCCGGAGCGAGGTTTGCAGAGGGGGAAAGGAACGTCCACTCGAGCTCGGTTTCGTCCTGGAGCAGGTGGAGCACGTCCCGCGTGCCGAGCGCGCCCTCCCTCCACTCGGCGGGGAACTCCGGGGTATCCACGCCCTGAACACCCGGGGCCACCTCGAGGCTGCCTGCGCCCCCTACCACCAGCAAGCGCCTTACCTGCGCTTTCTTGAGGGCCCTGAGGATGGCGCGCGCCCCGAGGACCTGTCGCCCGCGGAGGTCGGGAGCCGATTTCTCTGGGCTGAAGGCACTGAGAACCGCCTCATGGCCCCGGAGCAGCTTGGCCAGACCCTCCACGTTGGTGACGTCTCCTTTCTTGGGTGTGAGCCGGGCATGGACGGGCAATTTCTCCGGGTGAAGCACGATGCCCGTTACCGTGTGGCCGCGCGCAAGGGCCTCGGCCAGAACCTTTGCGCCAACGTATCCCGTTGCTCCAATCAGTGCGATCTTCATGGTCTCCTCCTCTTCTGGGGTGTGAGTGTTTCCGCTATCAAGAGGCCCACGCGCTCGCGTCCGCGACGACGATGGAGAATCCATCCTTGAGCTCGCTGAGGGCCGCGCGCTGTACCAGGTCCGCCGAGATGAGCTCGCCGAAGGGGTCTGGTAGATCTCGGGTGGCGCAAGCCCGGGCCACCACGGTGTTGCGATAGCCGAGCTCCTTGGCCGCCCGCGCGGTGGTGGAGACGCACACGTGGGTCATGCAGCCGGCGAGAATGAGCTCGCGGCGGCCGGTCTCCTGGAGGAGCGCGTGCAAGTTCGTTCCGGCGAAGGCATTGGGGAGGGTCTTGCGGATCACATGATCTCCTGCCTTGGCAGCCACCTCCGGGAGCTCGGCGAAGTACGGCCCTTCGGGATTGAACAGGGGCCCGCCCCCGGGACCGGCATGCACGACGTGAAACACGGGCACGTCCTGGCTTGCCGCGAGCTCGATCAACCGCGCTGCTTCCGCCGCCGCTCGCCGCACATCTTTGAGCGGCAAGGCCCCATCCAGGTACTCGCGTTGGATGTCGATGAGGACTAGCGCGGCATTCTTGAGCGCAGAGGGGGTCTGGGGTTCTCCGAACATCTCCTGAACGGTTTTGGGTAACGTCATGGTCGTCTCCTTGCCTTGCGGGGTGGAAGAGCCGGGCGATCCTTGCGCGCGACGGGAGGCGCCGGCTCCGGTCTGGCGAGAAGCTCGGTCGGAAGCCGCTTCAGCAGCCGAGCAAACGGCCCCGAGTCCCCGAGCGCGCGCGAAACGACAAGCGCACCCTCGATACGCAGGACCGCGTCCTCGGCACGAAGCTGCGCCTCAGGGGCCGGCAGTCCGGCGTCCGCGAGTGTGGTGGCGAGGGCGGCGATCCACGTTTGCACTCCACCGCGCAGCTGTGCCTGAAAATGGGGACGCGCACCTCCGGTCGAGAACAGATCCAGGAGACAGGCTTGCTGGCCTCCGCCGTAGTACCCATCCAGCGCGGCCGTCATGGCCAGGAGGCGCGCGCGGGGCTCTCCGGCCCCCCGCAGCGGCTCAAAGACGTGGGTCTTCATCCAGACTCCTACGTTTTCAAACACGGCGGCCGCCATTTCCTGCTTGCCACCAGGGAAATGGTGATACAGGCCGGCCTTCGCCAGCCCTGTCTCCGCGGAGAGCAGCGTGAGCGAAGCACCGTCGTAGCCGGCGGAACGGAAGGTGCGCTGGAGCCCCTGAACCACTTCGTCGCGAGGGATTGTCGCTCGTCGCGCCATGTCCTGCCTCTCCTTCTTTACCGAACGATCGGTATTTAATACACGCGACAGCACTCGTCAAGGTGGATGGTCACCGTGAACACCCAGCTAGCGCAGGATCTGCGAGTTGACGATCTGGGCGGGACTCTTGGCGATGACGTAGAAGCCGGGAAGATCGGGGGTCTCGAAAGTGCCGCGGGGGTTGTTGCGGGTGATCGAGTCTGTGATGGTGATTGACCCGGTTTGGTTGTTACTGACGAAGAAAATCGCGCTGCCACCTTCGTTTGCCATGTTGTTCTCGATCAGGCTGCTAGTGACATTGAGCACGATCTCGTTGCCGTCGTTGTAGATGGCGCCGCCATTGCCGCCCTGGCCGCTGTTCGCGCCGTGGCCGACGGCAGTGTTCTCCGAAAGCAGCGTGTTGATGATGTTCCACGACA
>Ga0265330_10000741_pt1 | contig 20624 bp, 24 predicted proteins | sample 41919metaG_FD_202083 | JGI IMG/M metagenome (GOLD analysis project Ga0265330, IMG submission 202083) | Rhizosphere microbial communities from Carex aquatilis grown in University of Washington, Seatle, WA, United States - 4-19-19 metaG | ecosystem: Host-associated > Plants > Roots > Rhizosphere... | reverse complement strand
TCGTTCTCGAGCACGCCGCGAAAGCCGTCCCATTTCGGTTCGTAGCGCCAGCCCGGCTGCGCCGGCAGCTCCGAGACGAGCTCCGCCTCCATCGGCGGGAACGGGACGTTCGGGCCGGGCGCGTCGGGCACCCGGCGAGCCTATCGGCATGGGATGCTGCAGGGCGTGCGCAGGCTCCTGCTCGCAGCGTCCGCCGTCGCGTTCGCCTCCCTGGCGGTCTCGAGCGCGGCCGCGCCTCCCGTCGCGCTCCTCACGAGCGTCCGCGCCCAGCCGGCGAAAGTCACCTTCACGTTCCGGAACGCGCCTTCCGGGATCAGTTATGGCTACGTCACGAAGGCGCAGCTGCGCGAGGACGCCTCGGGACGCCCGGTCGCGATCAAGGGGAAGGCGTTCGTCGTCGTCCACTTCACGCCGGCGTCCGGCGCCGTCTTCCGCGGGCCGAAGCGGCTGAAGCCCGCTGCGCAGGGACCGGTGCAGGAGGTCGTCAGGACCGGAGATTTCGAGTCCATTCTCAGCTGGGCGATCGGCCTCGACAAGCGGCGCCCCGTCCACGTCGTGCGTTCCGGCGCAAAGGCGACCGTGATCGTCGGTTGACCGGAGAACAACCGCAACCGCGTTTCGGGTGTCGCGTTTAGAGGTCGAATCAGAATGACGGCTGTGCCGTCTGGCCGCGCTGGGCGGCGCGATGCCGCGTCCTCAGTCGCGCCCGTAGCTTCAGCTACGAGCGCTCCCTGCGTCCTTGCCTCGCACTCGCCCATCGCAGCCAGTCGACGAGCATCATTCTGATTCGACCTCTAAGCTCGTCGAGTGCGGAGAGTTGTGGTCACGGGGCTCGGCGCGGTGACGCCGATCGGAAACGACGCGAAGGCGACGTGGCGGGCGGCCGTCGCGGGCGAGAGCGGCGTCGACTGGATTCACGCCTTCGACCCGACCGGCTTCCCGGTGCGGATCGCGGCCGAGGTGAAGGACTTCGACGCGACGGCGGTGGCGTCGCCGAAGGAGGTGCGCAAGCTCGAGCGGAACGTGCTGCTCGCGCTCGGCGCGGCGCGGGAGGCGGTCGGCGACGCCGGGCTGGACGGCGCGTACGAGCCGGGGCGGGTCGGCATCCTGTTCGGAACCGCGATCGGCGGGCTGATCGGGATCGCGGAGCAGACGGAGGTGCTGCGCGCGCGCGGCGCCGACCGTGTCTCGCCGTCCTTCATCCCGAGCGTGCTCGCCGATGCCGCCAGTGGCCAGCTCGCGATCTCGCTCGGCTTCCGCGGGCCGAACTACGCGCCGGTCTCGGCGTGTGCGACGGGCTCGCACGCGGTCGGCGAGGCGGCGGAGATCGTGCGCCGCGGAGCCGCCGACGCCGTGCTCGCGGGCGGCGCGGAGGCGTGCATCCATCCGCTCATCCTGGCCGGCTTCTGCGCGATGCGCGGTCTCGTCGCCGAGGAGGAGCATCCGCCGCGCGCGCTGCGGCCGTTCGACGCGACCCGGGCGGGATTCGTGATGGGCGAAGGCGCCTGTGTCCTCGTGCTCGAGGAGCTCGAGGCTGCGCGTGCGCGCGGGGCGCGCGTGTACGCGGAGATCCTCGGCTACGGCGCGTCGAACGACGCGCATCACATGGCGCAGCCCGATCCGGAGTCGATCGGCGTCGCCGAGATGATGCGCAGCGCACTCGAGCGTGCCGATGTCGCGCCCGAGCGGGTCGGGTACGTCAACGCGCACGGGACGTCGACGCCGCTGGGAGACGCCGCGGAGACGAAGGCGATCAAGGACGTCTTCGGCAAGCATGCGTACAACCTCGCCGTCTCGTCGACGAAGTCGGTGACCGGGCATTGCTTCGGCGCGGCCGGCGCGGTCGAGGCGATGATGTGCGTGCTCGCCGTCAACGAGGGCGTCCTGCCGCCGACGATCAACTACGAGCATCCCGATCCGGTCTGCGACCTCGACTACGTGCCGAACGAGGCGCGCAAGACGCAGGTCGACGTTGCACTCTCGAACGCGATGGGCCTCGGCGGCCACAACGGCTGCGTGCTCGTGGGCCGCATCGAATGATCGACGCTCGGATCGAGCGCTACGCGGAGGAGCACACGACTCCGCCGCCGGAGCTCTTCGAGCGGCTCGCCGCCGAGACGCACGCGAAGTACGACGACCCGCAGATGATGGTGGGGCCGCTCGAGGGCGCCTTTCTCGCCTTCGCCGTCCACCTGAAGCAGCCGCGGCGCGTGCTGGAGATCGGCACCTTCACCGGCTGGTCGTCGATCGCGATGGCGTCGGCGCTTCCACCCGGGGGCACGATCGTCAGCTGCGACCTGAACGAGGAGACGACGGCGGTTGCGCGCCGCTACGCGGAGGAGGCCGGCGTCGCGGATCGCATCGACTACCGGCTCGGGCCGGCGCTCGAGCTGATCACCCAGCTCGACGGCCCGTTCGACCTCGTCTTCATCGACGCGTGGAAGCAGGACTACGTCGCGTACTACGAGGCGGCGCTGCCGCTGCTCGCCGACGACGGCGTGATCTTCGCCGACAACACGCTCGCGGACGGCCGGGTCTTCGAGTCGACCGACAGCAGCTCCTACGTCGCCGCGATCGTGCGCTTCAACGACCACGTTCGGGCCGACCCGCGGGTCGAGTGCGTGCTCCTCACGATTCGCGACGGTGTCACGCTGATCCGGAAACGACCTCGGGAGTGAGCTCGGCGAGCGAGCCGAGGACGACGTCGGCGCGGGCGAGCGCGTCGTCGCCGGGCGGATAGCTCGCGTTCGGGATCGCGACGACGCGCATTCCGGCTGCGTGCGCCGACCGGATGCCGCCGTGCGAGTCCTCGACCGCCGCGCAGCGGTCCGGCGCGACGCCGAGCTGACGTGCCGCCTCGAGGTAGACGTCCGGCGCCGGCTTTCCCTGCGCCACCTCCTCCGACGACACCGTCGCGCGGAAAAACGGCACCAGGCCGGCCGTCTCCAGCACGCGGTCGATCAGCACGCGGTTCGAGGACGACGCGAGCCCGAGCAGAAAGCGCTGCCCGAGCCTGCGCACCGCCTCCGTCGCGCCGGGTAGAAGCGGCAGCCACTCGCCGTACGCGGCGAGCATCCGCCGCATGACCTCCGAGTTGATCTCCTCCGGCTCGTCCGGGACGCCGGCGACGTCGTGCAGGTAGCGCGACCACTCGAGCGAGCTCATCCCCATCATCGCCCGCTGCACCTCGGCGTCGTAGCGGCCGCCGCGCTCGCGCACGAGCTCTTCGCGGACGGTGTCCCACACTTCCTCGGACTCCAGCAGCACGCCGTCGAGGTCGAAGATCACGGCCTCGATCACAGCGCGTGGTACTCCCGGTCGCGGTACATCAGGGCGCTCCGCGACGGGCCGTGCTCGACCGAGATCACGTCGGCGACGAAGAAGGTGTGGTCGCCGGTGTCGTGCGCTGCGCGCGTGCGCGCCTCGATCCAGCCGAGCGCGCCTTCGAGCAGCGGCGCCACCTCTCCCTCGCGGACTGCGACGCCCTCCCAGTGCACGATCGGGGGCCAGCCGGCGGCGAAGCGCCGCGCCAGCTCCTCCTGCCCGGAGCCGAGCAGGCTGATCGCGAACGTGCCCGCGCGGCGCACCAGCTCGTAGCACGAGGCCTCCTTCCCGATCGAGATCCCGATCAGGGGCGGCTCGAGTGAGAGCGAGACGAGCGACGAGACCGTGACTCCCATGCGGTCGCCGTCGTGGTCGACCGTGAGCACGGACACGCCGTGCGGCCAGTAGCGCATCAGCCCGCGGAGATCCTCGCCTTCCATCAGCGCGGTCGATCATACGGATCGCCCGGGCTTCAGCTGTGTGCCCGTGCTGCCGATATCCGCGGCATGGACTGTCCTGCATGTGGTCGCGCGCTTACGAGCCGGACCGCCGGAGATCTGACCGTCGATGCGTGCGACGGCGGCTGTGGTGGGATCTGGTTCGACCACTACGAGCTGCGTAGGGTCGACGAGCCATCCGAGGCGCTCGGCGATCCGTTGCTCGACATCGCGCGCGATCCCGTGGTGGTCGTCGATCCGTCGAAGCGCTACGTCTGTCCGGCGTGCACGGACGAGGTCGTGCTGATGCGCCACTTCTGGAGCGTCAAGCGCGAGGTGACGATCGACGAGTGCCCGGAGTGCGGGGGCGTCTTCCTCGACGGCGGCGAGCTCGCTCGCGTTCGCGCGGAGTTCCCGAGCGAAGCGGCGAAGCACGCCGCCGCCGATTCGTACCTGGCCCAGGTCGCCGATCCCGTGCTCGACCAGGCGCGGCAGGCCGACCATCTCGGCCCGCACGTCGGCGAGCCCGCGCCGCCGGCGATCTGAGCGACCGCCGCCGCGGAGAGAGTGGTGGCCGGCCCGCTGCGGCCTTTGACGCCTGGAGATCGAACGGCCCTGAGTCCGGTGCGGCGACCGCACCGTGCACCAGGGCCATCCGCTGATCTCCTGGAAGGGCGCTCAGGCGATGGCGTCGAGCTTCTCCGCCTCGCCGGCGGCCATCTTGTAGAAGTGCTCGGGCTGCGGGAACGCCTTCGTCTTCACATCGTCGCGGTACGCCGTGAACGCCTCCAGCTCGGCTGCGCCCAGATTCGCGTACTGCTTCACGAACTTCGGGGTGAACCGCTCGAACAGGCCGAGCATGTCGTGGACGATCATCAGCTGGCCGTCGCAGCGATCTCCGCTGCCGAGGCTCAGCATGGGCACCGACGATCTCTCGGTGACGAGCCCCGCGACTTCGGCGGGAATGCACTCGAGCAGGATGGCGAAGGCGCCTGCCGTCTCGAGAACCTTCGCGTCGTCGATGATCTCCTTGGCGCTCTCCGCGGTCCGGCCCTGCGCCTTGTAGCCGCCCAGCTGAGACGCGGACTGGGGAGTCAGGCCAATGTGCCCCATCACCGGGATGCCGGCGTCCGTGATCGCCCGAATCACGGGCGCCATGCGGGCGCCGCCCTCGAGCTTGACGCAGTCCGCGCTCCCCTCCGACATCAGGCGACCGGCATTGCGGATCGCCTCGGGGATACTGATCTGGTAGCTCATGTACGGCATGTCGCCGACGATGAGGGCGTAGTCGACGGCACGGCTGACGGCGGCCGTGAAGGTCACCATCTGGTCCATCGTCACCGGCAAGGTGGTCGGGTAGCCGAGCATCGTCATCCCGCCCGAGTCCCCGACGAGGATCATCTCGATTCCGGCGCGGTCCATGAGCAGCGCAGTCGGATAGTCGTACGCGGTGAGCCAGGTGATCGGCTCCTTGTTCGCTTTCATCTCGTAGAGCGTCGGGATCGTGACCTTGCGGCGCTCCTTCTGAACGACTGCCGGCTGACCCTCGACTGTCAACGTCTGCGCCATCGCATGTGCCTCCACTTCTGGGGTCCGGAACGGATCCGCCGAAACCGACGGCCGGGCGCTCCGGAGGAACGCCCGGCCGTGAGATAGGTCAGTGCTGCAGAACCTTGCCGTGCAGCACCGCGGTGATCTCCGCGCACGTCGGCGTCAGGCCGACGTTCGTGAGCGCGTAGTCGAGCGCCACGTGCTGCCACTCGTCGTTGATCGTGGACGTACCGTCGCTCGCGACGAACACCTCGAAGCCGGCATCCGCCGCGTGCCGGGCGGTGTGCTCGATCGACATGTTCGTCCACGCGCCGGTGATGATCACCGTCTCGACGTCGAGGCCGTGCAGGAGGATCTCGAGCTTCGTGTTGTAGAAGCCGTTCATCCTGATCTTCTCGACCACGAAGTCGCCGTCCTTGGGCTCGAGGCCCTCGACGGGCGCCGCGCCCCACGTGCCGCGGACGAGCGCGTTGACCTCCCTGACGCCGCGGAACAGCGGTGCGTTCTGCTTCAGCCCGGCCGCGCCCGGCTCCACGATGTAGTGGACGTGAATGACGGGCATGCCGAGCTTACGGGCCTCGGCCGCCAGGTTCGCGACGTTCTCGACGATGTGCTGGCTCCGTGCGTGGTCCGGCGCGCCGGAGTCGGCCCAGGCCCCGCCGTCGCTCAGGACGTCGTTCTGGAGGTCCTGGATGATGAGGGCGGTCTTGGCAGGGTCGATGTGGAATTCCTCGGTCATGTGTCCTCTCCTAGACCATGTAGGGCAGGCGGTTGCCGCCGACCGCGAGCTGGATCCGGTACAGGGACGTCGACGCGCAGACGAAGAGCGTCTTCCAGTCGTCCCCACCGAAGTTGAGGTTGCCGACGTTCTCGGGGATCGCGATCTCGCCGAGCAGCTCGGCCTTCGAGCTGATCACCCAGATGCCGCCCGGCCCGGTCACGTAGATGTTGCCATCGGCGTCGCACTTCATCCCGTCCGGGATGCCCTCGTCGATGTCGCCCGACCCGATGTGGTCGAAGAACACCGACCGGGAGCCGAACGTGCCGTCCGGCTTCATCTCGAAGGCCTCGATCAGCGCACGCTCGCTGTCGTTGACGTAGAGGATCTTCTCGTCGGGCGAGAAGCAGAGCCCGTTGGGCTGCTTGAAGTCGTCGACGAGGAGCTGGACGTTCTCGCCGGTCGGCTGGACGCGGTAGACGCCCTGGAAATCGAGGTCCTGCTCGCGCTCGACGCCGAATACGGGCATCCGCCCGTACGTCGGGTCGCTGAAGTAGATGCTGCCGTCCCGGGCGACGACGACGTCGTTCGGGCTGTTCAGCTCCTTGTCTCCGAAGTGGGAGGCGATCACCTCGCGCTTCGCACCCGTGCCGTCGGGGCTCTGCCGCACGATGGAGCTCGTCGCGTGCTCGCACACGATCAGGCCGCCGCCGACCTCGAAGGTCATGCCGTTGCCCTTGTTGCTCGGGCGCATCACCTCGTGGACGCCGTCGGCGTCCCACCGCCGGCGAACGTCGCCGGGCATGTCGCTGAACAGGAGGTACTTGCCTTCCCTGTGCCACAACGGGCCCTCGGTGAACGTGAACCCAGTGCCCAAGCGCTCGAGCTCGGCGCCTCGCGGCACGAGATCGTAGAAGCGCTCGGTATTCGTGATCGTCGCCATTTGCGTACCGGTCCTTTCATCTCACGGAATGGCGCAACCGTTTTCGGATCGCGCTGATACCGGACAGATCTGGCTCGTATCGGAAGCTTCTGTACGCCGGTGGCGAGTGCCAATGAGGGGTTAGTACCGATTTCGGGTGAGGCGTACTACGGATGGGCCTGTCCGGCCGCGATTAGAAGGTCGTCAAAGCCGACATGGGCCTCTCGCCGAGCGAACTGTCCATTTCGCGCTGCGGGATGCTCGACTCCAAAGCTGGAGGGCGATCGATGGCTGCGAGCGCGACGGGCAGGGCCGATTCGAAGATGTCGAGCCGAGGGGACCCGCCGCTGCAGCGCTCGATGGTCAACCTGCTGCGGCTGATCGAGAAGATGATGGCGGTCGACCAGATCGGCGTCACCGAGGTCGCGCGCCGCCTGGAGATGCCGGTTGCGACGGCGTTCAGGTTGCTGAAGGTGCTGGAGCACTGCGGCTACGCCGAGCAGGTGCCGGACTCGAAGCAGTACCGGCTCACCCTGAAGCTGTTCGAGATCGGGTGCCACGTCGCGAGCAGGGGCACGATCCGCGACCTCGCCGCCGTCGAGATGGACCGCCTTGCACGGCAGACGGGCCTCGCGGTCAATCTGGGCGTCCTGACCGGCCCAGACGTGCTCTACATCCACAAGGTTCAGACGGACGACGAGAAGCTCATCGTCGACCTGCCGCCGGGCACTCGCGTGCCCGCCCATTGCACGGCCATGGGCAAGGCCATGCTCGCCTTCGCACGCGGAAGCCTTCGCGAGATCGTCGGCGAAGGTCCGTACGACCAGCTGACCGAGCACTCGCTTTCCACCTATGAGCAACTCGAGCGCGAGCTCGAGGAGGTCCGGCGCGCCGGCTACGCCGTCGACCGCCAGGAACTGCACGTCGGGATCTGGTGCGTGGCGGCGCCCGTGCTCGACGGGAAGGACAACGTCCTGGGGGCGATCAGCGTGTCGGCGTTACGCACGAACGTCGAGAGGCAGGAGCTCGATCATCTCGGTCTGCAGGTTCTCGCAACCGTGCGGCACATCGCCTCGCGTGCGGATCCCTTTTCCGGGTCCATGAGATAGGGGGTGGTACCTCGAAGAGAGCCGATCGTCGGCGAGATGAACCACAAATCTATTTCTTCTCCTGAAAGGGGAAGTTCCAGGATGGACGGAGAACCAAGTCACGGCCTCGAGGAAGCGCTTCTCGAGAGTCAGTTCAGCCGCCTCTCCCTGTTCAAGAGGGCGGGGGTGGCGGGTCTTGCGATCGGCGGGAGCGGCGCCCTGCTCGGTGCGCTCAAGACCTCGGACGCGTCGGCGCTCGGTGTGCTCGAAGAAGCGTCGATCGTGCCGACGTTGCCGAAGCTCGTCCAGCAGTACTACGAGCTTGCGACGACGACACCGCTCGGGCCGAGCGTCTTTCGCGCGTGGAAGCCCAAGGCGGGCCCGCCGTGGAAGCTCGGCTTCTCGAGCTCGTTCGCGGGCAACACGTGGCGGATCGGTGCGAGGACCCGCCTGCAGACGGTCATGCTCCCAACCTACAAGAAGGCCGGTCTCGTCTCCGAGGTGATCACGACCGAGTCGAACCTCGTGATGGCGACGCAGATCCAGCAGATCCGCCAGCTCGTGGACCAGGGCGTGCACGCGATCTTCACGATCGGCGCAGCCCCGACCGCGTTGAACGGCGTGATCAAGTACGCGTACGACCACGGCGTGCTCTTCGTCGCCATCCAGGGCGGCGTCACGTCGCCGTACGCGCTGCAGACGAGCGGCAACTACGCGCTCGCCGGCAAGATGCAGGGCCAGTCGCTCGGTGAGTCGATGGGCGGCAAGGGTAACGTGCTCGTCGTCCAGGGCATCACGCAGGCGACTGCGAGCGCCGACTTCGAGCGCGGCCACCACATCGGCCTGTCCAAGTATCCCGACATCCACATCGTCGGGACGGTCGCAGGCAGCTGGGTGGACGCACAGGCGAAGACGCAGGTGCTGCAGTTCCTCGCCACCCACCCGCAGACTCTCGGCGGGATCGCGTCCCAGTCGCCGGGCGATCTCGGCGCACTGAGCGCACTGCAGCAGACCGGCCGGAAGATCGTGCCGATCACGGCGGGCGGCGAATTGGGACCGCTGGCCTACTGGCGGGATCATCCGACCTGGATCAAGGAGATGTACCAGTCGTGGCCTCCGGGCGACGAGATGCAGTACGGGTTCGAAGCGATGATGCGGACGCTCGAGGGCCAGGGCCCGAAGATCGCCAGCATCCTCATCGGCCCTGGGCCGACCTCGTACAAGGATGTCCTGAAGATGCTGCCCAAGGGCACGAATTACACGAACAACCAGTGGCTCGAGCCGCCCGCACACGAGTGGTTCCCGCCGACGACCATGGACATGTTCTTCAACAACCCCCACGACCCGCTCACCTGGAAGAAGTCGTGAGCTGATCGCGGAACCGAGACGCGAGGCGGCCGCCGGCCTGGTCGGCGGGCGGCCGCCCCGCCCTCATCGCTCTAGATGTCGACGACGCAGCCAACGACACAGATGCTGACCGGGCCGCCGGCGGGGGAGGCGGGTCGGTCGGAGACCGAGGTCGACGTCGTGATCGCGCACGACGTCAGCAAGTCGTTCGGCGAGGCGCACGCGCTGCAGTCGTGCACGCTCACCGCGCGAGCCGGCGAGATCCACGCGGTCGTCGGCGAGAACGGCAGCGGCAAGAGCACGCTCGCGAAGGTGCTCGCCGGCGTGCTGCCGCCGGACGCCGGCACTGTGAGCGTCAACGGCAGGCATCCGCAGAGCCCGCTCGAGGCACACGAGCTCGGGCTCGCGATGGTGTTCCAGGAGATCCTCGTCTCCGAGGGCGCGACCGTGCTCGACAACCTCTATCTCGGCCACGACGGCCTCGTGCGCGCGAAGCTATCGCTCCGGCAGAAGCGCGAGCAGGCACGCGAGCTGCTCGAGCGGCTCAGCGGGGCGCCGGTCGACCTCGACCGGCTCGTCGACGACCTGCCGCTCAGCATGCGCCAGTGGATCGTGATCGCACGTGCACTCCTGCTCGAGCCGCGCGTGATCGTGTTCGACGAGTCGACCGCGGCCCTCGACCACGCGAGCGTCGAGCGGTTTTTCACGCTCGTGCGCGAGCTGAAGGAGTCGGGCGTCTGCGTCCTGATCGTGACGCATCGGATCAGCGAGTTGACCGCGATCTGCGACCGCGTCACCGTTCTGAGCGACGGCCGCGACGTCGGCACGCTGCTCCGCGGGGACATCACCGAAGCACGGCTGCTCAAGATGATGAGCGGCGGCGAGGGGCGGGTCGAGGCGCGCGCCGCGGCGGCGCGCCGGACGCGCGCCAACGGCACCGAGATCCTCTCTGGGTCGCAGATCAAGCTCTCCGGCTGGGCGGAGCCGTTCGACTTCTCCGTCCACCGGGGCGAGATCGTCGGGCTCGCCGGGCTCGAGGGCCAGGGGCAGGTCGAGTTCATCAAGGCCGTGACCGGCATCCGCCGCCTCGCTGCCGGAGAGATCGAGATCGCGAACGACGGCCGCCGCATCACGATCGAGTCTGCGAAGGCGGCCGACCGGGCGGGCATCTCGTACATCCCCGGCGACCGCAAGGTCGAGGGCACCTTCTCGAATCTCTCCATCTTCGAGAACTTCGGCGTCGGCCTCTACCGGCGGACGGCGCGCGTGGGCTTCATCGCCCGGCGGAGGATCCACCGCGCGTACCACCAGCAGCTCGAGAGCCTGTCGATCCGCGCAGGGAGGCAGACGGCTTCGATCAACTCGCTCAGCGGCGGCAACCAGCAGAAGATCGTCATCGGCCGCTCGCTCGCCGCCGAGCCGCTCGTGCTCGCGCTCAACGATCCGACCCGCGGCGTCGACATCGGCACGAAGCACGACCTCTACGACCTGCTGCGCAGCCTCGCCGACGAGGGCAAGACGATCCTCTTCCTCTCCAACGAGATCGAGGAGTTCGCCGGCCTCTGCGACCGCGTCGTTGTCTTTCGCGGGCAGTCGGTATTCACGACGCTGCCGGAGAGCGAGACGGACAGCGAGTCGGTTCTCGCCGCCATGTTCGGCGTCGGCCCTGGAGAAGGTGAGCACACGTGATCGCGTCGGACGCGCAGCTGCCGCAGCGAGCCGGGCGCCCGCACCTCTCGTTCGGCGACGTCTTTGCGAGGGAGAAGACACTGGTCACGCCCGGGTCGCTCTTCATCGTGCTCTTCGTCATGGCGGCGATCCGCGGCCCGCACCTCCTCTCCTCGGACGGTCTCGCCGGTGCGCTGATCGGAGCGGGGCCGCTCGTGATCGCGACGATGGCGATCACCGCGATCGCAATCGCCGGGCCCGCGGGCGTGGACCTCTCGGTTGGCCCCGTGATGACCTTCATCAACATCGAGCTCGTCCTGAAGGTGCCGGATCCGCTCCGCGGGCCCGTCGCCTTCTTCGCGATTGCGATCGGCATCGGCATCGCGCTCCAGGTGGCGATGGCGACGCTCGTGGCCGTGCTGCGCGTCAGCACAGTGGTCGTGACGCTCGCTGTCTACCTGATCGTGGACGGGCTGAACACCGTGATCTTGCCGCAGCCGGGGGGCGAAGCGCCGAGCTGGCTCGCAAACTGGGGAGCGGGGTCGCACGTGTTTTCGCCGGTTCTCTACGTGCTGCTCGCGACCTTCGCGCTCTGGGCGTTGATCTCGCGCACGACGCTCTTTCGCAACATCCGGCTGATGGGCGCGAACGACCGGACGGCGTTCGTCAGCGGCGTGCGCCTGATCCCCACACGCCTCGGCGCGCACGCGATCGCGGGCATCTTCGTCGGGATCGCGAGCATCATGTACACGGGCCTGATCGGATCGGCCGACCCGACGGCGGGGCAGTCGTTCACGCTCAGCACGGTGACGGCGCTCGTGATCGGCGGCGCAAGCCTTGCCGGCGGCAGGGCGCGCGCACTCGGATCGGTGCTCGGCGCGGTCGACATGTGGCTCATCTCCTACGTCCTGACCACGATCAACTTCGGGCTGAACGCGAGCTACTGGGTTCAGCTCACCACCGGCGCCGTGCTCGTCCTCGCACTGCTCGCCGGCGGCGTGCTCTCCGACCTGGCGGGGCTGCGGCAGAACAGAGCGCAAGCGAGGGCCCACATATGAGCTCCGTCAACGTCAGCCTGACCGACGCGCGCGCAGTCGTCACGCAGTACCGGAACCTCGCGATGTCGGGCGTCGTCCTCGTCGGGCTCGTCATCTTCGGGGCGACGACGATCGACGGATTCTGGTCGTTGCTCAACCTGCGGCAGAACCTCGTCTTCGCCTCGTTCCTCGGGATCGCCTCGATCGGCCAGACGCTCTGCGCGCTGATCGGCGGTCTCGACCTCTCGATCGCCTTCGTCATCGGTGCGGCGAACATCGGGATCGTGAAGTTCTTCAACCTCGGCTGGTCGTCGGCCCTCGCCGTGCTCGTCATTCTCTGCGCGGCCGCGGGTGTCGGAGCGCTGAGCGGGCTGATCAGCAGCCGTCAGCGCGGCCAGGACCTCGTCGTCACGCTCGGCGTCGGCACCGCGCTCCTCGGCCTGGTCCAGATCGCCGTCAGCAGCGGCGGGAACTCGGGCGTCTCGGGCGGGATGATCATGGGCACCGTTCCGAAGTGGATCACCAACCTGACCTCGCTCGACAGCGCGATCGGCTTCGCGCCCTCGGTCGTGCTCTGGGCGGTGCTCGCGGCGATCACGATGCTGCTCCTCCGCCGCACGTGGGTCGGGCGGGGCCTGTACGCGCTCGGCGGAAACCAGACGGCGGCCGAGCGCGTGCTCATTCCGCGCCGCTGGATGTGGATCCTCGTCTACGCCGTCAGCGCGGTGACGGCCGCCTCAGCCGGCATCTTGCTGCTCGGATTCACGGGGGGCGGTTACGCCGCCGTCGGCAACCCGTACCTCTTCACGACGATCGCGGCCGTGCTCATCGGCGGCACCTCGCTCGTCGGCGGCCAGGGCGGCTACGGGCTGACGATGATGGGCGTCCTCATCCTCACCGTCCTGCAGACGATCCTCTCCGGCTACTCGTTGTCGTACTCGGCGCAGGAAGCGATCTACGGAGCGCTGATCATCCCGATGGTCGCCCTGTACGCGCGCAGCCCGCACCCGAGAACGCTGGTCTAGCGCGGGGCGTTACTCCGTCCGTCGGTGTTGCTCGCCGCGCCGTAGCGCCTCGATCCGCCGGCGCGCCTGCTTCGTCGGGCGCGCGCCGAGGTCGGCGCCGAGCGGGCGCGTGAGGCGGCGCTCGAGCCGCTCCCGCTCGCGCGCTGCGAGCGACTCGGGCGTCTCCTCGTAGAGCGTCGCCGCGACGGTCGCAGGGCCGCGGCGGTCGGCGACGCCGGTGACGACGACCGCCCAGCGAAGCTCGCCGCGGCGGATCTCCAGCGTGTCGCCGACGCGGATCTCCTTCGCCGGCTTCACGCGCACGCCGCCCACGTGGACGTGGCCACCGAGCACGGCCTCGGTCGCGGCGCTGCGCGTCTTGAAGAAGCGCGCCGCCCAGAGCCACTTGTCGATCCGCACCGGAGGGCTCAGCGGATGCCGGTGTCGATCACGAAGGCGCGCCGGGCGACGATGTTGCGCGGCACGGTGACGGTTGCCGGCGTGAGCCGCCCGATCCGGGTGCGCGGGCTGACGCGCACGGTGTAGACGCCCGGGGCGAGCGATACGCGGTACTTCCCGGTGGCCGAGGTGACGACCGAGCGCACGGGTGCGCCGCCGCGCACGAAGGTGAGCGTCACGCCGGCCGCGGGCGCCGAGCAGGACCGGCCCGCGACGCAGACCGGGGTGATCGGCGAACGCGTCACCGTCCCGAAGAGCCCCGAGAGCAACACGGCCAGGAGCACGGCCATGGCCCCAGGATAGGTGAGAGGCGGTCGCTGCACCGCCGCGCTTGCAGTCGCCGCGCATTCGGACCGAGCACGTCGTCGTCGCCGCGTCAGAATTCGGTCGCTTGCCTGCGCCCGCAGCTCGGCCCTTGGCTCGAGGCGGCGTGTCCTTTTCGGACATGTCCCTTGCGGCCTCTTGACAACGCGCGGCTCAGGGAGTTGGCTTTCGGCCGAGCACGTTTAGCGGCGGGCGATTCCGCTTATACGTGCTCAACGGCGCAAACCGGGCTTGGAAAGGAACGGCCCGGGTGCGACGTGTGCGGGCGCCCACAAGACGGCTGCGCCCTACCCGGCATGGAACGCCTTCAAGAACTGGTGACTCGTTCGTTCCGCGTGATCTGCCTCGGGCTGTTCGCGACCGTCGTGTTCACGGCGCTCGGCGCGGGCGCCTCCCCGGCGGGCGGCCCGCTGCCGGCGACGGTCATTTCCTTCCCCGGTGTCGCGCGCTCCTTCGCGGCGGCCGCGGGGCGCGTGGCGTGGATCGACACCGCGTGGGTGCTCCACGTCCGCTCGGTGCGCTCGGGTGTCGAGACGACGATCCGATACACGAACCCGTACGAGGAGATTCCGAGCTTCTCCGCCGGCCCGCCGCTGGTCCTCGAGCCCCGGCAGCTGCTCTGGCTCTCGACGCGGGGCACCGGCTCGCTCGAGGACGCGGACCACGTGTACGTCGCCTCCGTCGGCGCGACGCACGGCCGCCGCGTAGCGAACACGGTGCACGGTGAGCGCGTGGACGGCGGTTACGTCGCCGGACTCGCCGGCGACAGCGCGGGCTTCGCGTACGGGATCGTCACCGTCAAGGCGGTGCCCGCGGCGGAACACCGTTACCAGGTCTCCGGCGGGGGCGTCTGGACGCTCACGGGCGCGACGCCGCGTCAGCTTCCCGGCGCGCCGCCCGCGATCGTGCTGGCCGAGTCGGCCGGCCGGGTGGCGATCGCGCCGGTCGACAACGGCGAGCGCCAGGAAGGGACGCCGCTCGCCGCCGGCACGGTTGAGATCCGCAACGCGACGACAGGTGCCGTCGTGAGCAGTGTCACGCCGACGGGCGCCGTCCGGGCGGCGGCGCTGACGCCGACGACGCTGGCGGTTCTCGCCGGCGGACGGATCGCGCGCTATGACGCTGCAACCGGAAAGCTCCTCGGCACGACTCCGGCCCCGGCGGACACGGCCGCTGAGCTTGACGCCGCCGGCATGCAGCTCGCGTTCCGCCGGACGCGGTCGGTCGACGTCGTCGACCTGACCTCGGGGCGGATCTCGAAGCTGGTGCCGACGTCATGGCGGCCTGCGGGCGTCGCACTCGACGGCCTGACGCTCGCGTGGGTGGAGCAGCGCCGGATCGCCCCCGGCAACGTGTCGAATAAGACCTACACGACACGCATCAGAACGCTCGCGCTCCAGCGCGGAGAGCCCGCTGCCGGCGCGCGGTGTCGCGGCACCGCGCGCGATCTTCCGTAGTTCTGCATCACCTACTTGGCTTCATCCCGTAAGCCCACGCGCCACAGAGAGGCGTATACCGCAGCGGGGAGCGATTCCTGAGGTCGACTCTTGAGCATCCTGGCCAAGCCTGCTAGATATCTCCGACATGCGCTCGGCTCTCGGCGCCCTGGCGCTCGCGGTCTGCGTGGCGGTCTGCGTGAGCGAGGCGGTTGCTGCGTCGCCGCGTCTGCAGTCGCCTCGCATCCGGGCCGAGCACGTCGTCCTCGCGGCGTCAGAGTTCGGTCGCGGGACGTCGCTCGGCGCGGGCCACTGCGTGGACAGCAAGTACCGTCCGGCGCCGTGCCCCCATACCGTCCCTGCGGCGCCCGGGTCGAAGGCGACAATCATCGGCGAGGCGCTCCTCGCGAGCGACCCGCTCTTGCCGCTCAGGCTGCTCTGGGTGTCCTTCTCGACGGCGGCGGGCGCCCGCTGCGTCGACCAGGTCATGGTCGGCGGTGCGTACGGGAGCACCTCGGCGCTCTCGTGCGGCCCACCGCTGCCCTGCAGCCAGGGCCTCTGCCCGTTGCTCGCTCCGGCCGTCCAGTACGCGCCCGCCTACGTCGCGGGATTGGCCCCTGCCCGGGGCAACACGACCCTTCGAGTCGACTTCGTGAATGGTGAGACGGCGTCCGTGCGGCTGCAGGGGCCGCTCGCCCGCGGCATTTCCGGCGAGCGCATGTTCCTCGTTCTGGTCGGCAGGCAGCCGGTGAAATCGGTCACGTTTCTCGAGGATGGCCGGGTCGTGATGTCGCAGCTCCCATTCGGATAGCGACGCGACCGCGTACAGGCGCTCGGCCGATCGTCGCCAAGGTTGAGCAGCAAACTGCTGGTGGGTAAGCGGCGGGGGAGGGATTCGAACCCTCGGGGGCGCGAGCCCACAACGGTTTTCAAGACCGTCCCGTTCGACCGCTCCGGCACCCCGCCGCACGGTCACGCTAGACGATTCGGGAGGCTAGGGCTCGCGCGGCTTGCGCTGGTCGAGCTCGGCCTGGGCCTTTTCCGCGAGCTCTCTGAGCCGGTCGGCGTTCGCGATGGCGCGGGCGCGGTCGGCTTCCTCAGCTTTCGTCATCTTCTTCGGCATCGTCGTCCTTCAGGAGTCCCTCGATGCGGAGCAACGTCCGCGAAATGTCGTTCTCCGCGAAAGAGTAGGGCCACCGCTTCCTCGCGCGAGAGCACGTCCTCGTCCATGGGGACAGCGTCGCTCAGCGACCAGAGCCACGCAAGACGTCCGCAAGAGACGTGTCAGCGGCTGACGGTAGCGGGCGCGCCGTACGGGCGCAGCACGTCCGGCACGTCGCCCTGGAAGTTCTCGAGGATGGCGAGCAGGGTTCGATCGGTCGTCGCGGTGCCGTTCAGCGTGTGCACCGGGTCGAGGCTCTTGCCGGCGCGGTAGCGGATGCCGAGCCGGCGCGCCTGGAAGTCTGTCGTGTTCGACGTCGACGTCAGCTCGCGGTAGCGCTGCTGGAACGGGAACCAGCCTTCGCAGTCGTACTTCTTCGTCGCCGGCGCGCCGAGGTCGCCGGCGGCGACGTTGACGACGCGGTACGGGATGCGCAGCGCCTGGAGGATCTCCTCCTCGATCGCGAGTATCCGCTCGTGCTCGTCCGCCGACGCGGACGGATTGCAGAACGTGAACAGCTCCACCTTGTTGAACTGGTGCACCCGGAACATGCCGCGGGTGTCCTTGCCGGCCGCGCCCGCCTCGCGGCGGAAGTTCGTCGAGAACGCGGTGTAGCGGAGCGGCAGCTCGCCGGCGTCGAGTACCTCGCCCATGTGCAGGCCGGCGAGGGCAACCTCGGATGTGCCGGTGAGGTAGAGCTCGTCGCTCTCGATCGCGTAGATGTTCGAGCGGTCGGTCGGGAAGAAGCCGGTGCCGTACATCGCCTCCTCGCGGACGAGCACCGGCGGCAGCATCGGCACGTGGCCGTGCGCCGCGGCCCGGTCGAGCGCGAACCGGTAAAGCGCGAACGCGAGCAGTGCGGTGTCGCCGAGCATGTAGCCGAAGCGCGAGCCGGAGAGCCGGGCGGCGCGCTCCATGTCGAAGCGGCCGACCTCGGTGTGCTCCTTCGGCTCTGCAAGCTGCGGCGGCTCGCCGACCCGGCGGAGCTCCTCCGCGTCCTCGTCCGCGAACCCGTCCGGCGCCGAGTCGTCCGGCGGGTTCGGCAGCTCGGCGAGCGCCGCCTCCCGCGCCGCGTCCGCCTCCGCGAGCTCCTGCTCGGCCTGCTGGAGCTCCTCCTTCACCGTGCGCAGCTGCTCGAGCTGCTCCGGCGTCGGCTTGCCCTTCACCTTCGTCTGCGCGCGCAGCTCGTCGACGCGGGGAACGAGCGCCCGCCAGCGCTCGTCGGCGGCCAGCCAGGCGTCGAAGACCTCGGCCGCGCCCTTGCGCGCGAGCCGGCGCCGGAACCCGTCCGGGTCGCTGCGGGCGGCACGTGCGTCGATCATGCGAGGGAGTCTAGGTACGCCTCCAGCAAAGCGGCGACCCCTTCGTCGTCCGCGGAGGGAACCACGAGGTCTGCGCGCGCCAGGATGTCCGGATGGGCGTTCGCGACCGCGACGCTGAAGCCGGCCCAGTCGAGCAGCTCGCGGTCGTTCTCGCCGTCGCCGCAGGCGACCGTCTGCGCCGCCGTGAAGCCGAGCAGGTCGGCGACGAACTGGAGGCCGGCGCCCTTGCTGACCTCCGGGTGCGCGAACTCGAGGAAGTGCGGCAGCGACTTCGAGACGAAGAGGCGGCCGCGATAGCGCGGCTTCAACTCGGCCTCGAGCTCCGTGAGGGCGTCCGGGTCGCCGACGGCGACGAGCTTCGTCGGGTCGTCATGGAGCCAGTCGTGCAGCGGGCCGACCGGGTGGATCTCGAGGTTCTGGAAGTCGGCGTACGCACGGGCCTCCGGCGTCACCTCGTCGACGTAGAGCAGGTCGTCCACGTAGCAGTTGACGTGAAACCCGCGTGCGACGAGCGTGTCGATCACCTCGAGCGCGAGCGCCCGCGGGATTCTGACGTGGCGCAGGAACTCGCCCGTGACCGGATCGGCGACGACCGCGCCCTGGTAGCACACCACCGGATCGTCGAGCCCGGCCTCGAGCACGTACGGGCGCACCGACCGGAACATGCGTCCGGTGACGACGATCACGTGCACGCCCGCCGCCCGGCTCGCCGCGATCGCCGCGGCCGTCCGCGGGCGAATCACCGCGTCCTCCGCCACGAGCGTCCGGTCGAGGTCGCAGGCGAACGCGCGCACCTCGCGCGGGAAGCTCGGCGGCAGCTCGACCGGGACTACGGCGTGCCGCCCGTGGACTTCACCACGTAGGCGGCGACGTCGGCGATCTGCTGCGTGCTCAGCTTGCCCTGGAACGACGGCATCACGTTCTTGCCCAGCGTGACGCGCGCCGTGGCACGGCGGTAGCTCGGCTTCACCTGGTCGAGGTTCGGCCCGACGGTGCCGGTAGCGTGCGCCGCCGCCAGCGTGTGGCAGGCGACGCAGCCCGCGCTCTGGAAGATCTTCGCGCCCGCCGCCGGGTCGCCCTTCAGCTTGAAGGCGGCCGTCAGCGGATCGGGCGCGGTCTTCGGCAGCGAGCCGACCACGGTCTGGGGGGTCGGCGACACGACGCCCTCGGCGCCGCAGCCGGCGAGCACGCCCGCGGCGGAGGCGATTCCGAGGCCGAGAAGGAGTGCGCGACGCATCCGGGGCGAGACTTTACTGGACGGGAAACCAGGCGCGTTGGACAACACGCACCCGACATGGCTCGGGCTACCATGGAGCCATGAAACGCAGAAACTTCGGCCGGGACCGCGGCCTCTCGCTGCGGATGCTCGCGACGAGCGGCCTGCTCGGCCTGCTCTACGTCGGCTTCGCCCTCATCCTGTTCTATGCCCTGAACATCGGCCTCGCCCCGATGCTCGTGATCGTGGTCGGCCTCGCGGCCGTCCAGTACTGGACCTCGGACAAGCTGGCCCTCGCCGCCTCCGGCGCGAAGATCGTGTCGGCGGAGCAGGCGCCCGAGCTGCACGCGATGGTCGAGCGGCTGTGCGCGATGGCCGACCTTCCCAAGCCTCGGATCGCAGTTGTCGACACCGACGTGCCGAACGCGTTCGCGACCGGCCGGAACCCGAAGCACGCCGTGATCGCCGTCACGACCGGGCTCTGGCGCCGCCTGGAGCCGCAGGAGATCGAGGGCGTGCTCGCGCACGAGCTCTCGCACGTCGCCAACCGCGACGTGCTGATCATGACGGTGGCGAGCTTCTTCGCCATGCTCGCCGCGATCATCACGCGGTTCGGCCTCTACTTCGGCATGTTCGGCGGCTTCGGCGGCGGCAACCGCAACAGCAACAGCAACAACCAGGGCGGTCTGCCGATCTGGCTGATCGTCGTCGTTGCCGCGATGGTCACGTACGCGATCAGCTTCATCCTCATCCGGACGATCTCGCGCTACCGCGAGTACGCCGCCGACCGCGGCTCGGCGCTGATCACCGGCGCACCCGAGCACCTGATGAGCGCGCTGCAGAAGATCGCCAGTGGGATCACGACGATCCCGCAGCGCGACCTGCGCGAGGTCGCCGGCATGAACGCCTTCTTCATCGTGTCGACGAACTGGCGCAGCCAGGTCGGCGAGCTGTTCATGGATCACCCGCCGATGGAGAAGCGCCTCGCCGCCCTCGCCGCAATCGCGCGCGAGATGGGCCGGCCGGTCTCCTAGCCCGGTGGGTCTCACCGACGTCCTCTTCGGCCGGAAGAAGCTGAAAGAGCCGGCAGGCGACCGGCTGTTCGCGCTGACGACCGCGGCGGTCACGCTCGACACCGGCTGCGGGCTGAAGCCCGCCGGCAAGGGCGCCGTCGTCTTCAAGCCGCTCTCCGCCGGCGAGTTCTCGCAGGTCGACGGGGACGTCAGGGAGCTGCTCTCGTCCGTCGCCAAGGACTCGGGCTCGACGCTCAGCCGCACGAAGGACTCGTTCGGCTTCGAGTGGATCGTGATCGAGGATCCCGACCTCGAGGACCAGGTCACCGCGGTGCACGCCGTCGCGGAGGAGTTCCAGGCGCGCGGCTTCGGCGCCCAGCTGCTCGCCGCCGCGTTCCGCTTCTCCGGCGACGAGCATCCCGTCTACTGGATCTACGGCTTCAAGCGCGGCACCTTCTGGCCGTTCGTCCCGACCGGGAGCAAGCAGGAGCGCGACAACGCGCGCGAGCTCGAGCTGAAGGCGAAGCTCGAGCCCGAGCTGCCGATCGAAGCAGACCTGAGCCGCTGGCTCGGGCTCTTCGACGCCCCTATTTAGT
>Ga0265330_10000738_pt1 | contig 20645 bp, 16 predicted proteins | sample 41919metaG_FD_202083 | JGI IMG/M metagenome (GOLD analysis project Ga0265330, IMG submission 202083) | Rhizosphere microbial communities from Carex aquatilis grown in University of Washington, Seatle, WA, United States - 4-19-19 metaG | ecosystem: Host-associated > Plants > Roots > Rhizosphere... | reverse complement strand
GCATCCGTTCTACGCCGGACGCTGGAGGCGTCCTGCTGGTCCTCAATAGCCGCTGGTGCCGCGCATGTGAACCGCCGGCAAGGTTCCCACGCGACGCTGACGAAAACATGACAATTGCCTGACTTTGGCAGAACGGCAGGGTGCCTAGGCCTGAAGATCGAATGATTTCATCCAGTTGGGCGTGTCGGGATCCTGCAAGCACAGCGGCCGTCGAGGTGTCGCGTCGTCTGACGCGGAAGAACTGATGGACGGGGCGGATTGGGGCTGCGAAATTGCATCCCAGCATGTTCAATCAGCGACGGCTGACGGCGACGAAGGCAACGTGAAAATTCGCTTCATCTACCCGGATCCTAACCCTCGCGTGGGCTTGAGTGGACGGAAGGTGGAAAGCGCCGCGCTTCAGCTCCTGGCGGCGATCACGCCGCCCGAGCACGAGGTTTCCATCGTGCAAGAGCATCTGGGCGACAGGATTCGCTTCGACGATGCCAATGTCGATCTGGTGGGCATCACCGCGATGACCATCCAGGCCCGCCGCGCGTACGAGATCGCAGATGGGTACCGCAGCGCCGGCAAGCGGGTGGTCCTGGGTGGAATTCATCCATCCGTGAAGCCGGACGAGGCTCTGCAGCATGCCGACGCGGTGGTGGTGGGCGAGGGTGAGCCGGTCTGGTCGCAAGTGCTTGCTGACGCGGCGACGGGCACCCTGCACGGCCTGTATCGCGGCAAGGAATATGCGGATCTCACCCAGCTCCCTGCCTACCGACGGGATCTGCTGCCCAAGCGGTCGACGCTCTCGCTGGCATCCGTGCAGGCGGCGCGGGGCTGTCCCTATGATTGCTCCTTTTGTTCGGCGACGTTGTTTTCCGGTCGCAAGTACCGCTACCGGCCGGTGGAGAACGTCATTGCCGAGATAAAGGCGCTGAGAACGCGCGTCATCTTCTTCCTCGACGACAACATCTTTTCCAACGCGGCGTACTGCCGTGCGCTCTTCACCGAACTCAAGAAACTGGACCTCATCTGGGTCGGGCAGGCTTCCCTGCATCTCACCGCCGGCAACCCCGCGCTGCTCAAACTCGCGGTTGAGAGCGGTTGTATCGGCCTCTTTGTCGGCATCGAATCGCTGACCGCCTCCAACCTGCGCGCCACCGGTTCGCTGGCGAAAAACCGGGCGAGCACGCCCGCAGAGATCGGAGAGAGCATCCGCGTCCTGCACGATCACAGCGTCCTCGTCATGGCGGGCGTGATCTTCGGGTTTGATGACGACGACCCGGAGGTCTTCGATCGAACGCGGGAGTTCCTGATCGAGAACCGCGTGGGCCATGGATCCTTTTCGGCCCTGACGCCCTTCCCGGGAACCAAGCTGTTCGAGACGTTGCACGCCCAGTCCCGCATCACGACCTACGACTGGTCAAAATACGACGGGGCGACCGCGGTGTTCCTGCCCAAGATGATGACCGCCGAGCAATTGCAGGAGGGCACCCGCCAGATCGGCGTCAACTTCTACAGCACGCCGAAGATTCTTCGCCGCTTCTGGACGAATCGGCATCATCCGCTCTTCTACCTGGCCACGAGTTTCGCCTGGAGGCACTCGAACCGGGTGGAGAACCGCGTGCCATTCCTGCGTCCCAGTGGTTCTTGGAAGAACAATTGCAGGCAGCCCGCGCCGGCGATCGAGGGATCGGCCGAGCAGCGACAGCTCGCGCCCGTAGTCTCCAGAGACTCGTAGCGCAGCTGTCCGGTATGCAGTGGGGCACAGTCCCTGCCTTGCTGCCGGGCGCGATAGTGAAGCCGAAGTTGTCCTCGCGGACGGGCACGGGATCGCCGTCGGCATCACCGTCGATGCCAATGCGGCCAGGATTGGTGCGATCTAGGGCCTCAAGTACTTCGCCAGGCCAATATTCTGGTCTTTGATGGCCTTGGCCAACAGGCCCGCCAGCTTGTCAGCGCCCAGGAGGTTGGTGTGCGTGGCGCCGCCTTGATGGTACATCGTCTGCGCGGCCGACGCACTCATACCAAGCGAATTGTACCAGGCCGTCGAAAGGGCTGTGAGATCGATGTAGGGGCAATTCTTTGCTGTGGCAGCGGCCTTGGCTGCCGCTGCGTGAAGGCTGGATTGGTCACCAACCGGTATGCTGCTCAAGCGCGCGGGAGGAGATACCAGGATCGGGCTTACGCCCGCGGCCTGTGCGTCGGACACCATCTTCTCGAGATTCGCCTGGACGGTGGCATCCGAATCGGTCTTGTCATTGTGACCAAATTGGATCATCACCCAATCGCCCGCGCTCCATTTCGCTTTGATCATGCTCCAATAGCTGCCGAATGATCCGGAAGCGGCCCCGCTGTTTGCGTAATTGGCAAACCCAACCGGAGGTCCGAAATACTGAGGGATCATTTGACCCCAGCCACCGAAGGCATTTCCGGTCTGGTCGCACACAGTCGAGTCGCCGGCAATGTAGACCATGACAGGCTTTGTACTTGCCGAAGCCAGGGCATAGCCGATCCCTGTGACTTTGAGTCCGGCTGGGCCGGAAAAGAACATATCGAGGCCTGGGTATCCCACCGGACCGCCCGCGTGGTTGGGTTGCCCCTCCATGGGCCGTACATCGACGACAAACGCGTACTCTTGTGAGGCCGTTCCCGAAGCCAAGAGACCCCGACTCGACTCCGCACTGACGAAGACCGGGCCCACACTGCCCAGCTGAACCGTCACTACGTAGTCCCCAGCCAATGAAGTTGCATCGGCTGGCGCGGGCGGTGATTCGGATGTGTTGTAGGTGGTGCTCCCGAACAGGCACTGCAAACAGGTGGGGCCCTTGCCGCCGCCAGGACAGAAGCCGCCGGTCATGGCTACCGTCGTGCACTTGGAGGCATTGTCCGCGGTGGGCGCGGGATATCCCGCCGGGATCCCCGTGCTTGCTGGAGGGGCGCCGCCTGCTCCGGCAGCGCCCGTAGTGCCGCCGCTGCTCGTGGTGCCGCCAGCGCTCGTGGTGCCGCCGCTCCGTGCCGTCCCAGTGGTGCCACCCGCGCCACCCTTGCCGCCCGCCCCACCGGTCGCGACGCTGCCACCCACCGCAGAAGTTCCTCCCGTGCCTGACGTTCCGCCGGTCCCTAGGTTGCAAGTATCCAAGCACCGACCCCAGATGTCGGACGGTACGACCAGATCGGTCGCGCAGCAGGCCCACGCACAGACCGTGTCTGTGCACTGGCCGTCGACAGGAATCGGGACGTTCTCATCCGAGGAACAGGTCCACTTGTCCGCACCCAGGTTGGCTTCACATTGGGCCATGGCCGTGTACTGCACATTGCACTTTGTTACTTTGCTCACCGACGCGTCCGCTTCCGCCACGCAGCTGGTCTGGCAGTCAGTCACAGGGCAATCGCCTGTGGCCTGCGACGCGCACATCGCCGTGCAGGCCTGTTGCAGGGTCAGCCCCGTTCCGGAACTACTTGAAGTCTTTCCACCTGTGCCGACTCCGCCCGAGCCACCGAGAGTTCCGCCGGCCGCAGGTCCCGTGCCACCCCCGGAACCGATTCCACCCGTGCCCGATGACTTGCCTCCGCTGCCCGGTATGCCCCCAGAACTTCCACCTGACGCAGGTCCCGTCACACCGCCGGACGCGATTCCACCGGTGCCCAGCGACGTGCCTCCAGTACCCCGTACACCGCCGGAGTTTCCACCTGACGCCGTCACACCGCCGGACGCGATTCCACCGGCGATCGATGTTGTGCCTCCACCGCCCGACGTGCCGCCGACGGCTGTCGCACCACCGCTGAGACTCCCACCCGTGTGATCGGTGTTGTTGCTGCTACTCGAGCAGGCGAACGCGAACATCATCGCTGCCGGTAGAATGCGGAAGATGGAACCTGTGCTTCGCATATGAACACTCCCACCTATATAGGGCGGGCTACCTGGCAGTTCGGGTCAATGATGGGTGACTTGAGAGCAGTTTTCGATTCTAGCCATCGACCTGCAATACTTACGCTTCTCTCGCTGCCGAGGTCTGATGACGCCTCGCGCTCCGTCTCAAGCCAGCTTCGCCAGCTAACGACGAGCGCGTCCAGGACATCCTCGTGGAGGACACGTCGAAGGCCTGTGTCTGCAGCAGCCTGAAGGGGACGTCGGCGGTCTCAGGGCGCCATGCGGCCGATCTTGTTGCCGCTCCATTCCGTGAACCAGAGGTTGCCGTCGGCACCCAGAGCGATGCTCTCGGGCATGCTGTCCGCGGTGGGTATGGCGCACCTCACGACCGTGCCGTCGGGGCTGATGCGACCGATCTCGTTTCTCCCGTTGTCCGTGAACCACAGGTTTCCATCCGGCCCAGTGACGATGTCGTAGGGTTGGCTGCCTGATTCCGGCAGGGGAAACTCGGCGATCGTGCCCTCGGGGGTGATGCGCCCGATGCCTTGACTGACGTGTCCAGTCGAGTCGCTCTCCGATTCCGTGAACCAGAGGTTGCCGTCCGGTCCCACGACGATTCTCCCGGGACCGGTGCCCGGGTTGGGGAGCTCGAACTGGGCGATCGCTCCCGCAACCGTGACGCGGCCAATGGTATTGGTCCCAAAATCGGTGAACCAGAGGTTGCCATCCGGTCCGGCGGTGATTCCGAACGGATCAGCCATGCTATCCGATAGCGGCAGTGGGAATTCCTTGAGGGTCCCCGTCGTGCTCATGCGGCCGATGCGCTTACCGGCAAACTCGACGAACCATAGATTGCCGTCGGGGCCCGTGGTAATGCCGAAGGGCCAACTCTGCGCACTCACGGGAAACTCGGTGATCTGTCCGCTCGGTGTCACGCGACCGATGTTGTTGTCGCTATTTAGGCCAAAACCCCACTCCGAGAACCAAACGTTCCCGTCCGGTCCTGCCGTAATGGAGTCGGCCCCGCTCTGCGCGACGGGGATGGGGAATTCGGTAATGGTCCCACTGGGGGCAATGCGGCCAATCCTGTTCCCCGCCCACTCAGTGAACCAAACGTTGCCATCGGGTCCTCGGGTGATGGCCTTGGGGTTGCAGCTCCTCGTCGGAACGAGGAATTCCGTCACCTGACAAGATGGCGGACTCGTTGCATATCCACCCGATCCGACGACGCCGCCCGATCCGCTGATGCCCCCGGTGCCCGACGTCCCACCAGCGCTTTGTGCGGCGTCAGGGAGCGGCGCCGTACAGCCGACGAGGAAAACCGCGACCAGATAAGCCGCGATCCCCGTTGAACCGAGTTTCTTGTGTGGCACCCAGAAGGTACCTTCGGGCATAGGCTGAGCTGCCATAGGGCGTTCCTTCCAGCCCACTATCATCGCACGAAAGCGGGGCGACGGACGATCGTTGGCGATGGGCGGGCGGGCCCCATACCCACGATCGCGGCCTCGGCATCTTCCCGAGGCGTGTCCCGGTCACCGACTCCGTCCCCACCACGGCTCCGATCCCGAATTCGATCCCGCGACTGCAGGCTGGTCGCAGCGCGGGTTCCGTGGTACACAAGATCAGGTTCGATTGAGTCAGCGGCCAAGCGATCCCTTGCGCGAAAACACGGATGTTGAGTCGGACCGCGTGGTCCTCGACGACAACCGCGTGGCGCTTTCGTTGTTCGGCGAAAAGAACGCCAATCTCAAGCGCATCGAGCTCGAAACCGGCGCCCGGCTTCACTCGCGCGGGAACGAGCTGACCTTCCTGGGTCCAACCGATGCCATTGCCCAAGCGCGCCGTCTGGTGGAACAGCTCTACCGCATGGTGCGCGGCGGCCGCGCGGTTGGCCCCGAGGACGTCACGCGTGCGGCACACGTGCTGCGCGGGGATGCCAACGCCAACTTGCAGGAAGTTTTTTCCGACACCATCCTGGTGGGCAGCCGCGCCCGGCCCATCGCGCCCAAGGGCCTGGCCCAAAAACGCTACGTCGACGCCATCCGCGAACGCGACATCGTGTTCGGCATCGGGCCGGCAGGAACCGGCAAAACCTATCTCGCCATGGCCCTGGCCTTGCGCGAACTCATGGAGAAGCGGGTCAAGCGCATCGTGCTGACCCGGCCCGCCCTCGAGGCGGGCGAGCGACTGGGCTTCTTGCCCGGCAGCATGGAGGAGAAGGTCTCGCCCTACCTGCGGCCGCTCTACGATGCCTTGCACGACATGATGGACTTCGATCGTGCCCACCAGCTGGTCGAGCGCGGGATGATCGAGATCGCGCCCATCGCGTTCATGCGCGGCCGCACGCTCAACGATTCCTTCGTTATCCTGGACGAGGCGCAGAACACCACCGGCGAGCAGATGAAGATGTTCCTCACCCGCCTGGGCTACGAATCCAAAGCGGTCATCACGGGAGACGTGACCCAGATCGATCTTCCCGACTACCGGCGCTCGGGCCTGACCGAGGCTGAATCGCTGCTGCGAGGGATTGAGGGCATCGCTTTTTGCTACTTCACCGAGATCGACGTGGTCCGCCACCCGCTGGTGGCCGAGATCATCCGGGCCTACGACCGCAAGACACAGAACAACGGCGCCAGCCGGCCACCCGGCAGCGAGGGCTGACGTCGTGTCGGGAAGTCATGGGGGCGAACGAACCCGTGTCTGAGGCGCCCGGCCCTGTCGAGCGCTCGCGCTACGAGCGTGACGAGCTGCTGGCCATATCGCGCGCCCTGTCTTCCGAACGCGACATCCGCAAACTGCTCGACCTGATTCTGGACAAGAGCCGGCGCATGACTGGCGCCGATGCGGGCAGCGTGTACGTGCTGGAGGCAGCGGACGCGGACGGCAACGGCCAGCCTGACGGCCGGGCTTTTGGCAATCCGGCGAACCCACCGCGGGCCTTGGGGGAGGCGGGCCGTCGCCACTCGTTTACCCCGGCCCGCGGTCTCCCGAGCCGCCCGGCCCGGCTGCACTTCATGCTGTCGCAAAACGATTCCATCCCGGTGGACTTCAAGGAATTCACCTTGCCAGTGGACGACACGTCGCTCGCGGGTCGGGCCGTGCTGGCGGGCCGGCCCATCAACGTGCCCGATGTCGAACAGGCCAAGGCGGCCGCCGGGGGCGCCACGCACAACCGCAGCTTCGACGACAAGATCGGCTACCGTGCCCGCTCGATGTTGACGGTTCCCATGCTGTCCACCGAGGGCGAGGTCATCGGCGTCATCCAGCTCATAAACAAGAAGCGCCGGCCCAGCCAGGTTCTGGCCACGCCAGCCGATTTCGAGGAAGGCGTAGTCCCGTTCGACGAGCGCGCCGAGGAGATGGCGCTGGCGCTGGCGTCGCAAGCCGGCGTGTCGCTGGAGAACGCGATTCTCTACGACGAGATCCGACGCCTGTTCGAGAGCTTCGTCGACGCCTCGGTCACCGCCATCGAGTCCCGCGATCCGACCACCTCGGGTCATTCGCGCCGCGTGGCCACCCTGAGCGTGGCTCTGGCCGAGACGGTGGACGCCATCAGCGACGGCCCGCTTGCTCCCGTGCACTTCTCGCGCGAGGACTTGCGCCAGATCGAATACGCGGGCGTGCTGCACGACTTCGGAAAAGTCGGCGTGCGCGAGCAGGTGCTGGTCAAGGCCAAGAAGCTCTACGACCACCAACTCGAGGCCATCCGGCTGCGCCTTGCCTACGTCCGCAAGTCCATCGAAGCCGAGTCGCTGCGCAAGCAACTCGACCGCATGAGGCGAGCCGATCCGGCCGCGGCCTTGGCGATTATCGAACGCGAACAGGCCGAGTGCCTGGCTGTGCTGGACGAGTGCTGGCGTCTGGTACTGACGGCCAACGAGCCGACTCTGCTGGAGCAGCCGGTGATGGCTCGTCTGGTGGAGGTGGCGGCGCGAAATTACGTCGACGAGGCTGGACAAACCAGGCCGTATCTTCTGCCCGAAGAGGTGTCTGCCCTGCAAGTGCTGCGCGGCAGCCTGACGCCGGCGGAACGCGAGCAGATCGAGAGCCACGTCAACCACACGGTGGCCTTCTTGCAGACCATTCCCTGGGGCCGCTCGCTGCGCAAGGTGCCGCAGATCGCTGGCGCCCATCACGAGTTGCTCAACGGCGCGGGATACCCGGTCGGCCTGCGCGGCGCGGAGATTCCCATCGAGGCGCGCATGCTGACCATTGCCGATATCTTCGATGCCCTGACCGCGGCGGATCGGCCCTACAAGGCCGCCGTCCCCGTGCCCCGCGCCCTGGGCATTCTCGAGAGCGAGGTCAAGGCGGGCAAATGCGATGCCGAACTGTTTCGCGTCTTCGTGAGCGCCGAGATCTACAAGTGCGTGCTCTAGCCGTATCGGCCATCCGATCTCTGTGCTCTCTGTGCCCTCGGTGGTGAAACAGCTAACTTGTCCTGAAGTAGTCGGACGTGGTGAAGGGCCGGGGAACCGTCTATGCTCGCCCCGTGCCTGTTGATGTAATCGTCCGAAGCGACGTCCGCTCCTTGGTCGATGCGTCCGTGCGCCGCAAGGTCGCGAATCGGCTGCGAGCGGCCTTGCGCCGGCTGGGCCGCTCGCGCTCGTCGGCCACCCTGCTGTTCACCGGCGATGACGAGATCCGTGCTCTCAATCGCGAATTCCGCAGGCTCGATCGCGCCACCGACGTGTTGAGCTTTCACATGCAGGAACTCGAAGGCGAAGCCGATCCAGCGGGCGATGGGGTCTTTCTTGGCGACATCGTGATTTCGGCGGAGACGGCCCGCCGCCGCTCGGGCCGCGCCCGCCTCGACGACGAGCTTGAACGTCTCGCCGTGCACGGGCTCTGCCACCTGTTTGGCCACGACCACCACCGCCCCGGGCAGGCCCGTCGCATGCGCGCGCTGGAGAGACAGCTTCTCGCCGCTACCGGCCGCTGTCAGGCATGGCCCGCAGTCGCTCCAGCACGGCGGCCGGAAGGTTGCCCATGTACACCTGACCGTCGACCAAGAAGGAGGGCGTGCCCTCCAGCTTGAGTGCGACCCCGACCTCGATGTCGTTCTTCACCGCCGCCAGGCCTTCGCCCTTCATGCAGCGGTCGAGCGCCGCCGGATCGAGGTTGAGATCCGCCGCCATCTTCTCGTTGGATTGCGTGTCGAGGTAGTTCGATGCCTGGAACAGGTAGTCGTTGGCTTCCCAGAAATGCCCGACACTGGCTGCGCACTCGGCGACGAGCGCGGCCCGGCAAGCGGTCTGGTGGAAGGGACGCTCGATGCTGCGATTGCACGCCTGATCGAGGGGAAAGTGACGGTGGACGAGACGCACCCGCTCGGGGAACTGCGCCACGATGTTGCGAAGCTGGGCATGCGCCTGCCTGCAGTACGGGCACTCGTAGTCGGAGAACTCGGTGATGGTCACGAGGGGCTGCTGGGCCCCGATCCAGTGGCCCCCGCCCGACATCTCGCCGCGTGCCAGGCCGTCCAGCGCGAAGGTTTTTCGGCTGGGACTCGCTCCCCGCAGCCAGTAGGGCGGAACCAGCGTGACAAGTCCCAGCGCCAGGGCGCCGAGCAAGAGCATGACAGCCAGGGTCTTGCCCGGGCTTTCTCGAAAGAAGTGCGATGGGGCTGCAACCACGTCGGAGAATCCGATGGCCGCTGCTTGCACCAGGGCCAGGACGAAGAGCAGCAGGTTGATGCCGTAGGTGGCGGCGCAGAGAAGGCAAAGGGCGTGAAGACGAAAGGCGGAAAGGGCGCCCAGCACAGCGCTCAGCACGACGAATCCCGTGAAAAGCAGTAGGCCACAGGCCGCGGCCCAGGCGGCCTGCCGGGCGCGCAGTCCGGCGACCGCCACTGCGGCCGCCAGGGAATAGCCGAAGATTCCCCAGAGCGCCGTAGGCACGCCCAGCAGGATCGAATAGCGGCTCCGGGCCACGTCGTCGCAGTTGAACGTGCTGCCACGACCGCAAAAGCTATGGAACCCCGCCTGGGTGTTTACCTTGAAATGGATGTACGCCAGGACCACCGAGACGAACAGCCCGGCCAGAGACGGGATGAGAATAGCCCACCAGACCCCCTTGCGGCCCGAGGCCGCGGGGATGGGTTGGCTGATGCCGCCGGTCTTGTCCATGTCCATGTGACAGAGCAAACCCTTACCACGATCTGCCGCCGATGGAAGGGTTGTACCGGGCACGGTGTTGCGGAGTGCTGTTTTTGCCAGGCACGTTCTTTGCCGGTCGATGTACACCGCGCGCAATGAGTTTCCAGACCATCACGAGGCTTCTCCTCATCCCGATCGTGGGAACCTCAGGGATGGACAGGACGGAGACCTGCCCGGGTTTGCCGCCGAAAGCTCGAGTTCGGCGGCCCCATGGGTGCCGTTGACCGGGGTAAATTCCCTCCCGCCGCCTACTCCGGAGCCTTGCCCGCGTCCTCGGTCTTGGTCACGTCCCCGGACAGCACTTCCTTGGCGACCTTGGAATCCGGGTACTTCTTCACCAGCCGCTCCAGAACCGCCTTGGCCCGGGCTTCCATTCCGTTCGCCTCGAGCAGAACGCCGAGTCCCATGAGCACGACGTCGCTCTTCTCGAAGGTCGGGATGTGGGAAGCCACGGCGTAGTGCTCGGCGGCCTTGAGAAAACTGGCGTTGATGTCGGGGCCAAGGGAGCGGGCGCCTGCACCCACCTGCTGGCCTTGGCCGCCCGCCTGCGCCTGGGCGTCCTTCTCTAGTTCCCTGAGGCGCAGGAAGAAGTGCTTGCTCGCGTAGAGGTCAGCCAGGAAGAGTTCGTATTTGGCCACGCGCGGGTCGTTGGCCGGGACGGATCGCATGAGGGTTTCGATCTTCTCCACCTTGGCATCGTCGGGCTTCTTGGCGCGCGCTCGCCAGACGGCTTCATGCTGGGCGTGCAGCTTGGCCAGGTAGGCATCGACCGGATTCTCCGGCTCGCGCTTTGCTGCCTCCGCGGCGGGCGACTTTGCCTCCTCAGCCACCGCCGGGACAGGCTCGGGCACCGTGGCCGGTTTCGCGACGGCTGGCGGGGCCGATGTCTCCACGGCCGTCACAGCCGCGGGCGCCGCAACCGCGCCCAGCTTGTCCGTCAAGGCCTGCTGCTGCTGCTTCAGTTCCTCCATCTCCTTGATGTAGCCGTCGATCTCCCGTTTCAGCGTCGGCGTGACGTTCCTCTCCTTGCGCAGGTATTCGCGGAAACTGGTCAACGCTTTGTCCGGGGCGCCCATGTTCTGGTAGCAACGCCCGATGTTGTAGATGTACATCGGGTGGACGTACTGGGCGAAGAGCTGGGAGTAGATGTCGATCGCCTCCTGGTACTTGCCCGCCGCAAAGAACGCGCGCGCAGTTTGCTCGCGCGGGTCGGTCTTCGGCGCCTTCGCAGCAGCCCCGAGCAGAAGCAGAATAGCGATACCGGTTGCAATGCGCCTCATCGGCCATCCTCCGTGAGCCCGAATGCCGCGATTGCGGCGCCCGGGTCCAGTCAGAGTACCTGAGATGACGCCCGGCCGTCCATTGTCCGACTTGAGTCCGGTCCCGGATTGCCACATTCTCGTTCGCAGTGAATTCGTTGGCCTCTCTTCGCAAGACCGGCTGTTCGCGGCCGATGACAGGTCGTGGTCCCTCATGAGCGAAGTCCCGTCCGCGCCCAGCGACCAGGACCTGCCCAGCGGCACGCAGGTCGGCGAGTACACGATCGAGCGCAAGCTTGGTGAAGGAGGCATGGGAACGGTGTACGCGGGCGTGCAGCCGCTCATCGGCAAGCAGGTTGCCATCAAGGTGGTGGCCGCCCTCTGGGCGCGCAACGAGCAGGTGACCAAGCGCTTCCTCGAGGAAGCGCGCGCCGTCAACCAGATCCGGCACCCCCACATCATCGACATCTTCTCGTTCGGCATCCTGCCTGACGGCCGGCCCTACTTCGTGATGGAATTTCTACAGGGCGAGAGTCTGGAGGACGCCCTGGTCACGGGCCACGTCACCGGCCGGGAAATCGTCGTGTTGATGCGCCAGCTTTGCGACGCGCTCGCTGCCGCGCACGCGGCCGGCTTCGTGCACCGCGATCTCAAGCCCGAAAATCTTTGGATCGCGCGCCTGCCCAACCAGGAGGTTTCGCTCAAGGTTCTCGACTTCGGCATCGCCAAGAACCTGAGCATGCCCGACTCCAAGATGACCACCGACGGGCAAATCCTGGGCACGGCCCAGTACATGGCGCCGGAACAGGCGATGGCTTCGCCCGTCGATGGCCGCACCGATGTCTACGCGCTGGGCGTAATTCTCTATCGCATCCTCACCGGCGTATTGCCCTTCGATGGCGCGAGCGCCTACGCGGTGGTCACCAAGCACGTGACCGAGGCGCCGGTGCCGCTGTCGCGCCTGCGTCCCATTCAGCCCGCGCTCGAAGCGGTGGTGCTCGACTGCCTGGCCAAGGATCCGGCGCAGCGTCCGCAGACCGTGGGCGACCTTTGGCTGCGGCTCGAGCCCGAGCTGGAAGAGTGGGCGGGTCCGGCGGTGGCTCCGCCGGGCCGAAGTGCGAGCACCGCCGCCGCACGACCAGTCCGCGCTGCGACTTCCGCCGAGACCGCCTCGATCGCAGCCACCAGCTCGCGTGCCAGCATTCCTCCCGTCGGGGGCGTCACCGGGCTGCGGGCTGCGAGCAAGAGGTCTGGCGGGCGGATGGCAGCGGTGGCAGGGGCCATCGTCCTCGTGGTGGCGGTGGTTGGAGTGGCAATCTTCTTTGGTCGTGCTTCTTCGCTCAGTCCTGCATCCCTCGTCCGTGCCACTGGTCTCGATGCGCGCCCGAAGGCTCAGACGGTGGCCCCGGTTCCGCCTGCGACCGCAGTGCCGCCGCCAGCCCCTGACGTTCCTCCGGCCGAGGACCACTTGGCTGCGCACGACGCAGGCCCCAACTTTCCGCCAGCAGCGAATCCCGCTCCGTCGTCGCCATCCGATCCCGCCAAGAAGCACCACCGCGAGCGACGAAGCCCCGAGGGTGGGGGGCCCCAGCCACTCTAGCGGCCTTGGCCGCCCGTTCTGCTGAAGGCATTGCCGGCCCTATTGCAGCGGGAAGCTCTCGACGATCTCGTGCAGCGCACCCTCGGGACGCAACGTGCTCCGGTACAGGTGAAAGTCACTCACCAAGAAGCGGCCGCCGTCGAACCCGGTGTGCTCGGCGAGAAAGCCGTCGAGGTCGTGGCGCGGCCGCATCGGGAAACGGGCCAGGGTCAGGTGAGGCGAGAAACCGCGTTTGGCGGTGTCGGGGTCAGGCCCGAGGACACCATCAACAGCAAGCTTAAGCGCTCGCAATGACTCGGGCGGATCGAGTCCGAGCCACAAAACCCGCGGCGGCTTGCGACCGCCGGGCGGCGGAAACACCCCCGCGCCTCGCAGCGCAAGCTCGAAGCGCGCCACACGAACCTGGCGCAGGCGCGAGCGCAAGTCCGGAAGCAAGTCCTCGGGCGTGTCGCCGAGGAACCGCAGAGTGATGTGCAACTGCTCGGGCCGCGTCCAGCGCGCACCGCCTATGCCCTGGCACAGATGCACGGCCGCAGGTCGAAGCTCGGCTGGCAAGTCCACCGCGATGAAGAGCCGTAGCATGACTACCTCTCCGCTTCGAAGCAGTCGGCCACGGCCTTGAGCGACTCCAGATTGGATACGTCGTGCGGCAACAGAGGCACCCGGGTGATGGGAACGCCCGGCGCCTGGGCGGCCAGGCGGGCCAGCTCCGTCCGCTGCTGTTGCGTGATGTGGGCCAGGTAGGCGCCAAGATCCGCGATCTGCGTGGCAGCGGCCTCCAACTGGACGGCGCTCAGGTCTGCCAACGCCGGAAGCGCTGCAAGCGCAGAACGCAAGGCATCGACCTCGATCAGGCCAGGCGCGGCGAGCACGCGGTTGGCCACGAAGCCCGCCAGGGGCGTTCCCGCGCTTCGCAGGCGGCCGGCGAAGTACAAGGCTTCGTTGATGGCGGCGGTCTCGGGCGAGAGCACCAGCAGAAAGCCCACCTCCGGCCGCCGCAACATCGCTTCGATCTCGCGTGCGCGCACGAGAAAAGCGCCGAGAACGTCGCGCACGTCGAGGAGAAAGGCACCGAGATCGTCGAGAAACTGGCTGCCCACAAGCTTACCCGCACGCCGCAGGACGAGAGCACCACCGGCGCTCAGGCGCTGCAGGGAAAAGCGGCGCGTTTTCGGACTCCGCGCCGCCAGCCACTGCAACGCGGGGCTGCCGATGGCATCGGCCAAGCGATGCGGGGTCGCGAGGAAGTCGAGCGCGTTGGCCGTGGGAGGCGTGTCGAGGATGATGAGGTCGTAGGCTCGGCTGCGCTGCAGATCGAAAAGGAACAAGGTCGCGGCGTATTCCGGCGCGCCGGTCAGATTGGCCGTCATCTGGCGGTAGAGGGGATTGGTCAGAATGCGGGCGCGCAGCACCGGATCGGCCACCTGTTCCCCGACCAGGCGATCGAACGCGCAGCCCGTGTCCACGCGTGCGGCCTGCAGGTTGCCCGGCTGCCCTATGCCCAGGATGCGGTTGGTTTCGGCCGCCAGGCAACGGGGCTCGGGGCCCAGATCCGGAACGCCGAGCGCGTCGGCCAGCCGGGGTGCCGGGTCGATGGTGCACACCAGCGTGCGCCGGCCTTTGCGCGCCGCCAGTACGCCGAGCGCTGCTGCGGCGGTCGTCTTTCCGACCCCGCCGGGGCCGACGCACACGAGGACCTGCTTGTCCGCAACCAGGCGTTTCATCTCGGAGTCTCTCCCCCTGGCTGGGTCACGACGGACAAATCCTTGCGATGGCTTCCTGCCAGCGAGACAGGATGCGGTCGCGCTCGCGGACGGACATGCGGGGACGGAAGATGGTCGCGCTGGAGTCGGTCGCGTCTTGGGGGTCTACGTCCAGACCCACGCCTTCGGCCGCCAGCCGCGCCGCTCCCAGCGCGGTCAACTCGACCTGCGCGGGCCGTACGATCTCGGCACCGAGCAGATCCGCCTGGATCTGCATGAGCAAGCCGTTTGCAGTGGCGCCACCGTCCACGCGCAAGCTGGTCAGCGCGCGACCCGCGTCTTGTTCCATGGCGCGAACCAGATCGACGTTCTGCAAAGCTATCGCTTGCAGGGCCGCGCGCGCGATGTGGGCCGCCCGGGTGCCACGCGTGAGGCCGAGGATCGCGCCGCGCGCTTCCGGACGCCAGTGGGGCGCCCCCAGCCCGGCCAGGGCGGGCACGATGGTAACTCCTCCGTCGTCGGGCACTGATGCGGCCAGCCCCTCACTCTCGGCCGCCTGCCTGATGATGCCGAGCCCGTCCCGCAGCCACTGAACCAGCGCACCGGAGACAAAGGCACTTCCTTCGAGAGCGTAGGCCGTGCCCTTCGCCGTCTGCCACGCCACCGTGCCGAGAAGCCGGTGGCGCGATTGCACTGGCCGCGGGCCCACGTTCATAAGAAGGAAGGAGCCCGTGCCAAAGGTGCACTTGGCATCGCCAGCGCGTAGGCACTGTTGACCGAAAAGCGCGGCTTGCTGATCGCCCGCCGCCGCAGCCAGTGCAATGCCCTCGGGGATTTCTCCTACCGCGCGTGTGACCGCGAGCCGCCCCGAAGATGGACCAGCCTTGGGCAGAAGGGCGGCCGGCACGCCGAAGATGCGACACATCTCCGGGCTCCATTGCAGACTGTCCAGATCGAAAAGCGAGGTGCGCGAGGCATTGGACACGTCGGTCAGATGGACCTGGCCGCCGGCAAGCCGCCAGATGAGAAAGCTGTCGATGGTGCCGAATGCGATCTCACCCGCCTCGGCCCGGCGCCGCAGATCGGGCGTATGGTCCAGCAGCCAGGCAATCTTGCTGGCAGAGAAGTACGGGTCGAGCACCAGGCCGGTCCTCTGACGCACCAGCGGTTCCAGGCCTTGGGAGCGCAGCCGATCGCACATCTCGGCGGTGCGCCGGTCCTGCCAGACGATCGCAGGCGCCACCGGCGTGCCCGTCGCGCGATCCCACAACACCGTGGTTTCTCGCTGGTTGGTGATGCCGATGGCGGCAATCTCGCGCGGCCCCGACTGGGCCCGCGCCTGCGTGAAGGCGGTCAGCACCGACTGCCAGATTGTTTCGGGATCGTGTTCCACCTGCCCGGGCTGGGGATAGCTCTGCGGGATCTCGCGATAGCCACGTCCCACAATCGCGAGGCGCCGATCGAGCACCAGGACGGTAGTTCCGGTGGTGCCCTGGTCGATGCCCACAATGACGGGACTGCCGTTCATGAATCAGCTCTGGGTGCCACTTTAGTACCGCCTCTCGAAAATGGCGACCGGTGGCCGGCGGCCGGCGGCCGGAGCCGGTCGTCCTCCAGCCCCGCCGCCAACATGCGGGTGGAACCTAGCGGAAATACTAGGGTTCGTGATACGATGAAATTTCGGCCCTCGTCTGATGTCATGCAACGGCTACACACCTGAGGTTCCATGCGGCGCGTGCTAGTGGTGGATGACGAAGAGAATCTTCGTCACATGCTGCAGACCCTGCTCAAGCGTGAAGGCTATGAGCCGGTGGGGGTTGCTTCTGTCGACAGCGCTCTGCGCGAGTTGGAAAACCTGCCCTACGACATCATCATCACCGACCTGCGCATGCCGGGTCGTAGCGGCATGGACCTCGTGGATGAAGTGCGCCGACGCGGCCTGGATGCCACCGTGGTTGTGATGACCGCTTTCGGGAGCAAGGACGTCGCTATCGAAGCCATGAAACGGGGAGCCTACGACTATCTATCCAAGCCCTTCGAGGCGGACGAGCTGGTTCTCCTTTTGCGCAAGGCCGAGGAACGCGAGCGGCTCTACCGCGAAAACCAGAGTCTGGCCCGCCAGGTTCGTTCTGGCGTGGAGGAACCCGAGGGGACCTTTGCCGAGCTGGTCGCGCGCAGCCCGCAGATGCTGGAGCTGTTTCGCACGGTACGCAAGATTGCCGAATTCAAGACTACCGTGCTCATCGACGGTGAGTCGGGAACCGGCAAGGAGCTGGTGGCGCGCGCCATCCACAGCAACTCGCCACGCGCCCGTGCGGCCTTCATCGCGGTCAACTGCGGGGCTATCCCGGCCAACCTGCTCGAATCCGAGCTGTTCGGCCACCGCAAGGGAGCGTTCACCGACGCGAACCGGGATCGCAAGGGCTTGTTCGAAGAGGCCTCGGGCGGAACCCTCTTCCTCGACGAAATCGGAGAATTGCCGCTCGGCTTGCAGGTCAAGCTGCTGCGCGTGCTGCAAGAGGGGGAGATCCGCCGCCTGGGCGACAGCCAGGATACCAAGGTCGACGTCCGCGTGGTGGCAGCGACCGCGCGCGACTTGGCTGACGAGGTCAGGCGAGGAGCGTTCCGTGAAGACCTGTACTACCGCCTGAATGTCTTCGCCTTGCATCTGCCGGCTCTCCGCGAGCGGCGCGAGGACATCGTGCCCCTGGTGGCGCACTTCCTGGCCCGGATGAACGCCCGCATGGGGCTTTCCATCTCGGGGTTCACCGCCGAGGCCATGCGCATTCTGGTTGCGCGAGACTGGCCCGGAAACGTCCGGGAACTGGAGAACACCGTCGAGCGCGCTGTGGTGCTGGCCGAAGGCCCCGAGATCGACGTTGATTGTCTTCCCGAGCGGCTGCGCATTGCAGCCCCAGGGACGGCCGCGGCCCAAGCCGTGGTGGACGACGCCGATCTGTCGATCAAGAGAGCATCGCGCCGTTCCGAAGAGGCGCTCATCCGCCGCGCCCTGGAACGCACCAAGGGCAATCGGACCCGAGCCGCCGAGCTGCTGGAGATCAGCCACCGGGCTCTCCTCTATAAGATCAGGGAGTACGGGATCGTCGGCGGGCGGGACACGCGAGACTACGACGCGTACGGCAATAGCCGGGAACGAACCCCCAATCCGGTCACGCCGATACCGGCCGGCTCAACTTGGAAGGCAAAGTGAACGATGAGAATGGGATGGAGGAGGATTTTTTGACCTTTCTCACAGATGCCCCACCATGTAGGTGAAGATAGGGGAATGAAGGCAACTATCCAAAGACGCCCCCGATGTCAAAGAATTGCATAGGCCTCGATATCGGTTCTAGCTCTGTGAAGGTCGTCCAGCTCAGGGAAACCTCCAAGGGCCTTCAACTGATCAACTTCGGATTCGAGCCGCTGCCAGCGCAGACCATCGTCGACGGCGCCATCATGAACCAGACCGCCGTGGTCGAGGCCATCAAGACCCTGCGTGACAACCTCGGGATCAAAGGCAAAGAGGTGGCCACGGCCATTTCCGGACACTCCGTTATCATCAAGAAGATCAAGGTCCCGCCCATGACACCCGAGGAGTTGGAAGAGCAAATTCCCTGGGAGGCGGAGCACCACATTCCATTCTCCAAGGACGACGTGGAAATCGATCACCAGCTGGTGGGCAGCGAGGGCGGCGCCGGGGGCCAGATGGAGCTGCTGCTGGTGGCCGCCAAGAAGGAAGTCGTCTCCGACTACAGCATGGTCATTCGCGAAGCCAAGCTGCAGCCCATGATCATGGATGTGGCCGCCTTCACTATCCAGAACGCCTACGAAGCCAACTACCCGGTCGTTCCCGAGGAGGCGGTGGCCATCATCAACGTCGGGGCCACTCTCTGCAACATCAACATCGTGGCCAACGGAACCAGTGCTTTCACGCGCGACGTGACCGTGGGTGGCAACGCGTTCACCGAGGAGATTCAGAAACGTCTCAACGTCAGCCAAGAGGAGGCGGAGGCGTGGAAAATCGGTTCCTCGGGCGAGGGCTCCAGTGAGGTTGTGCCCCAAGAGGTCGAGGCGGTCATCGCCTCGGTTGCGGACAGCGTGGCCGGCAAGTTCCAGCGCTCGCTCGACTTCTTCCTGGCGGCCAGCAGCGACGCGCGCATCACGAGGATCTACCTGTGTGGCGGCTCCGCCAAGGTGCCCGCCTTGCAGCGCGCGCTGGAGGACAAGGCGCGGACTCCGGTCGAAGTGATGGATCCCTTCCGCAAGATCACGGTGGACGAGCACAAGTTCGACATGGCCTTCGTCCAGCAACACGCGGCCGAGGCCGCGGTGGCAGTCGGTCTGGCTTTGCGTCGCCCGGGGGACAAGCAGTGATTCACATCAATCTGCTTCCGATCAGGAAGGTCAAGCGGGCCGAGGCCGGCCAGCGCCAATTCCTGTACATGGGCGTAGCCATCCTGGCCACCGTGGTCGGGGTTGTCTTCCTGCACATGCAGGCGTCCGGCGAGCTTGAGGAGATCAGGCGCAAGAACACGATCATCAAGGCGGACGTGGCCCGCCTTAAGCAGGAAATCGGCGATTACGAAAAGATTCGCGTCCAGCGCGAAGATCTGCTGCGGCAGCGAAAGACCATCCAGGCGCTGGATGCGGGGCGGAACGGGCCAGTCTATCTGATGCGCGAAATGTCCGAGATCCTGAGCCCAGGCAAGGGCCCAACCTTCGACCGAATTACCTACGAGGAGACGCTCCGCCGCGACCCCAACGCCGGCTTCAACGCAAGTTGGGATACACGCCGGGTGTGGATGGAGAGCTACACCGAGGACCAGAAGCAAGTCCGGATCCGAGGTGCGGCAAAATCGAATGAGGACGTGGCCGAGCTTCTGAAACGCCTCAACTCGTCGGTGTTCTTCAGTGATGTGAACCTGGACTCGACCTCCCAGGTGTCGGGGCGCGCGGTCAAGTTCGTGAACTTCAGCCTCTCAGCCAACGTGATCTACTGACATGAACGACATCCTGCAAAAACTGCTGCGACTCAAGACGCCGGTGAAGATCGCCGCCACGGCGGGCCTGGTGGTGCTGATCGGGGTCGTCTACTACATGTTGTTCTACATGGATTTGCAGGATCAGATCAAAAGCAGCGAAGTCGAGCAACGCAAGCTGATCGGCGAAAAGGAAGACTACGAGAAGCGCAAGAAGGAATACCTCGCATTCCGAAACGAACTGACGCAGTTGCAGCAAGAGCAACGCGAGCTGCTCAAGGCCCTGCCCAAGCGAGCCGAGATTCCCACATTCCTTTCCAGTATCCAGGAACAGGCAGAGCTTGCGGGCCTGGAGGTACTCAATCTGACCATCGAGGCGGAATCGCCCGCCGAGTTGTACGTGCGCATCCCGGTTCGCATCGAGATCCGCGGCAGCTATCACACGATCACCAAGTTCTTCAAGAACGTCGCCGATCTCCCCCGCATCGTCAACGTGGAGAACCTGGCCCTAAACGTGGAAACCAAAGGTGACGAGACTGGCTCACCCCGGCTGCGTGCCAGGTTCTACGCGGTGACCTTCCGCTACAACGATCAACCCGAAGCCGGAGGCGGAACATGAGGCGGACATGGCTCCTGGTTGTCGGCCTCGCCCTCGCGCCTTGGGGGGACTATCCGGTTGCGCGCGCGGCTGCTCCCAAGCCAGCGGCCAAGACCGCCGCCAAGCCGGGTGCCAAAGGACCGGCAACCCCTGCGCCGAACGCAGCTGCGGCCGGAACGGCGGAGGCTTTGCAGCAGCGACTGACCATCTTGCGCAGAAAAGTCCTCCGCGACGAGGATTTCAATGAAACCGACGACGCAAACCGAGACCCATTCCGGTCCTTCACCGGAATCTTCACCGATCGAGGTCCTCGGGTGAACATCCCGCAGGCTCTGCCGGCCATCTTCGGGAAGTTCGCCCTCGAGGAGCTGACCCTGATCGCCGTGATCAGCGGCGACGCAAATCCGCGCGCCATGTTCCGGGATCCGAGTGGCCTAGGACAGGTGATCAAACGAGGCGACTACGTTTCCAAATCAGCCGCACGGGTCA
>Ga0265330_10000736_pt1 | contig 20659 bp, 14 predicted proteins | sample 41919metaG_FD_202083 | JGI IMG/M metagenome (GOLD analysis project Ga0265330, IMG submission 202083) | Rhizosphere microbial communities from Carex aquatilis grown in University of Washington, Seatle, WA, United States - 4-19-19 metaG | ecosystem: Host-associated > Plants > Roots > Rhizosphere... | reverse complement strand
GGTCCCATTCACGCTTCGCCGCGCCGACGGAGGCGAGATACGATGCCAGGGATTTCCCTGGCTCTGGTCCTAGCGGCGCCGGCGACGTGCAGCGAGTACCAGTCCCACTCCCGCCAAGAGGAAGCCCAGCGGGATGGTCGCCCGGCCAGACACGGCGTAGCTGCACCCGCCAGCGGAGCCGCCTGCCTTGGTAGTTCCGCTGCTCGGCGCCCCGCCGTTCCCGGGCTGGCCACCCGAACCACCGCCCGTGGTCCCGCCCGTCGGCGTCGCAGCGATCCCACCGGTCGGCGTCCCAGCGATCCCGCCCGTCGCCGTCCCGGTGATCCCGCCGGTCGGCGTCCCGGTGACCCCGCCTGTCGGCGTTCCAGTGATTCCGCCTGTTAGGGTCCCAGTGATCCCGCCGGTCGGCGTCCCAGTAGCTCCGCCTGTCGGCGTCCCAGTGGTTCCGCCTGTCGGCGTCCCAGTGATCCCACCTGTCGCCGTCCCAGTGGTTCCGCCGCGAGCTGTGCTCCCACCGCTAGCCGTACTCCCGCCGCCAACCGTATTTCCGCCGCTAGCCGTGGTCCCGCCGCGAGCCGTGCTTCCGCCGGTGGCCGTGGTCCCGCCAGACGACCCTGTGATCCCGCCGGACGCCGCTGTGGTCCCGCCAGACCCTGTAGTCCCGCCAGACGCCGCGGTCCCGCCTGTGCCCGTGGTCCCGCCTGTCGGGGTCACGGTCCCGCTCTCGTAGAAGCTCACGGCCCCGGTGTCTGCAGCTTGTGCCGCCCAGCCTCGGCGATCCCAGGCCACCAACGCCAGCATGTGGCCCGCATACATGCCCTGGCCGTTGTCCGAGGTATCGGGCTCGTTCCATTTTGCCAGCGGCACCAGGACCGAGGTCACGTGCGCGTCATCCTTTTCCACGATACCCAGCGCGGCCGCGCAGGCCGCAGCCACGAACGCGTCGCCGGTGAGCCCAGCCGTGACAGCGGCTTCGTAGGCGGTCTTGTCGGCTGCGGTGCCGAAGAGGAGCAGCGCCGCCTTGGCGATCGTGGCCAAGTCGCCGGTCCCGGCGGCCTTTCCTGTGAGGAACGTGCGCGCCCCGGGATCGTCACCCAGGTAGCCAAGCATCATCATGGCAAAGCCCGCGAAACCAACGTTCGCGTCAGCAGCACCACATTGTAGCCGCTGCCGCAAAGGAGCGAGGCGAGTGCCCAGGGAACTCTTCCGCACAGCCAGTTCCAGGGCAGCCCAGAGGTGAGGATAGTCGTACTTGGTCCCGGCGCCCGCAGCGGTTGCTCGCGTCCCCTTGGTGCAGTCGGTGGCAGTGCCCGTGCAAGCTGCTGCAATGACCGCGTCGCTGCCCGAGTTCCAGGAAGCCCGTCCTGCGCAGTAAAGGGTCATCAACTTGTCGAGGCCGGCATTGACGTCGATGAAATCGGTCTGCGCGGCATACTGAAGCTGCCGTGCTTGCGTCAACTCACCTGTACAGCCCCCCCCGGGAGCTGCAATCGAGCTAAGACCAGGCGGGGGTGTCGAGGGATAGAGCGTCCCATCTGTCTTTCTGACCATGACCGGCTGTCCCCCTTGGGTCGGGTAGCAGTTGGTCTGACTAGAATTGCCGAACTTGACGAAAAAGCTGATGTCCTCGACCTTGACCGACCCACCCCCGGATTTCGTGACCGCCAGGGTGTACTTCACCTTTTCGCCAGAATACAGCGTGGTCCCCGCAATCTTCCCTGTCGCGCGCGTCGCTGTAATCGCAGTGGTGCCAATCTTGGCGGTCAGCACAAAATTGGGCACGGCATAGCCCATGTTGCTCTGGACGGTGATATTCATCGTGGCCGAGCCTGACGTCCCGACCGTGACGGTGTCGGAATCGGGCCGAACGACAATGTTGTAGCTGGACGTCCAGAGATCGTCGCACCAGTGGGCACGGGCGTCGACCGGCAAGATGAAGATGGCCAGGAATGTTCCGAGAAGAATCGTCGTACGCATGCTCATGCCCATGACTCCTTTACGGGGTGGCTCTCTGGTCGTCGTGTCCAATTCGTATCTCGCTAAGGCGGCCGAGGCGAGCTAAGCTTCGCACTATACTAGTGCCATCGAACGCGAAAGCCGGCTCATTTTTGTCTTTGCTCGCGCTTTCTTTCCTACCTGGGATCACATCGGCTCATGCGGCCCCGGCTGACAGCGCGGCAGCGCCGCCAGGCTTGATGCAAGCTGCCGCCGCTGGGCAACTCGACGCTGTGCGCTCCCTTCTGGCAGAAGGCGCGCCTGTTGACGCCAAGGACGAATCCGGGTGGACGGCTCTGCACTTCGCAGCGGCCAACGGGTGGACAGATGTTGCGGCCCTATTGCTCGACCGGGGCGCTGACCCCAACGCCCGTGCACTTCTCGACATGACACCACTGCACTGGGCCGCCATGCGAGGCCGCGCCGAGACTGCGGGTCTGCTCACTCGGCGTGGGGCTCGCGCGGACGTGCGCAATGCCTACGGAATGACACCCTTGCATCTAGCCGCGGACGACAAGGTCGTCGGCGTGCTGGTCGCGGCCGGCGCCGATGTCAACCTCCCCGACGCTCGGGGCAGGACACCACTTCATACGGCACGACAAGGCAGCGTGGCCAAGGCGCTCATCGACCGCCGCGCGGATCTCCGCATCCGCACCCCCCAAGGACGCACGGCCATGGAGATCGCAGCGGTGGACACGACGGAAAAAGCCGGACTCTCCGTTCACGGCCCCATGCTGGCGCGCCTGCGCGGGCTCATCGGTCAGGCCCGGGTCACGCTGATGAACGTTTCGACACGGCCGATGGAGGCCTTCGTCCTCTCCGGACACAGCCCAGCCTGTAGCGTCGACGTGACGCCCGTACAATTGCCCGTCCTGCAGCCCGGCGAGGTGGCGGATTTCACCCTCACGTTCGTGCGCTCGACCGACGCCGCCGAGGGAGAGCATCCCTTGTTTCTCTCCACGTCGGTAGCAGGCACGCGCCTGGTTGACTTCGATCTGAGGATCAACACCGAACAGCGCGAGATCCCCGAAGACAGCGGCATGATCCGGCTGGCCAAGGGAAGCCTGCGGTCGGCGCCTTCGCGCCTGCACTATCTCGCGTATGTCGCGGTTCCCTTGCTCGTGGTCGCCGCCTGGCTCGTCGTTCGCCGAAGGCGCCGATAGTCTGCCGCTGCGCAATCGGGACGGCCGACACGGCAGGCCACGATCCGCAGCCTCTTTTGGGCTACAATTTCGAGCCGCCAGTGACAGATTCAGTCACCGTGAGTTCTCGCAGCATCGGGCTTCCACACGCCATAGATCGAGGATTGCGGCCACTTGGATCGTCCGTACGTGCCATCGCGGCCACGGCCCGCGGCTTGCAAGGAGCGGAAAATGAAAGTACGCCGATGCACGCCAGGAGCTTGCCCAGAAGCAGAACCCGCAATGGGTTCACTCTGGTTGAGCTCATGATCGTTGTGGCCATAATCGGTCTTCTGAGCGCGATCGCCATCCCAGCGTTCAGCCGATACGTCAAGAAGGCTCGAACTGCCGAGGCCGTTGGCCACCTGAACAAGGAGTGGGCAGGCTCGTTGTCCTACTACGTGACGGACCACGTGGCACCCGGCGGCGCCGTGCTGCCCAGGGAGTTCCCAGGCCCGAGCGGGGCATGGGCCAACGCCAGCGAATGCGCGTGCCTGCCCGGCCAGCGATGCCCGGGCGGGAATCCGGTATGGGGATCCGATCCGGTGTGGCTGTCCCTGATGTTCTCCATCCCCGACGCCCATCAGTACATGCCGGGATATAGCGGATCCGGGGAGGGCCTAACCGCCCTGTTCACAGCGTACGTCAAGGGCGACCTCGACTGCGACGGTACGCTGGCCCAGTTCTTCCGCCAGGGAAAAGTCAGCTCGCTCGGAGACCCGGTGGGGCACTTCCAGCCGTACATACTCAACGAGTTGGAATAGCCTGCCGCCGCCGTCGTTCGCGGCCTGTCAGCCCGATGGCGAGCGCCAGGAACGGGAGCAGCACCAAGGGGAAGGACAGCCAGAACCAGCGATTCGAGCGAAGGACGGGCGCCGCGCGCTCGGCTTCTCCGAGCGGCAGGGCGCGCAGGGTGCCGTCGTAGCTGCCCACGAAGGCCATCCAGTGGTCGCGAATGCGTCCTGCCACGGGCGACGACCAGTTGCTGTCGTCCATCCCGGCGACGTTCCACAGCGGCCGTCCGGTGAAGGCGGAAAAAAGCGGCTCGCCGCTGCCGAGCGCGGTGGCGTGCAACATGTGGTCCCAGCCCAGGACAAGCGCCATCGATTCACCTCCCGATGCGACCAGGGCGGGCGACGAATACAGACCTCCGCGGGCAGCGAAGCGCCAGATCGGCGTGCCACTTGTCGCGTCGAGCGCGTGCATGAAGCGATCGTAGGAACCGACGAAGGCGCGCGCCGGACCCTGGCCGACCAGGATGGCCGGCGAGCCGGTGATGCGATCCCCGGTCTTGTAACTCCAGCGCTCGGCGCCGGAGGGTGCGTCGAGACCGCGAACCGTGCCGTATTTCGAGCCCGTGACCACCAGCGGCCCGGACGCCGAAACGAAAAATGCCGGCGGGCTGCGAACCGCATCGAGCTCGGTCTTTTTCCACTGCACGGCCCCGGTCGCGGCGTCGAGAGCATAGATGTTTCCATTGGCAGAGCCGAGAAAGAGCTGCCCGCGACCGGCGGTGCGCGCGAAGATGGGTGCGCTGAGATCGTTGTCTCCCAGCTCTTGGCGCCACAGCGGCTTGCCGTCGGCCAGAGAGAGGGCCAGCACACCGCTCTTCTGTAAGCTGTTGGCCAGGGAGCGGTCCCAAACCCAGTAGGCCACGAAGACCGCGTTGTCGGTTTCCCCGGTTCCTCCCACGCAGGGCGCGGCCAGCCGGGCGCCGCCCAGGGTGGGCCGGTAGTCTTCGACCGAATGGACCCATACCTGCCGACCGTTGGCCGCATCGATCGCATAGACCAGGCGGTCTGTCGAAGCAGCAAGAAGGAGCATGCGGTCGCCCTCACGGAAGAACACGGGCGCGGCGTACACCGGCCCGCCCGTGGTGAAGGTCCACAGGCGCTCGCCCGTTGCTGCGTCGAGCGCGTAGAGGGTATGGTCGTAGTTGCCCGCCGCCAGCACCGCCCGTCCCTCGACCGAGGCCAGGGCAGGCGACGACCACACGGTCATGCCGGGCTCGTAGCCCCACACGCGACCGCTGCCGTCGAAGCTCCACGCACGGGGCGGCCCGCTCGCCGGTGCGTCCAGTTCGATGGCCGCCGTGTTCTGGGCGTCACAGCGACTCTGCGACCAAAGCGAGCAAGCCTGCACGCTTCGCGGAACCAGCCACAGCACGACAGCAAGGACTGCCGCACCCAGAATGACAAGTGATGGGCGCCGGAGGCTGCCGGCACGCCTCAAGCGGGATCCTCCGCCTTGCCTGCCGGCACCACGGACTTCTCGCCTTGCTGGGTCCACATATCGACCACGCGCAGCCCGCCGTTGGGACAATGGTCCACGCAGGAGTAGCAGAACTGGCACTGGTCCAGGCGAATCACGCCATTCTTGACGGCGGCCACGTCGCAGGTCGTGTTGCACACGCCGCATTCCGTACACCGGCCGGGCGCCTGCTGGATGCGCAGGCGCGAAAAGCGGTGCAGAAAGCCCATCAGGTAGCCCCAGGGGCAGAGATACCGGCACCAGGGACGCAGAATGAAAAGTGCCGAGACCAGAATCACCATCGTGGTAAGCGCGGACGCCGGATCGTCGCGCGCGGTGAAAGCAAAGTGCACCGGCGAAGTCACCACCAGGTGCGACACCGCCGTGAAGAAAATCGCCGCCAGACTGAAGAGACGAAGTTTTCGCGAGGGAAGGTCATCGATCGCGCCGGCCAGCACCAGGTAGCAAAGCAGGATCAGCATGGCCGCCCACTGCACGCTAGAGTCCTCAATCAGCAACTGCTTCTTCGACCCCAGCCAGATCAGCAGCACGAGAAAACCCGCGACGAACCCGGCCAGTCCGATCAATTTGCCGCGCGTGAGCCGCTCCTTGCGACGGGGAAACCGTTTGCGCAGCCAGCCCGCAAGATCCTGCACGGTTCCCGTGGGGCATATCCAGCCGCAGAAGACAGTTCCGTGCAGCAGCGTGACCGAGATGATCACGACGGGAAGAGCCAGCCAGTAGAACGACTCGGAATATGCCGAGCCGAGCAGGGTCATCCCATAGAGCCCGTTGCGGATCATCCCGAACACGCCCAGGCACGAGTACACAACGCAGAAGAAGACCAGGAACGATCCTGCCTGAACGAAACGGCGCACGAGCTGACGCCGGCGCGTGACACCGCTGATTGCAATCACGACCAGAAAGAGGAAGATGATCGATGCCATCTCCACGCTGGTCCCATCCAGCGACAGGAAGGGGACATCGAAGACCTTGCTAAGGGGGGAACGTTCGGGCTGCATGGTGCTGCGGAAGGTCGGGCGTCACTCAACGATCGATCGAACGCAAGTCTGACACGCCGGCGGGTCCACTTCGCCCTCCGGTTACAACCTGGTCGTCATTTCTGTCTCTCCGGCTCGACCGACTCGCATACGCAGCACCCTGGCTCGTCGAGGCAGGCCGCAGCGCAAGGCGGCCGGGAGGCAGCCACCGACGGATCGAGCCCGAGAAAGCGCGCCACGAAGGGACAGCGCGGCTTCTCGCGCAATTCAGCCAGCGTGCCGGCCTGGACGACGCGCCCGCCCAGCATCACGGCCAAGAAATCTCCCAGCGCCGCTGCCTCGTCGCGACTGTGGGTCACGTGCAACGTGGTGAGATCGAGTTCCTTGTGCAAACGCCCGAGCTCGGTCTGCAACTCCAGCCGGGCGTTGTGATCGAGGGCGCTCAGCGGCTCGTCCAGCAGCAGCAGCACCGGCCGCACCGCCAGCGCACGCGCGATGGCCACCCGCTGCGCCTCGCCCCCGCTCAGGGTGGCGACCGGCCGGGGCAGAACCGCGGCAAGCCCCAGGCGGTCGACCAGTTCGTCGACGGTGCGACGCGATTCAGCCTCGGGCACCCGGCGGGCGCGCGGGCCGTATTCGATGTTGCCGCGCACAGAAAGGTGCGGGAACAGCGCCGCCTGCTGGAACACGAGCCCAATGTTGCGCCGATCCGGCGCCTGCCCCGTGACGTCACGACCGTCGACCAAAATCCGTCCGGCCGTCGGCGGAAAGAAGCCGGCGATGGTCTGTAGCAGTACCGACTTGCCGCAGCCGCTGGGGCCGAGTAGCACCCAGTACTCCCCCTTGCCGATGCGCAGAGACACATCGTCGAGCACGAAATCGCCGAACCTGCAGCCCAGGTGCTGGATTTCGATCACGGACGGCGCTCCCGGCGCGGCCGCCGCAAAGCAAAGGGCATCAGGGTCTGCCCGAATTGCAACATGACGAATACCCACAGACAGATCACCAGCAGCAGCACGGCAATGGGTCGGCTCTCCGAGACGCCTGCGCGCAAGAACTCGGTGTGCACCAGCACCGGCGCGGTGACCGGCGAGCTGGCAAACAGGACAATGCAGCCGAACTCGCTGATGGCGCGCGCCCAGGCCAGGGTGGCGCCGACCAGGATCCCGCGCGAGGCCAGGGGCAGAGAGATGCGCCAGAAGGTCGCGGCCGGCGAGGCGCCCAGGCTACGCGAGGCCAGTTCCAGGCGCAGAGGCACCGATTCAAAGGCGGTCATGGTCGTCTTGATCAGGAAAGGCGAAGCCACGAAAACCTGTGCGATGACGACGCCCGCGAGCGAGCCTGAGATGGGCAGGTGGAGAGACTCCAGCAACCCGCCCAGGATGCTGCCCGGGCCGAGCAGTACGATGAGCGCCACCCCGGCCACCGACTGCGGCACCAGGATGGGCACGTCGACCAGTGACTCGACCCAGCGCTTGCCCGGGAAGTTCACGCGGGCCAGGGCATAGGCAAGCGGGATGCCCCACAGCCCCACCAGCAGCGTGGCCAGGGTGGACGACGCCAGGCTCATCCACAGGGCGTCGCGTACCTCGGGACGAACGAAGGTGCGCCACAGGGTCTGCACCGAGTCCTCGGTCGCCAGGTGAATCAGTGGGAACAACACCACACCGAAAGCCACCAGGCCCCCGCCCAGACAGAGGCGGATGAAGCGCGAGGTCACCCGGCGCACGCGCCACAGGGTACTGTAGATGAGGGCCAGCGGAATGAAGGTCTCGAAGGCATAGGGCTGCAGGAGCACGAACGAGAGCACGAAGATGGCAAAGAACCCGAGCAGCACCGGCGAGGCAAACAAGCTGGCGTAGGCCACCACGAGAAGGATGAAGAGCGGCGTCTTGCCGAGGAGCACCAGCACGAGCAAAAAGAGCACGAAGTAGCCGATGAGAAAAAGCCCGACCGTGCGCGCCGACCGCCGGGCCAGGGTCACGGCCGCCGCGTGAAACACGAAGAGGTTGGTGAAGAAGAGCACCGCGTTCATGGGCAGCGAGAAGGGTGGATCGGGCAGCAGGCCCAGCCCGACATGGATCGCGGCCAGGGCCACGATGGCGATCCCGATCTGCTTTGCTGCCAACTTCACGGTTTCGGCACCACGAGGGAGCCTAGCTCATCGGGCAGCGTGGTGCATGGGCTGCACCAGGCGGGCTTGGCCGGACGGAAGCCGCGCCTTTCCAGCAGGCGCTTGCCGCCCTCGCCCAGCAGCGTGGCGACGAAACGCCGCGCCTCGGCGGCGTGGGGTGCGCCGGCCGGGATGGTGAGGCCATAAGTGACCGGCCCACCCGTGATGCGCGTGTGGCCCTCCCCTTGCTTCATGCGAACCTCGACGCTGGCGCTGGCATAGCGATCGGCCAGCTCGGGCTGGGAAAGATTCTGGTCCGCGGGTAGCGCGGTGATCTTCAGGTGATGGTCCTCGGCTGTGGAACGAAACAGGAACGCGTAGTCGACGGCGCGGGCTTCCAGAAGAGTCAGCAGCTCACCTTCGTCGTGGGTCACGTGCTCCTTGGCGCATTGACCGACGAGTCGCGCTGACAGGTTTACGCCGGCGTCGCCGTAGGTCCCTGATTTTTCGGCAAGCTGCCACGCCAGCAGGGTATGGTACCCCAAGGGCGCGGTATCGGGATCGGCCCGGCCCAGGCGCACCCCCGGTCGCGCAAGCACGCTCGGCCAATTCTGGGTACTGACCTCGTCGGTGAAACGGCTGTGGTCCTTGTGGGCCAGCACGATCTCGTTGGTCGCGAATATGACGTTCCAACTTGCATGCCGAGGGATCATCATCTTGCCGATGATGCCGGCGTCAGCCACTGCGACGATGTCCGCGTGCATGCCCAGCTCGACCACCTTGCGCGCAGCAACCTGTGACCCACTCGGCTCGAGTCGCACACGAATTTGCGGGTTGTCGTGCTGGAACCTCTCCGCCGCATCGCCCAGCACCGCGGTCAAACTGGTGGCATGAAAAATCGCTATTTCCACTGAGGGCCTCCGACACCCCGTCACCACCACGAGGCACAGCAATCCGCAATGCAGACCGGCGCGCCAACTGGCCAGGAGGCTAGACATGGCTTCAGCATACAACGCCGCGGCCTTTGGCGACGGTCCAGCGCACGACGCCTCGCCACCCGGCAGCCTGCCAGTCACGATGTCGACATCACCGTGCCGCAGCGCCGGCTGCGTGGGCTTGTTCGAGGATCCTGCGTGCCGTCGGCAGATCGGGATCGTCGGCAGCCGCCCGCTCGACGAACTTCGCGTACGCAACCGCGATGCGCGGACCATACCTGCCTTCGGCGCGAGAGAGGATCTGGTAGGCAATGCCGAGATCTTTCCAAACCCCCGGGCCTAGGTCGAGCTTGCGCAGTCCCGGTTCCCCCGCGATTCCAAGCTCTCGATCGCCGCCGGCCTTGGCGATGACGTCCTCGAGAAGACGAAGGGCGTTTTGCGCGGGCTCTGCGGCATCGCCGCGTTCGCTGCTGTAGACAAGACAAAGGTGCGCGCGCCCGACCTGGGTGCCCAGAACGCGCTGGCCGAGGGCGTTTTCCCAGGATTCGTCCGGCGCGCGGAGAGCCGGCGTGACATCGTAGCTGCCCATCGCCTGGCGATCCCGCTCGGTCCACTCTTGGTAGGTTGGAAACTCGCTGGCCCTCACCAACGCATGAACCAAGCCGTAGGCTGCAAGTTTGTATCCCTCTTGCCAGCTTCCATCCCAATCGTCCAGATGACCGATCACGACGACCGGCCGGGTAGGATTGCCGTCGAGCAGTCGCTTGATGTTCCATCCGTGCTCTCCGTAGCCACCTTCAGGCAGGTAAAGATCGCGAGCCACACCTCGCTGGCGTGCCGTGTACCAGGAAGCAGCCAGATAGGTGCGTCCCAGGTGAATGACGTCGGGGCGGAGTTTCTCCACGTCGTGAAGATAGAAGGCGGCGTTCGTCACTTCATCCCCCACCGAGATCGCGATGGCGTTCGGGGGAAGGGACGAGAACGCGGTGGTCACGAAATCTCGAAGCACGGTGTTGTTCTGTCCGTTCGCCTCCCCTGCATGGACCGCGACGCCGAGAGCGAACACCACCCCCGCACCGACCGGGGCCAAGCGCAGCGGGTGACGGATCGCCGGCCAGCGCGTGGCCAGACTTTTCACGAGAGCGGCAAGACCGAACCCGGCAGCAATCGCCAACAGAAGATCGGACTCGATGCAGAACCGGTCGAGGACAGACAGATAGAGCGGCCTCGATGTCGACAGGTTGGAAAGAGAGGAATAGGTCAACCCATAGAAACAGAAGACAACGAGGAGAAGGGAGGCTGCCTTGCGTGTCGGACGGCTCTTCATGCCGAGGTACAGACCTGCCAGGGCCAGGGGAGGACCAACCCAGAGAAGACGGGGAAATGCGCGGCCCCACAGATGCCAAAGCGTCGGGAAGAAGGTGCCCTCCGTCACGAAGACCTGTTCCGCGGTTGGCCGGCCCATGCTGAAGGTCCCATAGTCACGGCGCAAAACAAGGTCCACGAGACCGCCGATGCTGGTTTGATCGCCCCACGACACGGCCGCCGCCGAAGCAGAAGCCGGCATGAGGTAGAGATAGGGGACCAGGCCCAGAAGCCCGGAGGCGAGAGCCAGCACAATGCCGCTTGCGCCAAGGTTGTGCCGTGCGACCCACAGCGAGCGCAAGACCAGGGGCGCGCCGACGAACACGAAGGTGTGGTGGTTGCACATCCCCAGTCCGCTGGCGAAGAGCAGTGCAACCACATCGCGGCGGGAAAGAGATCGTTCGACACGCGACCAGAGGTGGAATTCCAAGGCCACGAACATCGCGTTGAGCCCGAAAACCTCCGCGCTCGTCGCATGCATCCAAACCACCGGGTTCGCGCCAAAGAGCGCCGCTGCCACGAGCCCGGCCGCAGGATTGCGCGTCCACGACTGAACCACGGCGCACCCGAGGCCCCCTGCGGCTGCCATCGACATGGCGGAGAGCAGATTCACACGCCAAGCCGGCGAGTGCCCGAACGGAAGCGCGGCAAAGGCTCGTGCCAAGAGCGCGAAAAGCGGATAGCCCGACGGATGGGGAACCCCACCGGTGAGCGCCGCCGCCGTGAGTTCGCCGCTGTCGCCGCCCGCCACCGACGGATTCAACGTCGCGATGTAGAGCGTCCCCAGGACGAGAAAGGCCAGCCAAGGAGCAAACCGAGCCCAGGTCGCCGACTCGTCCGAGGAAGGCACGATCGAAGGACTGCCGGTCTCTCTTTCGGCGCCGGGTTGCCTGCCCTTCCTCGGCGCGCGTCTGCGTCTTCCCATGGCCTGGTCCGCGGAGAATACTCCACCTGCCGGGAGATCTCCCCAAGGACCGTCCCCACGAGGGTGCGCCACAGCCGCATTCGATCCGGCCTCCCTGCTCCGAACTCCAATTCCAGGCGGTGACCGTGGATCTTCCCAAACCGAGGGGTAACCTGGTATCCCTTTCCCGTTCCTCGACGTCTTGCGCCCGTAGCTCAAGTGGATAGAGCATCGGCCTTCTAAGCCGAGGGCTGGGGGTTCAATTCCCTCCGGGCGCGCAGAAAGAAAAACCGGCTGCCACCCTGGCCAAACCGCCAGGCGAGACAGCCGGTTTCGCGGTCGACCGAACTACTTCACGCTGATGTTGGGGACGGGCGGGTCAGCCATGCCGACGCCGATATGGAATCCCACATGAGGCGGCTGGTTGTAGGATGAGTTCTCGAACGCCACCTGCGCCCGGTAGGTCGGATCGTGCATGAGCGTGTAGATGCGGCGCTTGGTCACGGCTGTGGTCGTGAACACCTTCAAAGCCGCATTGCTTGACTGGCGGAGCACCAGTTCCTCGCGCCAATCGCCCAGCAGGTCTGCGGTTAGCGTCGGGGTGGCCTTGGTACTGTTATTCGACCCGCAGTCGGAGCAGCTCAGCAGGCTTCCGCCACTGGCCTTGGTGATCGACGTGCCGCTCTCCAGCTCGCGCCATTCATCGTCGTCCCAATAGATGAGGAAGTTGCTCCCGGCATTGGGGGTTACGGTGGCACCGGTTCCGCAATTGAGGTTGCCGGTGTGGCTCGACGAACACGATGCGCCGGTGTCGTCTCCCACGCCGACATAGTCGGCCGCGCCACGCCCGTTGTCCCCGCCTCCGGTCACGTTGAAGTAGTACTTGCAGGTGGCAGCGTCATGACAATCTCCCCCGCCGGCAGTCTCGTGAACCGAGAACACCGAGATCCCCTTGCCCACCACCAGTTCCCCCACGTGCATGGCATCGCCATGGCCGATTCCGTCGGTGCACTGGAACTTGCCATCGCTGGCGATGGTCAGCGCGCCGGTGATGATCTCCTGTCCACCGTCGCCGTCGGTGTCTGCCGCCATCGCCGAGTGGTCGCCCTGGCCGGCGGCTGAACTATTCCCAGTGCCAGTGCTGTCGAAGATCCAGTTCTGCGCCAAGGTTCCATTCCGATACGTCAGCGACGACACCGTCAGACGCGTGTAGTATCCACGCTGCTGGATGATGCTCGGCATGCCGGACGCGACGCCACCCTCCTTCACGAACGCTATTCCACCGTTGAAGCGGTCCACCCGGTTCCCATAGGCGTCGCCCCAGGAGGACACGGTACCGCGGGGCACAGGATAGTTGACCGTCCCCAGTTCCTTGCCGGTATCTCCCGCGAACACCGTCACGTACTCGGGCCCGGTCAGAATATAGCCAGTTGAATTGCGGTACACGGCGCTGTCATCATCGCTGGCAGCGGGTCCCATGCTCAGATACGCGCCGGTTCCGTCCTTGGTTCCAGGTGCGGTCTTGACCGCCAATTCCGCTTTCCCGTCGCCGTCGAAGTCACCCACTGACATCTGCGTGTAGTGCGCCCCAGCGCGAATGTTCGGGCCCAGATCGATGCGCCATAGGCGCTTGCCAGCCAGCGTGTATCCGTCGATATAGACGTCGCTGGTGACGCCCGACTGGGCGTTGTCGTGCGAGTCCGACGGATCCCACTTGAGCACGATGTCGAGTTTGCCGTCGCCATCGAGATCGCCTGTGGCGCCATCGTTCGCGCTGTACGATCCACCCGGCGGTGTCAGCGGAATGCTCAGGTAGTTCTGCGCCCAGGGCGTGACCGCAGGAGACTGCGGCCCTTCGACGCCTTTGATTACGGCGCTGACCGTGTAGCTCGAACTGGCGGAGCCGGCCGCATCCAGGTAGTTGGTACTATCGGTCACGTTCGCCAGCTTGGCGCCGCCCTTGTAGAGGTTGTACGAAACATCGCTGGCCGTTCCGGTGTACTCGTAGCCGAACATGCGCCAGCCAACATAGACGCCCCCGCTGACCACGACAGCGACGGTGCCGCGATCCAGGTTCTCCAGCTGGTAGTGGCCGGTTGTCGGCGGGGAAACCGTCGAATTCCCACCCGCTGGCGTGGCGCCACCTGCACTGGACGCGCCGCCGGCCGTGGTTGCGCCGCCAGCTGTGGTGGCGCCCCCAGCGCCCCTGCCGCCCCTGCCGCCGATATTACCGCCGCCGGTCGGGTTTCCGGTCGAGCCGCCGGTCAAGACCGGCGTGCCGCCGGTCAAAGCCGGCCTGCCCCCAGTCAGAGCCGGCGTGCCCCCGGTCAAAGCCGGTGTCCCGCCTGTCAAGGCCGGCGTCCCGCCTGTCAAAGCCGGCGTGCCCCCGGTCAAAGCCGGCGTCCCGCCTGTCAAAGCCGGCGTCCCGCCTGTCAAAGCCGGCGTCCCGCCTGTCAAGGCCGGCGAGCCGCCAGTCACGGCTGGCGAACCACCGGTCACGGCTGGCTTTCCGCCGGTCGAGGTGGAACCTCCGTTGGTTGAATCGCAGCCCTGGAGCAAAGTGATGGCGCTGGCAAAGAGCAGAGCCACGCACCCTCGTGCGATAGCCTGTACCACGTTCCCCGTTCTGGTTCGCATTGGATCCTCCATCATGTCGTCAGTCCTGTGCGTCCTGGACAGGGCGCAGTCGTGATGATGTGGGTGTAGTGGCCCAGCGGGGCCCCAATGGCTCAGAAAATTGCCCGACATTGCACGACACGCGAAGCTCTAGGAGTGGTATTTCCCCAAGATTTCGTGAGCCGCCGGGTAGCTGCCGCGACACTGCAGTTTCAAAGAAGGCCCTTGTGACCGTAGGAACCCTGTGCAACGTGTGGCCCCAAACCTGGCATACTGGTACCATAGGATCTGTGTCCGACCGGCTCATTCACGACGGCGGTTCTGATTCTATATCGCTGTCCGCCAGCAAGATGACCGGGGGCATTTCTGGTCGCGAACATCGCGTGGGTGCCGACGCTGACGACGCTATCTTGGCTCGGGCAGCCCTGGTTGGCCAAGCCTGGGCTCAACGCGAGATCTGGTTCCGATTCGCGCACATGGTGTATGGCCTTTTTCGCCGAGCGCTCGGCCCGCGCCACGACCACGACGATCTAACCCAAGAGGTCTTCCTCCGGGTCTTTCGCAGACTGCATACCCTGGAAAAGGCCTCGGCCATTCGCAGCTTCGTATATTCCGTGGCGGTTCGCGTACTCAGCGAAGAGATCCGCCGCCTGCGCGTGCGCCGTCGAATCATGGCGGAGGACCGGGATCCTTCCATGGCTTCCTCGTCGGCACCGACGGATTTCGAAACACGCGAAACCCTGCTCTCCGTGCAGCGCATGCTGGACCGGATGCGTGACAAGTACAGGGCCGTGTTCGTTCTCCGATATGTAGACGGCATGGAACTGCAAGAGATCGCCTTGGGCCTCGACATCTCTCTGGCCACGGTGAAGCGGTACCTGAACAAAGCCTTGGCTTCCATACAAAGATCCGTTTCCAAAGAGGAAGGTGCAGAACGAACGCGCTTGGGCACGACGGCGGCCACGCGCTTCTTCGGGGGTGGGCAATGACAACCGCGCGGGATGCCAGGATCATCGAACATATCGCCTCTGTGGCCAAGCAGGGCCTGGGGCAAGTGACCGACGCCGAACTGGAGCGGGGCTGGCAGCGGCTGGCGAGTCGGCTCGAGCAGGGACATCACCTGGAGCCAGCGACTTCCCTGCGGCCCCGACTTCCCTGGGGCAGGTGGGCCCTGGCAGGGGCGGTTGCCGTCGTGCTGGGCATCGCAGTCCATGGCCTGCCGCTCCGCCCGTCGGACACGCCCCTGCACTGCATCATCGAAGGCGCAACCGTCGGCCCGGCCGAAACCATCACTGCCACGTCGCCCGCACGCGTGCTCTTCTCTGACGAGTCCCGCGTGGGGATCGAACCGTCGGCCAAGATCAGGGTGCTGGGTACCGACGCGCGAGGCGCCCAGGTGGCCATTTCGGACGGCACCATCGACGTGTACGTCAAGCCGCGCAAGGACTCTTCCTGGCGCTTCGAGGCCGGTCCATTCTCGGTTCTGGTGAAGGGCACGGCTTTCCGTCTCGGATTCGAGGCTTCGAAGGGCCGCCTGGACCTGCACGTGAAGAACGGCGTGGTCGACGTGCGCGGTCCGCGCGAGGATCGCGTCTTGACCCTGCGGGGAGGCGAGTCGCTGGAACTTTTCGCGAACCCGCCGCGCGAAGCGCCCGCCGCTGCTCCGACCCAGGTTGCTACGACACTGCCAGCTCCGGCGGCACCGGAAATCTCGCTAGCCAGCCGGACGGCGGCGAGGCACCCCGCCCATGGGGGCACAGGCCGGCTGGCGTTGCGCGAGGGGACGAGCCATGCGGTGCCTTGGTCGGACCTCATCGCAAAAGGGGACTTCGCCGCCGTCGTGCAAGACGCAGAACGACGCGGTCTGGATGTCACCCTGGCTCGTGGCTCGTCTCTGGATCTCATCACCCTGGCGGATGCGGCCCGCTACACCAGGAAGTACGAGACGGCCCGCCAGGCCTTGCTGGCCCTGCGTGCGCGTTTTGCCGGAACCGATCGTGCAAAGGATGCTGCCTTCTTCCTGGGCCGACTCTCTGAGGTCGGGCCTGCATCGTCCGATGCCGCGCTGACCTGGTATGACACGTACCTTGTGGAGGCGGGCCGCGGACCCTATGCCTCCGAGGCGCTGGGACGAAAGCTGACCTTGCTCGTGCGCACGGATCACGAACTGGCGCGCAAGGTTGCACGAAACTACCTGCAACGGTTTCCCCAAGGGAATCAGGCCGAACTCGCGCGTTCCGTTGTAGAATCCTCGGCTGAGTGACCGCGCTTTTTGCCGCCGTGCTTTTGGCCGTCGCGCTGCCCCCTGACACCGTCGGGGCAGGTGCAGCTGCGGATTCGGGTCCCGCCGTGATCGCGGTGGCGATCCCCGCGGGGCAGAACAGCGCCATGCAAGAGGCTCTCAACCGTCTTCGCGGCGAAGCGCTGTCGGTGGGCTTCGAGGTACGCTTCATCCCCGCGGACACTCCCGATGCGCCCGCGGCGCAGCTTGAGACCCTCGCGCCCGGACCACGGACCGCCGCGGTGGTGGTATTCGCTAAGAGCGCCGATGCGGCAGGCGCGGAGTCAGGTTTCCGCCAGCTCGACGTCTGGTTCCTCGATCGTTCGAGCGGCAAGACCTCGGTGGCCCATCTGCGCGTCCCAGACGAGGACGTGGATCGAGCGGACGTGGTCATCGCGGTGCGAGCGGTCGATTTCATCCGGGCCCGCATGTTCGATACCCTCGCGAACAGGCTGGCGACGGCCAAGCCACCGCCTTCTCCTCCGCCGTCCGCACGAGCGCCCGCGATACGAGATCGCACCTTTCTGGCCGGCGGTCTGGCGGTTCTTGCCACCACTTCGGGCTTCTCACCGTCGCTTCTGCCCTATCTCGAGGGCGGGTATCAGCTGCGTTCCTGGGTTCGCGTCACGGCCAGCGCATTCGGCTTTGGTACGCGCCCACAGTTGCAGGCCCAAGAGGGAATCGTGCGCATCGATCGGCGCTTCATCGGACTGGGTGTGACTTTCACGCGCTGGCAGTGGCAGCGATTTCTCCCCCATGCCGAGATCGGCGGTGGCGCGCATCAGATGGTCGCCGAAGGAATTGCCAATGCCGGCTTCCAGGGACAACGCATCAGTGCATGGTCGCTGGGGGGACGAGCATCCGTGGGGGTCATGGCTTCCCTCTCCCGCCATTTCTTCTTGGACCTCACGGCCGGGACTTTGTGGCTCACGCCGGAACCACGCCTGTACAGTCTGAGGACTTTCGTCGCGAGCGCTGGCCAGCCTACCTGGGTGGGCGCCGCCCTCGCGGGGGCGCGATTCTGATGAAGAACGCGGTTCTCATCCTGCTGGGCCTTTGTCTTGGGTGCGGCTCCCGAGCTCTGGTCGTCATCACCCCGCTGTCGCCCCCCCCAAATCCGGGTGACCACTACCACATGGAGTACCTGGACCGCGGCCTGATCGCGGTCTCCGTGCCCGAGGGCGTGTACCTGGGTTGGCGCATGTTTGGCTACGAATACGACGACAAGGACCCAGGGCGGGTTGCCTACGCTGTCTACCGGGACGGGGCGCTGCTGGAGACCGTAACCGACAGCACGAACTTCCTCGATCGGCAGGGCAGCCCAGACGTGCAATATCAAGTGGCCGCGATCGTCGACGGAGAAACGCAGGAGCTGTCACCAGCGGTCAATGCCTGGCCGCAGAATTTCCTGCGCATTCCCCTGCAGGTTCCCCCACCGGGCGTGACCCCGGCGACCTGCCCAAACCCCAACGAACGCTACAGCTACATCGCGGGCGACGGCTCCGTCGGGGATCTCGACGGAGACGGACGCTACGAAATCGTCCTCAAATGGGATCCATCGAACGCCAAAGACAACGCGTTCCCCGATTGTACCGGCGACGTGCTCCTGGACGCCTACACGCTGGATGGACGGTATCTCTGGCGTATCGACCTGGGCCCCAATATCCGGGCAGGCGAACACTATACCCAGCACCTGGTCTATGACTTCGACGGTGACGGGAAGGCCGAAGTGGTGGTGAAGACCGCGCCCGGCGCGCTTGACGGAACCGGCAGCTACCTGCAGACGGGACCTGCTGCCGACGACGACGACAGCGCAGACTACCGCAATTCATCCGGCTACATCCTCACCGGGCCCGAATACCTGACCGTGTTTGAAGGGGCCACCGGGGCCGAACTGGCCACCGTGAACTTTCAGCCCGAGCGGGGAGTCGTCGCCGACTGGGGCGACGCCTACGGCAATCGCGTGGACATCTTCCTGTCCACAGCGGCGTTCGTCAGCGATCAGCCCGACGGAACCGCCAGCGGCCGCCCGAGCATCATCATGGCGCGCGGGGTGTACACCCGTAACGTGCTTTGCGCCTGGAACTGGCGGGACGGCGCTCTCACGCTGATGTGGACCGCGGACAGCAATCTGGGCACCGCGTACGAGGGTCAGGGCGCGGACAGCATGATGGTGACAGATGCGGACGGCGACGGGGCCCAGGAAATCGTCTACGGTTCATCGACCATCGCCAGCAACGGGACAAGACTGTGCTCGACGGACCTCGGCCATGGCGACACGCTCCACGTGGGCGTTCTTACTCCATCACTTCAGGTTGGCGACATAGGCACGCAGGTCTTCATCGTCCACGGTCCCGGGGCCTCGGCTGCCTACGACGTGCACGACGCATTCACTTGCATACCACCGATCGTGAAGGGTCCTCACACCGGCATCGACAACCGTGCGGGCGTGGCCGATGACGTCGATCCGAACAATCCAGGGGCAGAGATGTGGAGTGACGCGAGCGCGGCGCTCTTGTCGGCGACCGACGGCCATTCCCTTGGCGCCAAGCCGAGTTCGGCCAACTTCCTCATCTACTGGGACGCGGACGAATCGCGCGAACTTGAGGACGGCACGTCGATCGCCAAGTACGGGGGTGGCACACTGCTGAGCTGCGCCCAGTGCGCGTCGGACAACTTCAACCGGACCCCCACCCTCACCGCGGACCTGCTGGGCGACTGGCGCGAGGAGATTGTCTGGCGCGAAGCAGACAACTCGGCCTTGCGCTTGTACACGACCACGGATGTGACCACGCGGCGGATCTACACCCTGATGCACGATCCCCAGTACCGCATGCAAGTGTCTGCCGAGCAGACTGGTTTCAACCAGCCTCCTCACCCGGGCTTCCACATCGGCCATGGCATGAAGATCCCTCCCAAACCAGACATCTTCGTGCGGCGATAACGCGCGCTGTCCTGCATCGGCCAACGGTTTCAGTGTGCGCCCATCGAGGCCATGCGAGGCGAATCTAAACACGTGGCGCCTTGGGAATGGCATCACCAGCCTGCTACGCGAGGGGATAGCGATGGAAGTTCGGCGGTGGCCATGTTTTACTGGCCCCTCGTTTTCGCGACGACCACCATCTTTCCGCACAGCTCGTTCGACCGGCGCACGGTTTGTGCTTGAAAGAGGTGAGCCGGCAGCGGCTCATGCGCCACTGCCGGGGTTTCGAGAAACCAATATGCAGGAGGATTCGATGACCAATAGGCACTCAGGACGCGATCCACACCCGGCGGCCACGCGGTCGCCCGCACTTGTCACTGCGTTGGCAGGTGCCGTGCTGCTCTGGGGGTGCTCTCAGGACGGAACGGGCGGGTCGACGACTGGCGGAGCCGCCCCCAAGGGCGGTACACCGAGCCCCACGGGTGGCAGCGTCACCACAGGCGGCGTTGCTGTCACAGGCGGCATTGCTGTCACAGGTGGCATTGCTGTCACAGGTGGCATTGCTGTCACAGGTGGCAGCCCCCTGTCTGGCGGGACTCCGGCTACCGGCGGACTCCCCTCGACCGGTGGCCTGAGTGCGACAGGTGGAAGCACGGTTGCCTCAGGCGGAACCTCTTCGTCTGGCGGAACCACCAGCTCCGCTTCCGGGGGCAAGGCCGCGGGAGGCGCCACGATCGACACGACGCCCGCAGGTGGAACGAGTAGTGCCGGTGGCAGTGTCCCGGCCGGCGGTTCCACGACCGCAGGCGGCACCACTGCAGCCGGCGGTACGGTCGTGGCCGGAGGCGCCACCAGCGACGGCGGGACGACCAAGACCGGTGGGACCACCAGTGCCGGCGGAGCCACCCGCACGGGCGGAACCACCAGTGCAGGCGGAACAACCAGCCCCGGTGGAACGACAACTGACGGAGGTAGCACCAGTGACGGTGGCGCCGTGCCGACGGGCGGAGCGGCAGGCGGGAAGACAGCGGTCCCGGGAAGCGGCCACTTCCAGATGGAGAACCTGGATCGCGGCGTGGTGGCGGTGAAGGTTTC
>Ga0265330_10000735_pt1 | contig 20673 bp, 13 predicted proteins | sample 41919metaG_FD_202083 | JGI IMG/M metagenome (GOLD analysis project Ga0265330, IMG submission 202083) | Rhizosphere microbial communities from Carex aquatilis grown in University of Washington, Seatle, WA, United States - 4-19-19 metaG | ecosystem: Host-associated > Plants > Roots > Rhizosphere... | reverse complement strand
CTCGGAAGCCAACTACATCCTTACCGTCCTCTGCCATACCTTCCCCTGACCGGCGAGGGGGTCTGTTTTCAATGTCGCCAGGGGGTCAGTATTGCATGTCGCCTGACAGACGGGATGGCATTCGAGTCATCGAGATCTTTGAGACCGATGAGTTTGCGTATACGGGCGATACGCTGGCCGACTGATTCGCTGGAGAGCTTGAGCGGCGGCAATACCTGCTTGGGGACGCGTGGCATGGAAGAAGCATTCTGGTAGTGCTCGGCATGTGTCACATAATACCACAATATTGAATCCACAAAAGGTACTTGACTGTATTCGTCGCCAGGCCTAAAAGAGCGCCCGCCCCCGGCTGATCTTAGCGGAACACCGGGAGGCGGGCCAGAGCACAGACTATCCCGAAGGTAAAGCGGGAGAGGCCATGGGATCCTGTTGATCCAGTGAACCTATGTCCATGGCCCTCGGCAAATTTGCCCGAGGGCCGCGGACATAGCCGGTGTCAACGACCCTATCGCAACCGATAGAGCGCCCCGGACCATGGCGTGAGGGTAAGCGCGGACAGGGATTTTTGTGTTACTAAAAATTGCGTTGGTAAGACTACACGTAAGGATGCGAGTGCTATTAGCCCTTCACAACTTCCTTCCACGTCCGCATGGAACCGAGCGCCTCGGCCAACCCTTCCTCCGCGCGCTCCATGTCGCAAAACGCCTGCGCCCGCAGCCAGTAGCCTTTCGAGAGTCCGAAAAAATGGCTGAGACGAAGATCGGTGTCCGCGGTAATCGCGCGCTTTCCCGCGACGATATCACCGATACGCTGGGCGGGAACGCCAATCTCCTTAGCGAGGCGATATTTTGTAATCCCCATGGGATTGAGGAATTCCTCAGAGAGGATTTCTCCCGGCGATACCGGTGCCAGCTTTGCCATGTGCTCCCCCTAGTGATAGTCCGTGATCTCGACATCGAACGCACTATCGCCGCGCCAGCGGAAACAGACGCGGAATTGATCATTGATCCTGATCGAATGCTGTCCTGCTCGATCTCCCTTCAGTCCCTCGAGACGATTACCCGGCGGAATGCGAAGATCCTCGAGGCTGGTGGCGATTTCGAGCTGCCTGAGTTTCCGCCTCGCTACCACCTCGACATTGGCGAAGAGTTTGACCCGCGTTCCTCCCACCAGGCTTTCCGTGTCCAAATCATTGAAGGACGCGATCATGCCATTATAATAATGTATTGCGTTATTACCGTCAAGCGTTAATAGAGGCAACCCCAAAGTCGAGGGGACAAGCGGGTATCTAGGGCACGCGGATCCTGCGACCACCCTGCGGTACTATGTCCTCGAAATCCTCGCGTGAAGCGAGCGGGACCTTTTCGGCCGACGTCGCAGGGGCGGTCGCCAAGCCTCTACGAGGCTTGGCGGCGCCGGCTATAAATACCGCTTCAGGTTTATCGTCACCGCCTCGTCGCCGTAGTAGCCCCAGAGCGAGCGGATCCTCAGAGTCTTGAGTTCGAGGAGGTTCACGCTGCCGTGGACCACGATCTCCTCGGGGGGCTTCGGGTTGTCGCGCCGGTAGTAGAAGGAGTACTTCGGGCTGCGCACCGGATCGAGGAAGTCGACGAGGACCCAGGCCTTGTCAAAGTCGACCTTGCCGTTCCCCGCCGCGAGGGCTTCCAGGACGAAGGAGTTGAGCGCGTCGTAGCGCCACTGGGAGTCCACGAACTCATCGCCCTCGATCAGCTCGAGCCAGTCGGTCATGGAGACCAGGCGCATTTCCGGCGAGACGAAGTGGTTGGTCCCGATGACCAGGTCGCTCCGCGTCTCTCGCTGGGGGGCGAAGTAATAGGGGCCGGGAAGGATGTAGTCGTCGGGAGCCTTGGGGTAGAAGCCGGTCTCGCTCGAGTCGCACTTGTCCCAGCGCGCCCAGGTCGTGAGGATCTTCCATACGTCGGCGAGGAAAGCCTTGAAGTTCGCGTACTTCTTGGATACGAGCTTGATGAGGCAGCCTCCGATGCCCCGGAGCTTGTCGAAGAGCCTGTCCTTGAAATTGCGGTTGTAGGCCTGAAAGAGGCCGGGGTTGTAGAGCTCGATGAGCTCGAGGGGATAGGAGTATCCCTTCCAGCGGGGCATGGTGCCGCGGTCGGGGTCGGGGTTGCCGTGCGCTTTCCTGAGGGCCTCGAGCTCCGCGACCGCCGGGAGGAACTTGCGGTAATACTCCGTGACGTACTCGAGGTAGGGGAATGCCTCGCCTTTAGCGGGCTTCCTCCCCGTCTCGAGGATGCAGGCCTTCTCGCCCTTGTCGGCGATGGCGTAGATCCAGGATACGCCGCGCTGGGTTGCGGCCACTCGCTCCGCGCCGGCCGCCGCGTCAGAGCAGTACTCGGCGACGTCGCGGTTGAGGCCGAGGGCGTTGAATCCCGGGCGCTCCGGGTTGCAGTAGGCTGAGGGGAGCATCTCGATGCCGATGCCCAGGCCCGCTTCGTTCATCGCCACCACGCTGCCTATGATGCCGGGAGCCGTCTGGCTCACGAGCGCTTTGCGCGGCACGCCCTCCAGGGGCTCGGGCCTGTGGATTATCAGGCAGGCGACGTCCTGGAAGACTTCAGCTGTCGGGAACATGAAGTCGCGGCCGAAGAAGCTGGAGCCGGGCTCCGCGCCGGGGCTGCCAAGCATGAAGGAGTTGCAGAAAACGGGCACCCTCATCTTGTGCGGCTTTATCTTCGAGTCCTTGAAAATCTGGCCCGTATAGATGTGGGCGATGAGGCAGTCGATCCCGTAGTTGAGGGCCCAGAGCCTGTCCCAGGTGACTTTCGTGGAAGGATTGGCGGCGAAGCAGCCCTCGAGCATGCCCTTGAGCTCGTCGACGTACTCGTAGGGCACGTCGCGTATCATCGCTTGGGAATACTTGTAGACGATCTCGATAATGAGGTCCTTGATCTTCACGGCCAGGGGGGAATCGTCCTTGACGAAGCCTTCCAGGTCCAGGAAGTCGAAGATCACGTTGTCGGCGTACTGGACGGCCATCTGCGAGACGCGCGGCTCGGCCATGAGGCCGATAAAATAGCCCATGAGGTAGTTCGAGCCTTCGACGTAGTAGGCGACCTTGGGTAGCTTCGCTGCCGGACTGCGCTTGCCCAGGTGCTCGGCGGCGCAGGCGATGGATCCATTGCGCTCGAAGTAGGGCAGCTCTTTCCCCGTCTCGGGGTCGGTCACCGTGAGCATCTTGAAGTTGTCGGCTTCGAAGGCGGCCTTGACTCGCAGGAACCTGGCTTTGCAGTCGTCGCTGGGCATGGGGTTCTCCTCGTTTTAAACGCGGACGAGTTTTAGACTGTGTCGCGCAACCTTGCGCTTACTTTTTTATCTCGTCCGCTTAGCCTATTGCCCGATCCGGCCGCCGTCAAGCCGATTTTTCGCCTATCGCCGCGAGCCTCTCGACGAGGGTCGGGTGCGAATAGTACCAAAAGGAGTACAGCCGCTGCGGCCAGAGGTTGGACGCGTTCTCTCGGTTCAGGCGGACGAGGGCGGAGGACAGGGCTTCCGCCCCTGCGAGCTCGGCCGAGAATGCATCGGCAGCGCTCGCCATGCTCGCGAGAGCCTCCACGGAAAACGCATCGGCTTGATACTCGTGCTTTCGGGACCAGGCGGAGAAGAGGGGGCTTAGGAAGAAGGTGGCGGGCCCTGAGACTAGGCCCAGGATGAGGAGGATCGCATGCTTGGAGGCCGATGCGAAGCCGAAGGCTGCGTAGAGCGCGGGCCAGTTCATGAGGAGGTCCAGGATCTTGAAGCTCAGGAAGGAGAACGCGATCGAGACGGAGGTCATCTTGAGGACGTGGCGCTTCTTCCAATGGCCCATCTCGTGGGCGAGGACGGCGAGGATCTCGTCCTCGGACATGGAGGAGACGAGGGTGTCGTAGAGGACTATCCGCTTGGCCCGGCCCAGCCCCGTGAAGTAGGCGTTGGAGTGCCGCGACCTCTTGGAGCCGTCCATCACGAAGATGCCGCTCGTGCGGAAGCCGACGCGCTTCGCGAGGGCGGCTATCCGCGTCGCGAGCGGACCCTCTCTTAGGGGCGTGAACTTGTTGAAGAGCGGGGCGATGACGAGGGGATAGAGGATCGAGAGGACGAGGTTGATGCAGGAGAAGGCCGCCGCGGCGACGAGCCACCAGAGGCTTCCGAGGGAGTCGATGAAGGCGTAGAGGAGGCCCAGGAGGGGGAGGCCGAGGACGGCCGAGATGAGGGCGCTCTTGAGGATGTCGAGGAGCCAGGTCCTCGGGCTCGTCGTATTGAAGCCGTAGCGCTTCTCGAGGACGAAGGTGGAATAGAGCGAAAAGGGCGAGGAGAGGATAGCCTGCGCGAGGAGGACAGCCCCGAGGAAGAGCGCTCCCCGCCAGTACTGATCGCTCGCGGCGCTTCCGGCCCAGGCGTCGAGGAGGCCGAAGAGGCCCGATATCGACGCCGCGATGACGATGGCCGTCGAGATCGGGGAGGCGGCGAAGGAGAGCCGCATGCCCGCCATGGAATAGGAAGCCGATTTTCGGGCTTCTTCCTCGGTGACGCTTGCGCCGAGCGCCTCGGGCACGGCACCTGCGCGCCCGGCCAGGTGGCGGTAGTTGAGCGCGGTGAGGACGAGGGCCCAGGCGAGGTCGAGGAGGGCGAGGGCGACGTACAGGGCGAGAATGGCGAAGGGTGTCATCATGCCTCCGAGCTCGATAGTACCTGATCCTTTGCCCTTCGGGCTATCAGCTGCGTATATTCGAGTCGATCCTATCGGCTCAGAAGGCGATTCTGGCGAAGCTCCCCGGCGAGACGGCGATGAGGGTCCGGTCCGAGAAGAAGATGAAGCCGCCCTCGATCCGGAGGCCGACGGCCAGCCGTTTCGCCGGTTTCCAGGCCAGCTCGAGGCTCGCCGAGGCCGCGGGATCGACGGAATGTCCGGAGGTCACCGCGTTTGGGTCGAGATTCGAATTCGAGACTTTAATCCTTGAATAGGCTATTCCCGCGCTCGCGCCCAGAGTCGTCTCGATGCGAGGCCAGGCGAGGGCGGCCCAAGCCCCGGCCTGGAGGCCGAAGCTCGAGAAAGAGGAGCCGACGTAGGTCGCATCGCCCGCTTTCGAGGAGAAGAAGGATGCCTCCGCGCGGAGTTCCGTACCGAGCCTGAGCGACGAAGATCGTGCTTCGGCCCGTGAAGCCATGAGGCAAAGCCGGGCCGAGAGATCCGCATTCACGAGGCTGGGGGAGAATCGCTGGGCCCAATCGCCGAGCGCGAAGGCCCCTGCCCAGCCTGCGCCGAGGCTCCAGGGCTGGGGCGGGAGGGGGAAGCCGGCCTTGGGGGCTGCGGGATTTGCGGGCGCAATCGGTTCGGGAATAGCCGCGATCGATGGGGCTGCCGCCTGCGTTTGCGGCGGCGCGCTTGCTTGCGGTGCGCTTGCTTGCGCCGTTGCCTCGGGCGAGACAACGGGTTTAGAGGGCCCGCCCTTAGTCGCTGAGTCTGCCGGCGCTGCGGATTCGGTCGCTGTCGGTGCAGCGGCGGCAGCCGCGACGCTCGGCTTCTCCGCCGGAGGCGCAGTGACCGGCGAAGCGGAGCTGAAGAATCGCAGCGCCGAGGCCGCACGGGTGAAGGAGAGCGGGTCGTTCTCGATCACCAGGTCGTAGCTCCCCGCCTCCGGCGCGCTCGCGAGCTCGACTCGCAGTTCTCCCTCGCTCCGTTCGGCCGAGGAGATATCCACGCGCCTTCCGTCGATCTCCAGACTGATCGACGCGCCGGGCGCTATGTCGCTCCCTAGGATCTTGAAGCGCAGCGGCGGCGCGAGGAGATCGAGTGAAGCGGGCTCCACCGAGGCTATGACCGGCGGCCTATGCTTGACCGCGAGGGCGTCGGGCAGGACGACGGAGTAGTCGGGCTTGTTGCGCAGCTCGAGCGAATAGAGCCCGACTTCGATAGGCGGGAGGAGGAGCTCGATGCGGTTCGCGTCCAGGGTGCGAACCGATAGGGGGATGATCGCGGCCTTGTCGCCCGCGCGCCTGAGCGAGACGGCGGTGGATGCATCTAGGTTCTTCCCCTTGAGCACGACCCGCGCCTTGGCGCCCGGCTCCACCGATATGGGGTCGAGCATCTCGACCTGAGGCTTGCCTTTCCTTACTATCGAGATTTTCTTCCACGGCGAGGCCGACTCGGGGCGCATGAAGTGGTTCAGGCTGACGACGCGTATGAGGTAGTCTCCGGGCGGAGCCGAGATCGTCGCCGTCGTGCCCGCCACGTTGAGCGACGCGACCTGCTCCCCCGCCGGGGTCGTCAGCTCGACGGTATAGCCGCCTGCGCCTTCGACCGGGCTCCATGAAAAAGTCACCGATGCGTCGCCTCCGGCGCCGCCCTTGGAGCCGTATTTTGCCGGGCCCTCGGCCGGCAGGGCGGCCGGAGCGAGCGCGCAGAATATGGCCATGACGGCCATCGCCCCCGTGAGGCGGGCTCGGTTAGCGGACATAGATGATCCCCGGGCCTTTCAGCTTGGGCGCGCCGACCTGCGAAGACTGCGCGACCTTGAAATAGCTAGTCGTCGCCGCGCTTTCTCCGGCTGCGGCGCCGTCGCCCGGGGCAGCGTCGCCGGTACCCTGGGCACCGGCTTCTGCCTTGCCATGGGCGACGAGCTTCCAGGCGTAGGCGTCCACGGCGAGGAAGTCGAGGCTCTTCACGTCGATGTTCGTCTTGTCGGTGCTCCATTCGCGAATCAGGGTCATCGCTCCCCCGGTGAGCCGGTAGAGGGAAAGGCCGTACTGAGCCGCCCCGCTTACAGCCTTCCACGAGAAGCTGAAGGAAGAGCGGCGATAGGCGTCGATGACCTCGCCGTCGGCGGGCGAGATGACGATCGGGGCGGCGAGGAGGGCGGGTATGACGAAGGAGGAGCTCTTCGAGCTCGCGAGGATCGCGTCTTTAGCGTCGAGCGACGCGACGCGCCAATAGAGCCGGCCCGAGAAGCCCGCGGGCGCGTCCATCGTAGCCTTTTGCGCGGCGCTCGCAGCTCGGCCGACTAGCTTGGCGAAGGAGGGATCCGAAGCAAGCTCGACCTTGAAGCGCTTGCCCCGATTGGGATCTTTCCACGCGAAGTCGATCTTGCGGCGGTCGGGCGGCAGGGCCGCGTCCGGGGCGGGCGAGAGGAGGGCGATAGACTCGCTCTCGCGCACGACGATAGTCCTGCTTCCCGAGGCCGCTCCTTCCTTGCCCGCCGTGATCGGCGTCACCCTGGCGTAGTAGCTTCCCTCGTCGAGGCTCGCGGCGACTTCGATCGCGTTCGAGCGCGATTCGCCCGAGTAGACGAGCTCGCGGAAGTCCACGTCCCTCGCTATCGCCACGCGATACGAGTCGACGCCCTCGGTGGCTTCCCACGAAAGACCGAGGGCGCCGGACTTCGCCGCGAGGGTCGAGGTCTCGAGGGGGGCGGAGGCGCCGTCGCGCCACGCGGCCTTGGGCCGGGCGACAGCGGCTATGTCGAAGCTCGAGGCGACCGAAGCGGCCTCGAGGCCGTAGGCGGGAAAGAGGGCGGTGACGCGCCAGTACCAGCGGCCTAGCCTGAGCCTGTCGGTGGACAGGGTCGTGCGCGGGCAGGCCAGCTCCAGCTCGCTCTTCGCGAAGGCGGGATCGCTCGACACTTGAACGCGGTAGCCTTCGGCCTTGGGCGAGGCCGACCAGGCGAAGTCGACGAGGCTCCGCGAGCCTTCGGCGCTCGCGATCGAGGCGGCCGAGGCGGGCCTAAGGAGGCGGGGGCTCCCGCTCGCGACGACGCCCAGCCTGGACGCTCGCGAAACGGCCGGCCGCTTCGCCTCGGCCCCCCGGAGCCGCCAATAATACTCGCCGCTCGCGAGCTCCGCGCTCGCCTTCCCGCCCGAGACCGGCCTCGCGTCGAGAGCGCGCTTGAAGTCCGGGTCGGCGGCGAGCTCGAGGAAGCCATGGAACGAGGGTGGGCCGATCCAGGAGAAGTCGACCTTCGCCTTCTCGCCGAGGGCCACGAGCTCCTTGCCGCTCGTCGGGGCCACTGGCTCGAGGCTCGCCTCCGCCACGTCGCCGCTCGCGCTTATGGATACCGCCTTCGCGGAATCGAGGGCGATCTCCGTCGGCGCCGCGACCGCGCCCGCGGCACCGGCCGGTGCCTTCGAGGCGGGACGAAGGCCGGCCGGGCGGAATTTCGCCGAGCCCTCGGCCACGGAGATGGACACGGAGGCCTTGGCGTCGGAGATGGCGAAGGCGCCCTTGTCGAGGGCGAGGTCGCCCGAGCTCGTCGTGACCGCGAGGGAGCCCGAGCCGCCCTCGCGCTTGACGCGGAGGCTGCCGCCCGAGAGGTCGAGCTTCTTCGCCTGGCCGTCCACGTCGAGGACGAGGAGCGTGTCCTCCCCGAGCTCGATGCTGGTCTTGTCGTCGAGGTAGATGGTCGCCGAGGAATCGGAGGCGGTGCGGATTGCGTCGAGGTTGTAGACCGGAGCGTCCTGCCTGAGGGAGCCCCACAGCATCTGTCCCGAGTACTTGCGCTCGGCCTGGCGCTGGCGATAGACGATCGTGCCCACGATTTTCCCGCCCGAGGCGCTCTTGGGCGCCCAGGCGATCTCGCGGTAGAGGCCCCAGCTCGAGAGGGCGAGGGCGAGGGCGAGGAGGCCCATGGCGGGCGCCTCCCAGCTACTCGAGGATCTTGAACTTCTCTTCATGCTCGTCCGCGTCGAGGTCGGCTATCGGCCCGGTCTCCCAGCCCACTAACCTGCGAAGGTCGTCCAAGGTCGCGGGGCAGCCGGGATCGCCCAACTTGCCCAGTATCGCGTAGATCTGCTGGGGCTCGGCCTTCCCCTTCACGGCTATCCTTTTCATCGGCACGGCCTTGTAGAGGCCCTTCAGGCGCCCGTAGGTCTCCTGCGACACGAGGATGTCCGTGCGAAAGGGCTTGTTGAGGGACTCAATGCGCGAGGCGAGGTTGACCGCGTCGCCGATTACCGTGTACTCCATGCGCTCGAGGGAGCCGATCTGCCCCGCGACCACGGGCCCCGAGTTGATGCCGCAGCCGATCTTGATGAAGGGCTTGGCCGTGCCGGCGCGCGAGGCGTTGTACTCGCGCAGGGCCGAGCGCATCATCAGGGCGCCTTCGATCGCGTTCGCGGCGTCGTTGCCCACGGAGTAGGGAACGCCCCAGACGGCCATGATAGCGTCGCCTATGTATTTGTCCACGACGCCGTGGGTCGCGTTCACGCAGGTCACCATCCGCGTCATATAGTCGTTGAGGAACTCGACGACCTCGTGCGGCGCGAGCTTCTCCGATATCGCGGTGAAGGAGCGGATGTCGGAGAAGAAGATCGTCGCTTCCTTCGTCTCGCCGCCGAGGGAGAGCTCGTCGTTCATGATGCGCTCGGCGATCTCCTTGTTGACGAATTTGCCGAAGGCGGTCTTCAGCTTCTCGCGGTCGGCGAGGCCCGCGCCCATGTCCCGGAACGCGACCGTGAGCCGCCCGAGCTCGTCGTGGCTCCGCGTGGGTATCGAGACCGCGTAATCCCCGTCCCGGATGCGGTCCGTCGCCTCCACGAGCCGCGTGATCGGGACCGTGAGCGTGCGCGAGAAGAGGAGGGCCAGGATGAGCGCCGCGGAGAGGACGATGGCGACGATGAGGATGTTCCGCCTCTGGATCTGGTAGACGGCCTCGAGGACGGATCTCTCGTCCACGATCGAGAAGACCGCGAGGGCGCCCGAGAGTATCTTCTTGTACGAGCCGAGGTAGCGCCGGCCCCCCTCCTCGTAGCCCAGCTGCCTCGGGTCGGCGGTCGAGGTCAGGGCGTCCCTCACGATCGGCGAGGCGCGCATGCTCGCGCCGGCGACGACCAAGCCCTGGTCCTGATGCGCGACGAGGTCCCCGTCGGGGCCGGTCAGGAAGTTAGTGTACAGCTCCCGCGAGGCGAGGGAGGAAGAGACCTGATCCATGGCCTCGAGGGCGACGACGACGCTCTCGGCCTCGCCGGCGCGGCGCATGACGTAGGGGATCGCGAGCGCCAGCACGGGCGAGCGGAAGGAGGGCGAGACGTTCGCGATCGCCTGGTTGCCGGCGAAGGCCTCCTCAAGGCGGGTCTTCATGGGTTCGAGCCAGGTCCGATCGATCCCCGGGTCCGAGCCGAGGCCGGCTAGGCGAGCCTCGTTCGAGGCGTGCTTGTCTATCGCGAAACCTTCCCCCGAGCGCCTCACGATGCAGACGGCGAGGAGGTCGGGGTCCTGCTCGAAGAAGAGCGAGGAGAGCTTCGAGCCGGTTCCCCCGAAGGAGATGCCGCCCTCGAGCGAGGAGGCGAAGAGCTTGGCCCGGTCGCCGATAGCCCCGAACTGGGACTCGAGCTTCTGGGCTATGAGCTCCGCGCGCTCGAGCGTATTTAACTTCGCGCTCCGCTCGACCTCGCGGGTGAAGAAGGCCGTCGCGAGGAAGGTCATCGTGCCGAGGGCCGCGACGAGGAGGAAGGAGATGATCGCGACGAGCTTGAGGCCGATGGGAATGAAGCGCTCGCGCCTGCGCGCCTTGGTCGCCTTCGCCAGGAGTCCTTGTGGTTGCTTCACGTTATGCGATTCCTTCAGCGTGCTCCGGCGTCATTGGGCCTCCACCGTCGCGTTCGAGATGAGGAAGACCGCAGCCGATTGCGTCGTCGGGCCGAGTATCTCGGCGCTGCCCGACAAGAGGGCCCAATGCGAGAAGGTCCCGCCCGTCTCGATGACGTTGATGGGCATGTTGGGGAGGAAGCTGCCGCTCGTCGGCGTTCCCGCCATGTCGATGGTGGCCGTGCCTCCCGAGACCGCGTTCTGCATCGTGAGCGTGGCCCTCGGGGCGTCGGCGGTGACGAAGACCGAGTCTCCCGATGCGCTCGTCAGCGCGAGCGTGTAGCGGAAGTAGTGCGAGGCGTCGAGTCCGCCTCCACCGTTGTTGTCCAGCGCGCTGCCGTAGCTGTAGTCGGCGGCGACGACGCTGCCGGCGATCGTAGTGCCTCCGGCGAAGCCGGCCGCAGTGGTCGCCTCCTGCTGCGAGAGCGAATAGCTCGTCGCGCCCGTCCCTCCCGACCAGCTTACGTACGCGTAATTGAGGTCCGTCCCGTTGTTGCCCGTGGACACGATGAGGGTGGGCGCGGCCGGAGCGCCGTCCTTCCACGAGGTCGAGTCACCGTAGTAGCGGAAGTCAGTCGTCCGGCCCGGGAGGATGTAGGCTATCTCGCTGACGGTGGTCTGGGTCGTCGTGCCGGCCCCGGTCGCGATGCCGAGCTCGACGAGGTACTCGCCCCCGGGGAGAGAGAAGCCGTTGGTGTAGGAGGTCCCCTCCACCGTGGGCGCGTCGCCCGTGGCGGTCCCGGTTGGATTGATGGGCGTGATGACGACGCTCGGCCGGGCCATGTAGGGCCAGGCGGCGCCGACCGAGAGGGTCCCCGTCCCCGCGGAGGGGGGCGCGAGGTTGACCGTCGCGCTCGCGGTCGCCCCGGCCGAGACGACTACGGTCGTGCTTCCCGTGCCTATAGTGACGCCCGCGTCGATCGCGTCCACGGTCGCGGTCCAGGTGCCCACGGGGACGTTCGCGACCGCGGCGAAGCTGCCCGTGGCGCTCGTCCCTCCCGCGATCGGGGAGTCTGGGCTCGCGTTCGTGAGCGTGAGGGTATAGCTGACGCTCGTCAGGTCGACGCCTATCGGGAAGCATGTCCGAGCCGGGACCGAGGAGCGCCGGGTTTTTTGAGAGGATGCGCTACCCATCGCGGCCCTGACCGCGAGGGATCCGGTCGAGCCCGAGGAGGAGCCGCCCGTGGGCAGGCGGCAGGCGGCGAGGGAGAGCGCGAGCGCCGCGGCGAGCGGGAGGGCGAGGCCGAAGGCCGGCTTGATCCTGTGATTCCTCATTCCCGCCCTCCTATTGCGCGTCCGAGGCGCAGCCCGAGCGCCTGGCGTTCTTCCCGAGCATGGCCCAGCCGGTAGTCGCGGGACCCGCGGTTCCGTATATCGCGTAGACGTAGCCGTTCGCGCCGTCGGTGGCGGTGATGTAGATCGTTCCATCGGCTCCGATCGCGGGGCTCGAGGTCCCGGTCGGGTGGGGAAGGGGCGCTACTGTAGGCGGATACTGCCACTCGAGGTTGAAGGAGGAGCCGGCATCCTTCATCTCGTAGAGGCGGCCGGAACTCGCGTCGCCCACGCAGAAGTAGATGCTGCCGTCCGCGGCGATAGCGGGGCTGCCGTACGAGGTCGCGGTGAAGGGGTTGTGCGTCTTGAGGCCCCCCGAGACTGAGTCGACCGCGAATATGTAGGCGACGCTCCCCGTGCCGCCGGTGATGTAGACGGAGCTCCCGTCGGGGCTGAGGATCGGCCCCGAGTGCAGGGTCGGGCCCCAGGCGGAGAAGGAGCATTCCCAGAGCTGGGTACCGGCGGGGCTGATCTTGAAGAGGCTGCCCCCGGCCTTGTCCGAGCCGACGTAGACGTTGCCGCTCGAGTCGACGGCCGGCGTGGAGTAGACGGGGCCCCCGGCGTTGAAGGACCACTTCAGCCCGCCGCCGCCGGGATGGAAGGCGTAGAGGTAGCCGTCGACGCTTCCCAGGAAAACGCTGCCGTCGGCCCCGATGCTCGGTCCCGAGCTGAAGCCGCCTCCCATCGGGACGGCGGCGACCGGGGCGAGGCTGCTCGTCCCGTCGTCGTAGACGAGATACAGCGTGCCGCCCGAGTCGTGCGCGTAGATGTAGCCGTCGGCTCCCAGGGCGGGCGAGCCGACGAGGCTCGTGTTTATTCCGGTGACGGCGTAGCTCGAGTAGTCGATCAGGACTGGCCGCCCGCCCGAGATGAAGGCGACGCGGCCGTCCCGGTCCACGGCGGGATAGCTCGGCGAGGTACCGCTGTACGAGAGCGCCGAGGGTGTTCCCGAGCTGACGCTGTAGGTCTGAAGGCCGGTCAGCGAGGCCGAACCGACATAGACCTTGCCCGCGAGGCTCAGGGCCGGATCTGAGAGAGTACCGGCGGAGTTCCAGGTCGCGCTCCACTTCGTGGAGCCGGGCTGCTGGTCGCTCACGAGCACCCGGGCGCTGCCCGAATAGCGGTTGCCGCCGTAGACGATCTGGCAGGTCAGCTGGTAGCCGCCGGCTAGGGCAAGACTGGGGCCGACTATCCACGCGCCGCAGTCGGCCGCCCCCGTCCCCATCGTCGTGACGCCCGGATAGCCCGCGGAGCTCACGCTCGAGGCGGTGGCGGTGACTACCGGCGCGCCGTCCAGGTACCAGGCGACGCTGGTGACGCTCGAGTTGACGGTGGCGGCGCCTATCGTCGCGGTATAGCTGTAGTTCGCGCTCGTGCCCGTGGCCATGCCCTGTGTCGTCAGTGTGGTCGCCCCCGCGGCCGTCCGAGCTATCCTGTTGGAGCCGTTCACGGTCACCGTCAGGTTCGTCACCGCGCCCGTGCCGACACCGACCCCCGCTCCGCCGCTTTCGTTGAAGCTCGCGATGAGGCTAGCGTCCGCGCCGTCGATCGTGAAACTCGTGGTGGCGGAGGCGGCGTTACCCAGCTTGCCGCGGCCCGAGGCTATAGCCCAGCCCGCGAAGCCGTAGCCCGAGGCGGGGATTGCCGTGAGGGATAGGGAGTCGCCGTTCTCGCCCTTTTCGCTGAGCGTCGAGCCCGCGGCCCCGGTGGAGCGGACGAGGCCGCCCGCGCCGGCCCGCACGGAGAGGGAATAGCTCCTCTTCTGCTCGGCGACCGAGAGGAGGCCGTTCCTGCACGCGGCGAGGGAGGAGGCGACGAGCGCGCTGAGGAGGCAGGCCGCTACGGCCATGGCCGCTCGGTTCCCTGCGCGGCGCTCGAGAGGAGTCGCGGCCGCTATCGATCCATCATGTCGGTACCAACGCATAGCTAGCAGTGATCCAATCGCCTGCGGCCTGATTCGCTCTTGAGCATCCCCGAAAATGGCGAATATATAATTAACTCTATCAGAAATGCCCCCGGCATGGAAGGCCTGGCCGACGGTGTTTCCTCCCCTCGTCCCTGGGCGCTCCTCCTCGCCTCGGTGTATCATCGCCCCCGTGCTCATCGACATCTTGTGCAAGGTCGTCGACAACTACGGCGACATAGGCGTGGCGTACAGGCTCGCGAGGGCCTTCTCGGCCCTTCCCGACGCGCCTCGGATCCGCCTCATCGTAGACGAGCTCTCGGCCTTCGCCGCCCTCGAGCCCCGCGTCGATCCGACGGCGGAGCGCCAGATCGTCCGGGGCTGGGAAGTCTTCGGCTGGGAGCTCTCCCCGGCCGCCCTCGAGGCATTCTCCGCCCGTCCGACGCGCTTCCTCGTCCAATGCTTCGCCTGTCCCCGCCCCGATTGGCTGGAGGCTCTTCTCTTCGATCCTCAGGCGGGGGAAAGCCTTATCGTCGATCTCGAATACCTCACCGCGGAGGACTATGCCGAGGATCTGCACGGGATGCCCTCGCTCACCCGCTCCGCCAAAGTGCGCAAGGCTATGTTCCTCCCGGGCTTCGCGAAGGGAACGGGAGGCCTCATTATCGACCCGCCCTTCGAGTCTTCGCGCGAGCTCGCCGCGAGCGAGGGAGGCCGCGTGTTCTTGCGGCGCGAGCTGCTCGCTTCCCCGGGGACAGTCCCCACCGCGGCCGCCCCGGGGACAGTCCCCGGCTCGGCCTTCTGGCTCCTCGTTTTCTCCTACGAGCGCGACTATTCCCGGATCGTCGCCGACATGGCCGCCTTCGCCGGCGGTCGCCTCATGAGCGAAGGGCGAGAGCTCCTCGCCCTCTCGGCCGCGGGCAGGAGTCAGGCCTGCTTCCGCGCCGCCTGGGATGCCGCGGGGCGGCCTTTCCCCCTGATCGAACTGCCCTTCCTCCCCCAGGAAGCCTGGGACCGCGTCCTCCTCGCCTGCGATTTCTCCATAGTCCGCGGCGAGGACTCCTGGGCGCGGGCTGCCCTCTCGGGCAAGCCCTTCCTCTGGCAGGCATATCCCCAGGAGGGGAAGCACCACGTGGTCAAGGTCGAGGCTTTCCTGGACCGCCTGAAGCCGCATTTCCCCGAAGCCGAGTTCGCGCCCCTCGCGGCAGCCTACCGCGCCTTCAACGACCGCGACGCGGATTCACCGGAAGCCTCCGGCGACGAAAGCATCCTCCCCCTCCTCGAGGGCTCGCCTTCCTCCGAAAAAGGCTTTCGAGATTTCGCGGACTCTGTCCGAGGACTCGGGAACCTGGCGGAAGGCCTCGCGGCAATGCTGAAGGCGCGGTGAGCGCGCCCCCCGCGGGCGAGCCACGGCTTGTTCTTGAAGTGTGCCCGTAGTAACCTTGCTAGAGGCGATTATGAAAACCAAAACCACGCTCGCGCTCGCGATCTGCGCATCCATGATCATCCTTGGACGCGGCGCCTACGCTCAGGACGACTCCGCCCTCTCGCACTTCAATCTGAACGCGGTCGGCCAATACCTCGATTACCGTGAAACCTCATCGGGATCGACTCTCGATTCGGATAAGGGCATGATGTGGGGAGCTTCGGCCCATTGGCGCCAGGACCTGAAAGAGTACTTGCTGATAGTCGATGCGAGCTATACGGCCACCGGATCGGCCACGTATGACGGGGCGCTCCAGTATTCCGACGGCACGACCATTCCGTACTCCTTCAATTCGGAGAAGGAGGCCATATTCCTGCTGCGGGCCGATTTCGGCTACAAGCTCTTCCGCTCAGGGGGAATTACCGTCTCGCCGCTTCTCGGGCTGGGGTATCGCGATTGGGTCCGAGGCCAAGACGATATAGCCAATGGCAATTATCAGGAGGACTACCATTGGTTCTTCGTCGATGGCGGCGTGGATCTCGATCTCCAGGCCGGGAATTGGCAGTTCGGCTTCCTGGGAAAGCTCGCCTATCCGCTATCGCCCGAAATGGTGACCGACGTGGCCGGCGCATACCCTACTATGACCTTCTCTCTCGGATCCGTCCTTTCCTACGCCGCCATCGCGACCGTCCGATACCGATTCCCCTCGTCGGATCCCTCCAAGCGCTTCTTCCTCGCGATGAGCCCCTTCTTCGAGCATTGGGGATTGGGGAAATCCGGCGTGAACTTCGTTTCGGGCATGTATGAACCCGACAGCAGCACGAACGTCTTAGGCCTGACGATGGGCTTCGGGATGGAAGCGAGCCTTTTCTAGCGCGGGCATGAAGCGGCATTCCCCCGGCTTACCCAGTGACCTTTTCTAGCGGAATAGTGTAGAATGCCCCCTCGATCGGGTAGGGGGCCACCCCGAGCCCAGGCGCGGCGCGATTCGGTCAAGCGCAAACACACATTAAGTGCGAGGATTCAATATGGTAGTCACTTCGGATCTCAGGACTGGCTCGGTTTTCAAATCGGGCAACGACGCTCTCTTCGTGCAGCGCATCCTCGGCCAGAAGACCGGTCGAGGCGGCACGGTCACCCGTTTCAGGGTCAGGAACATCGTCAGCGGGCAAACCGCCGATATCGCCCTCGACGTCGGCGAGAAGTTCGAGGAGGTCGACCTCGACATCCACCAGATGAAGCTCTCCTACATCGACGGCGAGACCTACGTGTTTATGGACCAGACGAGCTTCGAGCAGTTCGAGCTCTCCAAGGAGGACCTGGGCGACAACGCGGGCTACATGAGCACCGACGACGACTTCGAGGTGGAGATCACCTTTTACGAGGGCAAGCCCGTGGGCGTCATCCTCCCCATACTCGTCGACCGCACGATCACCTACTGCGAGCCCGGGATCAAGGGCGACACTTCCGGCAAATCCTTCAAGCCCGCCACCCTCGACACCGGCATCACGGTCTCGGTGCCCCTCTTCTGCGACATCGGGACGAAGATCAAGATCGACACGCGCGACGGCTCCTTCGCGGAGCGGGTTAAGTAAACATCTAGAGGGAACCCTGCGAGCCGAGCGAAGCCTAGCGAAGCGAGAGCTCGCCGAGTACCGGGCCTCGCTCGGCACGGGACTCTCCGGCTTTTTCCCATCCAAGCAGCGGAAGAACCGTCATATTGACTGCCGAGGGCGGGTCCGGGCCAAGGCGCAATGCGCCTTGGCCTGCAGAATCCGCTTCGCGGATTCTGCTAAAGCTGAAACGCGCGCTCCTCTCGCAATAACTCCGCGGGGTCCGTGGTTTACGCGACACCCGCCGCTTCGCATCAGTCTTTATGTCAGTGCTGCGTCTAGGCCGGTCCACGCCGCCTTAATCCACTAATGCCGGGGAGTTCCGCATATTCCCCATACACCGCCTACTTCATGCGATGGGCGGCGAAAGAGGGGCGCTACTCCCCCTGCCTCCGAAGTCCTCGGAGTCGCGCAACGCGTTTATCGCGCGTCTCCTCCGGTCTTCTCCGGCACCCCCACTCCGCGTCCCATCGGCCTCCGGTCACTTCCGGGGCAGGTACTTCCTAATCGAGGCCATGAGGTCGGCCGCGGCCAGGTTCTGCTGGAAGGACAGGCCCCTGCTCTCCTTGATGAAGTGGGAAAGGTAGCGGGGGCTCAAGCCCGCGAGCTCGGCCAATTCGGCAAAGCCTGATCGGGTCCTTCGCGTTCTCGCGCCGGACCTACTCGTACATGAGGGCCGTAAAATTGTACTCTTCGTCCACGCTCCGGACGCTAGCGTGGGACCGATCGCCCCGGGGTCCGACCCCGGAAGGAAGGGTATGGGCAAGATAGTCGTCTTCGGCGCGGGCAACATAGGCCGCTCCTTCGTCGGGCAGATCTTCGCGCGCTCCGGCTGGGAAGCGGTCTTTTCGGACGTGGACGACGCTCTCGTCGCCGAGCTAAATCGGCGGCGCGAGTATGCCGTCGTCGTGAAGCGCGAGGGCGTCGCCGACGAGGAGATCCTCGTGCGCGGCGTTCGCGCGGTCGACGGACGCGATCTCGAGGCAGTGGCGCGCGAGCTGGCCGCAGTCCGGCCCCTCGACCTCATTATCGCCGAAAACGACCGCGAGGCGCGCGCGACTATCCGCTCGGGCCTCGCCGGGCTCCTGCCCGCGCGCTTCCCCCTCGGGGAGCGGCTCGGCCTCGTCGAGGCGAGCATCGGCAAGATGGTCCCGATCATGCGCGCCGAGGACCTCGCCGTCGACCGGCTCCGCGTCTTCGCCGAAGCCTACAACGAGCTCATCGTCGACGGCTCGGGCTTCCTCGGGCCGGTCCCGGCCGTGAAGGGCCTCGTACCCGTCGACACTATCGACGCCTACGTCGACCGCAAGCTCTTCGTGCACAACCTCGGGCACGCGGCAGTCGCCTACCTCGGCTTCCTTGCCGATCCCTCGGAGTCGCTGCTCTGCAAAGCGCTCCGCCTCCCCGGCGTCCGCGACGCGGCTCGCCGCGCGATGAGCCAAGCCGCCGCCGCCCTCGCCCTCGAGTACCCCGATGATCTCGCTCCCGCCGCCCTCGGCGCCCATATCGAGGACCTGCTCGAGCGCTTCGGGAATTCCGCGTTGGGCGACACGGTCTATCGCGTCGGCCGCGACCTGCCGCGCAAGCTGCACAAGTCCGACCGCGTCGTGGGCGCGGCCCTGCTCTGCGAGCGCCGAGGCCTTCCCTGGGGCGGGATCGCGGCGGTATTCGGCGCCGCCCTAGCCTTCGAGGCGCGCGACGAGAAAGGCGAGGCCTTCCCGCCGGACGCGGGCTTCCGCGCGGCCTGCGCGAGGGACGGGCTCGAGAAGGTCCTCGGCCGGCTCTGCGGCCTCGCTGAGATCGATCCCGTAGAGGCCCGCGTAAAGCGGATTTTGGCGACCACGCGGCAAACTCCTTCCCAGGGCGGCGAAGCTGCCGCAAGGGATCGATCGACGCATCCGCGCCGATGACATCCGGGGGATGCCGTGAATAGCAAGTTGATTCTCATCTTCTTTCTCGCCATTCTGGCGAGCGCCTGCGCGGTCGGGCGGGACAGGCCGGTCGGTCTCCTGTTTCGTCATTACTCCGACCCTTCCCGGCGAAGCTGGAGCGCGGGCTCGAGCCCCGGCTCGAACTCGAGCATCGGCTCGAGAGGCCCCAGGCCTCTGGAAACCCTTCTCTGGTATCCCGCGAAGAAGGGCACGAAGGTGAGCTCCCACACCGTCGCCATCTTCAAGACCGGCGTCTATGCGGTAGACGCGGGGCACTACGTCTTTCTTTGCGAAGGCAGCTTCAAGGGCAAGCTCGTCGACGGGAGGCATCTCATCGATCCATGGGGTGTCGACAGGGCGAAAGTCCACGAGCCGCGGCCCCCTGCGGCCCAACTTCCAGGACACTATCAAGCGGGCCTTCGGCGAGTGGCTCCCCGGAGTCGCCCGACTATTGGTGCGAGTACTGGGTGCCGTTGAGGAAGGGCGAGGCCTGAGCGCCCTCGAGTACGAAAACGCATAAACCTTGACAGGTTGGCGCGGGGAGGGCAAAGTAAGAAAGTTAGCTGCAATCGTTATCGGGACCGAAAGCCAGTGGAGAGAATGGATGTTAAGTGACTGCGTAATCGGACGGAATGACCCTGCCCCGGCGGCCTCTCCATCGATTCGTCCGTCGTCGATACCCGGATGCGCTTAATATGCACGGCGATCCCCTGGAAGCCAGTAAGCCGGGCGGCCCCTCTTCGCCCGATTCCGCCGCGGTCGAACCGTCCCTGATACCCGCCGTTCCGCCCCCCTCGGAGGGAAAGCGCGTACGGCGAAGGGACCTCCTGAATCTCCTGAATTTCATCAATTTCAGCCAGGGCCTGGTGTTCATCTGCTTCAAGGGCCTCGATCGGGGAGAAGGCGCTTCCTTTCAGGCCTTTCCCCAGCCCTGCGTAGACGACCGCCTCACCTGCAAATGGCTCAACCCCGGCCCCCGGATGAGCGGCCTCGAGCCCGGCGATTGCGAGAGCATCGTCATCAGCGACGGGCACGAGTACGTGACCGTCAAGCCCGAAGTCCTCAGCCTCGATTCCGAGGGCATCGCCTTCAGGATCCCGGAGTCCGGCTGCGAGAAGCGCCTCCGCTCCATCGACCGCTGCGCATGCGAGGGGATCGCCGTACGGCTCGTGCAGTACGGGTTGGCGTTCGCGGGCACGCTCCTCGATCTCAGCGCCGTCTCCTTCCGGGTCGAGATCGACGGAGGGCCCTCGCCCTCGTTCCAGTGGCTCAATCTCGCGGAGCCCGTCACCGCCCTGTTCTCCAAGGGGGAGTCCCTTATTTATTCCGGGGAATGCGCGATCGCGAGGATGGGCAGGGGGCGGGCCAGGCGCGAGCTCGTGCTGAACCCCAAGGTCGGCAACGTGAAGAGGTACTCGCCGCGCGAAACCCGCGGAGAGCGCCGCGTCCTATCTCCGGCGCCGGTCGCCCGCTTCGTCCATCCCCTTACGGGCGCGCGGATGGACCTCCCCGTCAAGGACATCTCGGGCATGGGCGTCAGCGTCGAGGAATCCTTCGAGCGTTCCATTCTCCTGCCCGGCATGACGATCCCGGGGCTGGCCATCGAAATCGCCAACAATTCGATCGTATCCTGCTTCGCGCAGGTCGTGTACCGCAGCGTCGTGAGCCTCGAGGACGGCCACACCGCGGTGCGCTGCGGCATCGCCTTCCTCGATATGGAGTCGCGGGACGAGGTCAGGCTCTCCGCCTTCCTCCACCAATCCTTCGACGAGAGGCTCCGCGTCTGCGGCGGCATCGACATGGAGGAGCTCTGGAGGTTCCTCTTCGAGACCGGCTTCATCTACCCCTCGAAGTACCTGTCGATCGAGGCGCGC
>Ga0265330_10000733_pt1 | contig 20686 bp, 14 predicted proteins | sample 41919metaG_FD_202083 | JGI IMG/M metagenome (GOLD analysis project Ga0265330, IMG submission 202083) | Rhizosphere microbial communities from Carex aquatilis grown in University of Washington, Seatle, WA, United States - 4-19-19 metaG | ecosystem: Host-associated > Plants > Roots > Rhizosphere... | reverse complement strand
TGTCGCTCATGCGGTCAAGCATCTGGGCCAGCACGCGCTGATCCTGCTTGGTCTCGAGCGCCATGGCCGGTGAGGCGCCCATCCCGAGCAATTCCACGGAATCGAGCTCCCGGCGGCGCGAGAACAAGTTCTTGAACCAGGCCTTGCGGCGGAAGTTGCGCACCGTCAGATGGGCGATTCGATAGAGCCAACCCGCCAGGTTTCCACCGCGGAAGTGCGGCAGCTTGCGACGCACGATCATGAACACGTCTTGCGCCACGTCTTCAATCTCGGCCTCGGGCACGCCCAGGCCACGCATCCAGGCCACGGTCTGCCGGAAGTAGGCGTGGTACACATCCTCGAAGCGCAGGCGGACGGCGAGATCGGGAAGATGACGGGCGTCGCCTACGCTGGGAGCGCCGCTCTCTTCATGCTGGGGGCTAGTCCACCGCTGCACAGCATAAGTATGTCACCAGAACCCGAAAAGCTTCTAGTTCAGCGAGATGCTGGCGCCTACCAGCGCGCCCAGCCAGATTCGTGGCGCGGTGCCCACGTTGCCGATCGAGTCGACCACTAGGTCGAAACGGCGCGCGCTGAGTTCCGTCTGCAAAGCCAGGAACGGCGAGAGCCGGTGACCTATGGTTTGCACCCGAAATCCGAGGCGCCCGCCCGCGTCGACGTGCGTGGAGCTTGCGCTCGGGGACAGACCTCGCCCTTGGGCCAAAAGCAAAGCTCCATAAGGCCCAATTTCGATTCCCAGTTCGGCCGCACCCCAGCGCCAAGAGAGGCTTGCCGAAACATCCGCGGACACCCGCCCCAGTGAGAGCTCGTAGTGCGGCACTTTGGTGACGGTCGGATAACCGGCCTCCAGGCCCGCCGTCACACCGAAGCGTTCCCCGGACGCCAGCCAGCGCAAGGATCCGCCCCAAGCCATGGCCGAGCTGCGCCCGCCTGCTCCGGGCGCGACCAGGAACTCGGGAGCAAGATCGAGCCGGTGGCCGCGGGAGAAGCGAGGTTGCGTCGAACCCGCGGCTTCACGAATGGCCGGAGCAGGATTCGGATTTTCGATGTCCGGCGGTTCGAGCACCAGGGCCGCGAACACGGCCGCAATCTTGGTTCGCTCGGGGCAATTGCGATCAGGATCGGAGTAGGTGGCCGAGCGGCCCGCCACCCGCACGGACCAAGTCGTGCCCAGGTCACGCACCGAAACGGTGGCAAGAGACGATCGGTCCGACTTGGCACTCAGCAGCTGAGCCAGCGCCGCATCAACCTCGGCGCCAGCCGGACAGTCTCCTGAAGAATCGACTGTCGCGGCCCACACAGCGTGCCGACAAAACACGGAGGCAAGGACGAGCCAGCCGAGATATCGGCGCGTGGAAATCATGGGGAAATGGGAGTCACGGGACAAGGCCGCCAGAATACCACCGTCCAACGCCACTCCGCCCGACCGCTTTGGCAGGAATGCAGCCCAGGTCCATTCCCTGATACTATGCCGAGCCAGACCAACGGCGCCTAGCCGGGCCACGGTCAGTTCATCGTGAACTGGACGCGCCGTTAGCCGGCTTCATCCACGAAAGAAGACACCCGCCCTTGCCTCGCCACGCACTCATTGTTGGGAACTCCGACGGCATCGGGCTGCACAGCACGCGGCGGCTGCTCGATCGGGGCTGGCAGGTCACCGGGGTTTCCCGCCGGGCGAGCCCGGTTGTGCACGACCGCTATCGGCACCATGTGCTCGACGTCAGCGATGGCGACTATGTCGAGAAGCTGCGCGCGATTTCGGGCCAGGGGCCGATTGATACCTGCATCTATTGTGCAGGAATCGGCAGCCTGCCCGATGCGAAAGATCTGAGCGGCGACCTCCAGGTCTTCGAGGTGAATCTGATGGGTGCCTTGCGTACCGCCGGGGTAATCGTGCCCGCCATGGTCGCAGCCGGTCGCGGGCACCTCGTGGTGCTGTCCAGCCAGGCCGATATCCTGGTGGCGGCCCGCATGCCAGCCTACGCCGCTTCCAAAGCCGCCCTGTCGAGCTACTTTGAAGGTCTGGGCCTGGCCCTGCGTCCGCACGGCGTGGCCGTCACCAACCTGCGCTTCGGATTCGTGGACACCAAGATGGCGCGCGCCAGTGTGCGGCCCTTCATGTACACGCTCGATCAGGCGACTGACGTGGTCGAGCATGTGCTGCGCAAACGCCCTCTGCGCCTGACTCGGCCGCTCTCAATGGCCCTGCTGGTGTGCCTGCTGGCCTGGCTCGGTCGCTGGCGCGTGCGCCTGGCGCGCGGACCTGCGTTGCCACGGACGTAACAGTGGCCCGATTAAGTCTGGGTCGGCAAGGCTAGTGCAAGGGCTGCGGAGGTAGGTCGGCCTTGTGTTGAGTCTCCCCGTAGACCAAAGCGGAGGCTGCGCCTGTGTCTGGGATCTCGATGGCCGCGACTGAAAGCGCAGGCAGAGTGAAGGTTGCAGGCTTGGGAGTGGTAGCGAGATCGTCGACCTTGAACGTGAGAACCGCAGGCAAGTCATTCCAGTTCACCGCGATGATCTGGGTCCTATCGTCGGCCTGATTGCGACTGGCGTAGGCGCTGACCTTGCTAGGGGTCGACGATACCGAGAGCAGCGTGGTGCCGAAGTGTTCAGTGTAGAGATCGAGCGCCCAATACGCCGGTTGCGGCTTGGGCGTGCCTGGCCTGTTCGCGAACAAGCCCAGGGTCCAGCTCTCGCGAGTGCTCCAAAACACAGTCGCCCACAGCCCCGATTCAAGGCCAACACCGAACGCATCTGCCGCCCACAGTCCGGCGGGAACCGTGCCGGGAGACGCGGGCAGCACCTTGTTGGTGGGATTGCCATCCCAAGTGATGTTGCACTCGGTGATGGCCAGCGGCTTGCCCGTGTTGCCGGTCGCCTGCAGGATGGATTGAAGGTGCGCGATCACGCCTTTCAGGGCGGACGCATCGGCGGCAGCGGCCGCAATGGTTGTTGCGGTTGGGGCGAAGGGGTAACGGTGGATCGCCACGATGTCGAAAAGCGAGCCGCAAGTCTGCAAGATCGGGGTAAGCCAGTCGTTGGCGCCGCTCTGGTATTTCCATGAGAGATCCGGTCCAACAATCTTGATCGTGGGATCGACCGCTTTCATGGCCGCGACATAGTTGGTGACGTCCGCGCAATAGTCCTCGGCTGTGTAGCCAGCAATGCCCGATGCCCCGGTCCCAGTTGCATAGAGGTCAGGCTCGTTGCCAATGGAGAAGTACTTGACCCCGTAACCCATGGTTACGTTCGCATACGACACCATGGCGGCTGCCATGGCCGGGCCATTGGGTGCGCCAGCGATGGCGCTGGAACCGGCATCGGCATCGGAACCGCCATCGGAACTGGCATCGGCGTCAACATCGGAGCTGGCATCAGTTTCGGCATCAACGCCGACGCCGGCGTCGGCGTTGGCACGGCGGGCGGCGAGCAACGGCACCTGCAGAATCATGTCGGCACCGATGGCCCGCAGGTAGGTCATGGCCGTGTCCATCTGGGCGTTGTCAAACTTGTCAGGCAAGTTCGTGTCGTTGTTCGAACCTCCGACGACCATGACGAAGGGGGCGAGCGTACGAATCTGGTCCTCGGTTCCCGCGACCTGGTTCCCGTAGGTCGGGCTCCAGCACCAGTAGTTGGTTCCGAGCCCGTTGCTGGTCCGAACAGTCTGCGGCGCGGCTGAGATCGCCACGGTTCCAGAAACTGTAGGCCCGCTAGCCTTAGAACAACCCCATAGGCTCGCCAGCAGGCAGGCAAAAATGGGAACGGAACGGAATATCACAGCGCGGAACGACGGGTACATGCGGCCACTATACCGTTCCTCGCGGCCCGATCCTGGCGTTTTGTAAGGGCGGCGCAATCACGGGTGATTCCCGCGCTCAGACGCTCAGCTCGTTCTTGTCGTCGCTCCAACATGAACTTATGTTCAGGTCTTGGCCCGGTTCGCCACCCGCCAGGGCCTGCTTTCTGCCCAGGACATGTGAAAAATTTGGAGCATGGCGCGGGTTGTGCGATCCAAGTAGTCCAGGGAGAGATCACATGCTCGAATTCGACGACCAGGCGCAAGGTCCGAAGATCAAGGTAATAGGTGTGGGCGGCGGCGGAGGCAACGCGCTCAACACCATGATTGAGGCCGGTATCCAGGGCGTGGACTTCGTGGCCGCCAACACCGACTGCCAGGTGCTGGAGACCAACCAGGCGCCCACCAAGATTCAGATTGGAAAAAACCTGACCAAGGGCCTCGGTGCCGGGGCCAACCCCGACATCGGTTGCGCCGCGGCGCTGGAAGATGCTTCGCGCATCGCCGAGGTGATCGGCGGCGCGGACATGGTCTTCGTCACCGCAGGCATGGGCGGCGGCACCGGCACCGGCGCGGCCCCCGTGATCGCGCGCGTGGCCCGCGAGGCGGGCGCGCTCACCGTCGCGGTGGTGACCAAGCCCTTCATGTTCGAGGGCCTGCAGCGCAAGAAGAAGGCGAACGCGGGCGTGGCCGAGCTGGCCAAGTCGGTGGACGCGCTTATCGTGATTCCCAACGACCGTCTGGTCGCGCTGGCCGGCAAACACATGACGCTGCGCGAGTCGTTCAATCTCGTTGACAGCGTGTGCGCCACGGCGGTGCGGGGCATCAGCGACCTGGTCATGATGCCTGGCCTCATCAACGTCGACTTTGCCGACGTGCGCACCATCATGACCGGCATGGGGCGGGCGCTGATGGGCTCGGGTCGCGGCAAGGGCGAAAAGCGCGCCCTCGATGCCGCGATGATGGCCATCAATTCACCCCTGCTGGAAGACGTGTCCATCAACGGCGCCACCGGCATCTTGGTCAACATCACCGGCGGTCCTGACCTGATGCTGGCCGAGGTCACCGAGGCCTGCACCCTGATTCAGGAAGCCGCTGATCCCGACGCCAACATCATCTTCGGCTCGGTCATCGACGCCAACATGACCGATGAGGTGTGCCTGACAGTGATCGCGACGGGCTTCCAGAGCCGTACCGCGGTCGAGGCTTCCACCGTGGCCGGCAGCTTGAACACGCGTTCGAGCAAGAAGCCAGCCGATTACCAGATGGCGCTGCCGATTTCGAGCGCGGTCCCGCTGCCGCAGCCCGCGCCGCCGCGCGTGTCGGTGGCCGTGACCGCGGCTCCTCCGCCAGTTCCAAACGCGGCAAGGGCTCCCATGGCGAGCGCCAGCTCGGTCGCTCCGACGCGCGTGGTGATGGCGGCGCCTGCGCCCAGCGTGATCCCCGAGCTGGTCGAGTTTGCCGACACTGCCGTCGAGGATTTTCCCGCCTCGACTTGCTATCCGGCCAGCGCCCTGATGTACACGCCGGCTCCCGTGGTCGGAATGGCGACAGCGCCTTCGGCCCCGGTGGCGCTGTCCGAGCGGTTGACCCCGGCTCCTGAGCCGCGGCCGGTGATTCGCCCAGCTGTCACCTCGCCCATGAGTACAGCCCAGGGCAGCGGCCCGCGCCGCACTTCGGGCACAGTGCCAGTGGCCCTGGCCGCCGACCACCTGTGCATCGAGGAGAGCGAGTTCGACAAGCCCACCTATCTTCGTCGGGCCATGGCCGTCGAAACACCGCTGGCCATGCGCCTTCCCGGCGAAGGCAGCAAGCTGTAAGGGACGGGCCGAGTGGCGGGCGGGGCCGGGCGCAAGAACCGATCCGACGAGGTCAAGGTTCTGGCGCGCAATCGCAAGGCGCGCCACGACTACGAGATCGACGAGACCCTGGAGGCGGGACTGGCGTTGGTCGGCTCCGAGGTCAAGTCCATCCGCGACGGGAAAGTGACCCTGATCGACGCCTACGCCAGCGTGGAAACCGGTGAGGCGTGGCTGCATCAGTTGGACATAGGCGTCTATTCATTTGCCCACGCGCGCAACCACGACCCACGCCGACGGCGCAAACTGCTGCTGCACCGGCGCGAGATCGATCGCCTGGTGGCCAAAGTGCGCGAGAAGGGCTACACCCTGATTCCGCTTTCGTTGTACGAAAAGCACGGCCGCGTGAAAGTGGAACTGGCGCTGGTGCATGGCAAGCAACAGTACGACCGGCGCGAGGACGTCAAGAAGCGCGAAGCCCAGCGCGAAATGGATCGGGCGATGTCGCGCCGACGAAGCTAAACGGCATCGCCTGGACCGCGGATCAAAGTTAGCTATTTCACCACAGAGATCACAGAGGCCACAGAGCCGGATGAGAAAGGGAAGGGTTAGAATAGGTAACATCACTCCTTGTCCACCCGCCAATACTTGCCGCCGCCGCCCTCCCGGGCCATGTAGCCGAAGTCCACCAGCCAGCGGCGCAGACGGGCGGTGTCGTCGCTGAACTTGGACAAGATCTCGTTGACTCGCTTTTCTGTGTAGCGCACGCCGTGGCTGAATGAAGGCAGCACGTGGCGCAGCAACACGCGGAATTTCCTCTCCTGCATGGGGAAGGCCTTGATGCGGCCTTCGGCGGTGGTGAAGGTGGCCAGCACCTTGCGATCGAAATCACACAGGTCTTTCTCGCTGGCCGGGCGCGCCGGCTGCGCTTGCGCCAGCATTTCCTTGGCCATGCCCGACAGGGCGTCGGTCTTCAGCGAGTAGAGGTTGTAGTAGCTCTCGCTGCGCGAATCCACCAACCCCGCGCGACCCAGGCGCGCGAGGTGATGCGAAACCGTCGAGGCACCCACGCCCAGAGTTTCGCTGAGCTGTTCCACGGTGTAGGCCCGCTGGGCCAGGAGCCCGACGATGCGCAAGCGGTTGGGCTCGCCCAGTACCTTGAAGAACTCCACCAAGTTTTCCACGTGCGGTTTGCTGTCCATCTTGACGTCACCGAAGTAATTCGATAACCATAGAAGTAGTTATTGCGTCCGTCAAGACCAGTCCGCCCATGCCCGCCTCAGGCAAAACCCACGCCGAGCTCAAGCGCGCCTTCAAGGAGACCCCGCGCCAGGCTGGGATCTATCAGATCAAGAATACCCAGACCGGCAAATTGCTTGTGGGCAGCAGCACGAATCTGCACGGTCCTTTGAACAAGCACCGCTTCATCCTGTCCATCGGTCGGCACGACAATGCGGCCCTGCAGAACGATTGGAACCAGTTCGGCCCCGATGCCTTCAGCTTCGAGATTCTGGAAATCGTGAAGCCGAGAGAGGATCCCAGCTTCTGCCTGGAGGATGAACTCACTCTGCTGGAGCAGATCTGGCTGGAAAAACTGCAGCCCTTTGGCGAGCGCGGCTACAACCGGGGCCCCATCCGGCGGGACTAGTAACCGAGCGTCTGACGTGAAAGAATTTCGCCTCCTCAAGGAGGTTCCATGGCTCGAATCGCGAAATCTCTTATGCTGCTCGTCGCTGGCGCTGGATGCGCGGCTCCGCGCGGCCCGGCCTGTCCGGCCTCAATTCCGGTTGCAATGAGCCTTCAGCGCATGCCGGAGGGTCTTGTCGTCCGCGTGGGTGACGGCTTTCTCAAACTCGAGGTCTGCGCAGATGACGTCGTCCGGGTTGCGTACGCCAAGGACCAGGCCTTCTTTGCCCACAAGAGCCTGGCGACGCAGCCCAAGCGCTGCGAGGGCGCGCAGTTCGATGTGACCCAGGGCGCAGGCACGGCAACTCTCGCCACGTCGAAGCTCCGTGTCCGCGTCGACGTCGCCACGGGCAAGGTGGCGTTCTTCGACCCCGCCGGCGCTCCTGTCCTCGAGGAGAAGGACGGCGGCCGGACGCTCATGGCCGCCACCGTCCAGGGCGAGGACACGCAGCACGTGCGCCAAGAGTGGTTGCCCCATGCCGACGAGGCGCTCTACGGTCTGGGTGAGAACCACCTCGGCCTCTTGAACCTGAAAGGTTACGACCTCGAACTGTGGCAGCGCAACGGCACCATCGTGATTCCCTTCCTGGTTTCAAGCCGCGGCTGGGGCATCCTGTGGGACAACACTTCTTTCACGCGATTCGGAGATCTGCGCGAGTTCGCACCGATTCCGCCCGAGCACCTCATCGATGCCAGCGGCAAGCGCGGCGGCCTCACCGGATCCTACTATCGCGGCGCGGATTTCAAGCATCTGGTCGGCGAGCGCGTGGACCGCAGCATCGACATCGCGCTGTCGAGCAAAGAGAAGAAACCCAACCAGCTCATTTTCGCCGGCTTGCCCGAAGGCCCGGCCAGCGTGCGCTGGGCAGGCGAAGTCGAGCCGGAGGTTTCCGGCGACTACACCTTCCAGACATTTTCGAACAACGGCATCAAGCTGTGGGTCGACGATCGGCTCGTCATCAACCATTGGCGGCAAGGCTGGCTGCCCTGGAAGGACGTGGCAAAGGTGCGGCTCGAGGCCAATCGCCGCCACAAGATCCGGCTCGAGTGGAACAAGGATCAAGGGATGGAGACGGTGCAATTGCTATGGAAAACCCCAGGAAGAGGCCCCCAGACGACCTCGCTCTGGTCAGAGGTCGGCGACGGCGTCGACTACTATTTCGTCTACGGTCCCGAGTTGGACAAGGTCGTCGCGGGCTACCGGCGCATCACCGGGCCGGCGCCCATGATCCCGCGTTGGGCGCTGGGGCTGTGGCAGAGCCGGCAGCGCTACGAAACAGCGAAAGCGAGCCTCGACGTCGTGGACGGTTTCCGCTCGCGCGGCATCCCCTTCGACAACATCGTGCAGGACTGGTTCTACTGGAAAGAAGACACCTGGGGCTCGCACGAGTTCGACAAGGCCCGCTTCCCCGATCCGGATGGTTGGGTTCGCAAGATCCACGAAAAGCACGCCCGTCTCATGATCTCGGTCTGGGGCAAGTTCTATCCGGGCACGAAGAACTTCGAGGCCATGCGCTCGCAGGGATTCCTTTATGGACTCAACTTGACCGAAGGGCTGCGCGATTGGGTCGGCGACGGAGGCTATCCCTACACGTTCTACGACGCGTTCAATCCCGAGGCGGGCAAGCTCTTCTGGTCGCAGATGGAACAGTCCCTGTTTCGCAAGAAGGTCGACGCCTGGTGGCTGGACGCGCCGGAGCCGGATCTTTTGCCCACGCCCACGCTCGACGGACAGCGAACCCACATGCATCCGACGGCGCTCGGATCCGGTTCACGCATGCTCAATGCGTACTCGCTCGTGAACAGCAAGACTGTCTATGAGGGGCAGCGATCCGTTGCGCCGGATCAGCGCGTCTTCATCCTGACCCGCTCGGCGTTTGCGGGAAACCAGCACTATGGCGCGGCAGTCTGGTCGGGTGACATCACCTCGACGTGGACGGCGCTGCGGCTGCAGATTCCGGCCGGGCTCGGGATGTCGGTCTCGGGAATTCCGTATTGGACCATGGACATCGGCGGCTTCTCCGTCCCGGCGCGCTTCGCGGCCGAACACCCCACCGCCGAGGATGCCGAGGAATGGCGTGAGCTGAACGCTCGCTGGTTCGAGTTCGGCACCTTCGTCCCGTTGCTGCGTGTCCACGGCGAGGCGCCGAAACGCGAAATGTGGGAACTCGGCGGCGAAAAACACCCCGCCTACCAGGCCGAGCTGAAGTTCGACCGGATACGCTACCGCCTCCTTCCTTATATGTACTCGCTCGCGGGCGCCGTCACGCGCGAGGGCGGAACCATCATGCGGCCGCTGGTCATGGACTTTCGCGCAGACGCAAAGGCGCGCGACACGACCGACCAGTACCTCTTCGGTCCCGCATTCCTGGTGAGCCCGGTCACCACGTACAAGGCTCGCAGTCGCGCCGTCTACCTGCCGAGCGCAAGCAGTTGGTACGACTTGTGGACGGGCACCGACGTCGCGGGTGGACAGACCATCGAGGCGCCCGCGCCATACGACTCCATGCCCATCCACGTGAAGGCCGGCTCGATCATTCCGACTGGCCCCGAGATCATGTATACGGATGAAAAGCCGGCTGACCCGATCGTGCTCTGGGTCTACGCAGGAGCCGATGGTCAGTTCACACTGTACGAAGACGACGGCGTCACATACGCCTACGAGAAGGGGTCGTTCGCACGCATCCCCATCCGCTGGAACGACGCCGCACGGACGCTCACCATCGCGAAGCGAGAGGGCTCGTTCGCCGGCATGCAGAAAGAGCGCACGTTCGAGGTGGTCCTCGTATCGAAAGCGAAACCAGTCGGCTTCTCGTTTGCCCCAAAGGCGGACAAGAGCGTTCGTTACGACGGTGCGGCCATCGAATTGAAGATGTAGGGAGTCTGCTCCCGGCATAGCTTTTCTCGGGATTCGCCGGCCCGCTGCGCGATCCGGAGTTTCACCACAGAGATCACAGAGGCCACAGAGGCCGGAAGGAAAGGGTTTCTGATCCGGATCCGAACCTTTCTTTCTTTCCCATCCGTCTCTGTGCTCTCTGTGCTCTCTGTGGTGAAACTCCGGGGCGGACTTGTAGAACACGTTGTGGTTAGTACCCATGTCCGCCCGCCAAACGGCGGCGAATTTGCTACAACAAGCCGCGCGGAGCGGATAGCATCTCCCCCCAAAATGAGGAAGAAGAACCCGATGTCATATCGTATTGCTCATCCAGTAGCCTCGGCGGTCGGCGGGGCGTTCATGCTCGGCGGATTGGTCCTACTCGGGTGTGCGGTTACCCAGCTGGGCGCCACCGCTGCGGACCTTGCGCGGGCACAAGACCGGGCCGCACCAGGCGCGACCACGTACGCCGCCGAATGTGCCAAGTGCCACGGCCAGCGCGGCGAGGGACTCGCAAGCGCGCCGGCGCTCATGGGGCCCGGCGCCCTACCCGAGTACCCGCGCAATAGCGGAGGCTCGGGCGACCCGGGGTTCATCGACGCCCAGCAGCTACAGATCGAAATGCAGGCGCGACCGGCGGGTGCGGCGTGGCGCGACCCCTTCCGGAACGCCCAGGATTTGTACAACTACGCGAGCACGCATATGCCCAACGGCCATGCGGGTGAGCTCAAGCCGGGCGACTACTGGGCCGTGGTGAATTTCCTTCTCGCGGCACAGGGGGCGAGCCTGCCTGCGGGCGGCATCGGCACTGCGAACGCGAGCTCGATACCGATTCCCAAACGTTGAGTCGGCCAGCCAAATAGTTAATTGGCTTGCCGAATTCATTTGATCTGCTGCAGAACTCTCGTGCTACTGTGCTCGAAGCCAAGCCGTGACGCAGAGCGCATTAACATTGCTGCCCTTGAGCCATGATTCCTCTTGTCGTGGTATTCGATCCACGCGCCTGGCCCGAGAAGCCCACCTTCTGATCGAGGCTTGATGGTGCGTCTGCAATACCGTTACGCGTCCCTGGTGCAGATCGCGCTCCTTCTCGCGGCTGGTGCGGCGCGAGCCGAAGAAGCTGCGCCCGCCGAGCCCCTCACGCCCGCCGCGCCGACTGATTCCTTGCCGGGGTCCTCGATCCCGCCCGGTCTGGGATTGGCGCCCGAGGCGCCGCCCGTGCCCCCCGCGCCAGGCGGGAGGGCTCCCTCATTCGGCGCGCCCGCCCCGGCGAGCGCTTCGTCATTTCGTCTCGGGGGCAAATTGTTCGGGACGCAGGCCGTTGGTATTGGCCGGACACCAGGCACTGCGCCGGAGGGCTACTCAGGAACGGCGTTGCACATGCCGGCGCTGTCGGCGGGCAAGAACGCATTCTGGCCTGGCGCAGGCGCCAATCTGAGTTTGACCTACGGCAACGCCCTGGTGACCGCCTTCGCAAGCTACTACGTCAACCTCAAGAACAAGGAGTACCAGGGCTACGAGAACGCGTTCAGAGGGCCTGGCTTCGGCACGGCCTGGATTCTGATCACGCCCCAGCCCATCGGAACATTGCGTTTGCAGTTTCGCATGGGTGCGTTCAGCGAGGTCGCCGCCGGACCTGGCCAGTGGGGATGGGGCATCTACGGGCCCCTGCTCGCCGTGCGCGGCTACGGCGAGGCGACGTATGGGGATTGGGACATGACGCCCGACTTGCATCTCACCTTTATTCACGGGCTGTTCGTTGTTCCCGGCGTGCCCGAGAGCTTCCCGCGCGGCGATTACTTCGCCTGGATTGAGACGGGCACATCTAGCTTTGTCAACCACGCTCACGTCGGACTCACTTACAAGAATCAGTACACCCTCAAGTTGCACTACGCCTCCGATTATGGGACGGACGAGCGCGTGTACCTCAACACGGCCCTAAATGAGCTTCCCAGGGACGGTCGGATGGACACATTTCTCGCCGAGGCGCGCTGGACAAGTTACCCCTGGGGACAGCTCGGGGTGAGTGGCGGACTCTACAATTTCGTGCACGCCGCCTCAGTCGGCGACGGACTGTGGTGGGGCATTGACTGGACGCAAGGCGCCCGAGAAATGATCGGCAAGTTCATCGGGTCGGGCAGCCACGGAAACGGCAAAGTTGCCGTTCTCAGTGCCGAGTATGATTTTAGCGTAGCGCCCATTCTCTGGGCCCCGCGCAGCTTCTCCGGCCAGGCCCCGGACCTACGCGTTGCCATTGCGGCGCTTCTCCACTTCACGGTTGCGACCGACGACCCCCTGTACAAGAACGCGAGCGGGTACTACCTCGGGATCGAGACCGAATACCGGATGACGAAGTTGTTCAGCATGATGTTCAAGAGCTACGGCGAAAGCCGCGACAGCAACTTCGGGCGCTACAGCGTCTACAGTGTCAATCCCGGCATTGCGTTCCACTCCGACTGGTGGAGCACGGACCGCATAGAACTCTACTACAGCCGGCGCTTCTACAGCACCGCCGCGGACCCCAACTCCGCCCAGCCGCTCGACCATCACATGGTCGCGCTCGGGGGCTACATCACCTTCTGAACCGAAAGCGCTCGACGATGCCAACCCTATTCTCTGCACCTCGACACGGCTGGAAGATTTCGGCAATCATCCTGGCTCTGCTCGCCATGCCCTCGCTGGCCATGGCCGCGGACGAGGGGCTTCCGAGACTTGGACTTTCGCCGGCCGAGCCGCAGGTACGCAGTGCGACCCCGTCAATCCCGTTTGGGATCAATCCAGCCGAGTCCAAGGAGTTCGTGCTCGATTTCCACGGCTACCTGCTCTTGCCCGCCACCGTCGGCGTGCATGATCGCCCGGTTACGGATCGCCCGGACTCCAGTCTACCGACTCCTGAGATGCACGATGGCACCCTGTCCCAACAGAAACCCGACGGCACCTGGATTCCCGTTCCGAAGACGGGGGGAGGTACGGTCCTCCATACGCCGCCGCTCATGGCCCAGGATCTCCGGAGTTTCGAGTACACGGGCGCGGTGCCGACCCCCTGGGGGCAGCTCAACTTCATCTACGGCAACAAGACCGTGTCAGGCACGGTTATTATGGCGGCTTCGACCTTCTCCGATGCGGCGGGGTACTACAACATCCCCGCACAGTTGGGCGTGAACGATGCGTTCATCACGGTGAATGCGACCAAGTATTTCGGCTTCCCCTTCCAACTGTACGTCGGCGCCTATACGGGCCGATACGGTGCGATGGGCGCGTACGATGCTGGGCGCTACGCCACGCCGCTTATCGCGCGCACGAACAGCATCGGCGAGACCATCACAACGGGCTACAAGCTCGGCGAGTTCTTTCTCGTGCTGGAGCAGGGGCTTGGCGGCCAGCTCGGGCGGCCGCCCATCGGCCTGGCTCCGGCCGCCTGGAACGACTTCGCGGACGCCAACGTGGGCGCGACCTTTGTCGGCCATGTCCATCTTGGCCTCGCCTATGGTGGACTCGGCCGGCTTGGTCTGCACTACCTGGCGGCTTGGACCCAGGACGATCAGGTCGCCTCAGGTCTAGTCCCGAATGGACAGATCACGGTGCTGGGTGCCGACGCCCAGGTCACTGCAGGACGCTATGGTCACCTCTACGTCGGGACGGCCTACACCAAGGCCAAAGACGCGGCGACGATTTCCGGTGCGATTGAAATCCTGAACGCACGCGGTGGGCCCGAGCTCATGGCGCAGTACCTCGGCCCCAACAGCAATGGTAACGGTTCGCTCGCTACCTTCGGCGCGCAGTACGATCTCAGCGTCTCGCGACTGGTTTTCGACAAGCTGTACACGGGCATGAGTCCGGACGTCCTTGTCAGCCTGTTCACTGTCGGGACCTCGGTGAGCAGCGACGACAAGGACTACAACGGCGTATTCAAGGTGAAGCTGGGCGGCGAGGTCACCTATCTAATGAAATCATGGTTGGGCGTATCCGAGCGGTTCGATCACGTTCGCCTCCACGGCGCCGACTCGAAGAAAGCCTTCACGATCATGACGACCCGCTTGCTGTTCCACACCGGCTGGAGGAGCCGTGATGAGTTCGCACTCCACTACTCCTACTTCCAGAACGGCAGCGATATCGTAGCCCTGACGGGGCTCCCTCCTGGATCGGGTCCTGATGCAAACCCGGATCGTCACGTCGTCACGTTGTCCGGCACCTTCTGGTGGTAGCCTGAGTGCCATGAGCCTTAAGCGTATATCGAGAGCCCAGCTGCTACGATTGGCTGGGCCGGCCTGCGTGCTCCTCGGTCTTGGCGCAGCGGTCGGGTGCAGCGCATACCCTACCTTGAGGGACGAGCCCATCAACTGCTCGGCCGATTCCGACTATGAGTTCGACCCCAGTACCGTGTCGACGAACATGCGGTGCGACCGTGACTCCACCCCTGATTCCGGCCAGAGCGCACCGAGCTTGGCGCTGATCGAGGGCGGGGGTCGGTGCGGCAGCAACGTGGCCCTGGAGATTAGTTTGGTACACAACAATGATTGGGGGGCCCACTGTCCATTCATCAACTTCATCGTAAACTACGGCACGTCTGACTCAGGAACCTCGACCTCGCTCCCGCGTGACGAGTCGGCCTGGGAGGGGCTGTCGTTCTGGGCGCGCGCCCCTGGCAACGTGAGCAAGGGCTTCACGGTCTACCTCGACGACGCGAATACGACGGTGATGGACATCAACTACACGCCAGGTGGTCACGACAAAATCTACAACGCCGCCGACGGAGGACTCGGGGGTTCGACGATCAATGCGGCGGTAGATCCGGCCACAAATCAGATTATTTCGGGCTCTGCCGTTGCTTCGCGGCAGCCTGATGAGACCGGAAACAACAAGGGCAACAGCTACTATGCTGTCATGCTCGTGACAAGCGAGTGGGTTTTCTACACCATCCCGTGGAAACAGTTCACGCAGCAACCATACCCGAATCGGGTTCCCAATTCGATTCTGACCCAGACTGGGGACGTGCCTGGAACCGGGCTCCTGACCAACCAACTCTATGGTCTCACCATTGGGCCCCCGAAGGAGGCGCCGTTTGACCTCTGGCTTGACCAGGTGACCTTCTACCGCAAGAAGGGGCACGGGCCGGGTGCGGATGCGGGACTCGATGCACCGGGAGCGGTCGCAGGACTCGATGCACCGGCGGCAGGCCCGGATGCGGTGCCCGATGCACTGGCGGCAGGTGCGGATGCAGAACCCGATGTAGCGGCGGCAGATGCAGACGTAGACGCAGAGCCCGATGCAGCGCAGATGTGAGACGGAAGTGAATCAGCTTATCGGAAAACGAGAGGTTCCCATGACGCTCAATTCGCACAGGTCGTACGCACACGCATGGCTCGCCATTCTCGCTTCTGTGAGCACAGCTGGTTGTCTCTGCCCACCTTGCCCTGGGGCCGGCGTGGCCCCGCCAGCGGCGACAGTGGCTGCGGCAAGCACGTCCGCCCCGGCCGCATCCGCTCCGGCCGCGTCTGCGTCGGCGGCAGTAGGCAGCCGACTCGTCATCTGGAACGGCGACGATACGGGAGGCGGCGCACAAGGGTGGGCTTCTTGCGACAAGACGGCTGAGTGCAAGACCAAGCTCGGACCGGATTCGGGGGGCGGCGTGAATGGCAGCACCGCTCTCAAGTTTCACGCCGAGGGGCCGGGTTGGCTCGGGATGGGCTGGAACCTATTTGGTTGGTACCCGGAAACCGCGGGGATCGACATCAGTCCGTACAGCCATCTGACCTTCCAGATCCGCGTGGATGCCAAGTCCGCCGACGCCGCGCCGGAGTACCTCGGTCTGGCGCTCGCGTGCAGCAACAAGAGCGCGAAGGACACCGCCGACATGCCCATCGACAAGTTCGTCAAGGCGTTCGCGGACGGGAAATGGCACAAGGTTGAAATCCCGATGTCCGCGTTGACCAAGGGGGCCGGTGCGAAGTTCGACCTGCAGTCGTTCTGGGAGTTCCGGCTGCACACCTGGACCGGGACGCCGAAGAATTTTGATATCTACATCGACGATATTGCCGCCGAAAAGCAGTAACGGCGGCGCCTTCACCACAGCCACCGGTCCAACCTTCTCGCCCATGCTCGTCAGTAACGCTGCGAATAGGACCGGTGCAATGAGTGGTGCTCGTTCCGGGGGATGGGCGATCGCGGCGGCAGTAGCCCTGCTGCTCGGCAGTGGCGTGGCCTGTGTCGATACCGGAGACTCCACAGATGCCTCGCAGACATCTTTCGATGCGCCGCAGGCATCCGGCGGGTCGGGCGGAGCGGGCGCCGGGGCGCCCGGGGCCTGCGAATTGCAAGCGCCGGCAGAGTATTCGGGCGACGCCGGCATTCCGTTCGAAGACACGACCACTCCAGGGCCGTACGCGTGGAAGAACGTGGTCATCAAGGGCGGCGGCTTTGTCAGCGGCATCATCATGAGTCCCGTGCTCAAAGGGCTCGCCTTTGCGCGCACCGATGTCGGCGGCGCCTACCGTTACGACCCAGCCGGGCGGCGCTGGATGCCCATCACGGATTGGGTCGGGCACAACGATTCGAACCTTCTCGGGATCGAGAGCATCGCCGCTGATCCGGTCGATCCCAACCGGGTCTACCTGGCCGCCGGGATGTACGTCACGGCTGGCAACGGCTCGATCCTGAGCTCGACCGACATGGGACAGACGTGGGCTCGCAACAGCATCGCAGCGCCCATGGGCGGAAATGCGGACGGCCGTTCGATGGGCGAGCGGCTGGCCATCGATCCCAACCTGACCAGCACGTTGTACTTTGGCTCGCGCAACACGGGCCTGTGGAAGAGCGCGGACTTCGCGCAGACCTGGACTCAAGTCAAGAGTTTCCCGACGACCGGCGTGGTCTACAACGACGCGGGTGCGCCCCAGGGCTACGGTTTGACCTTCGTTCTCTTCGATCCACGCAGCGGCTCGCCGGCGCTGCCCTCGGCCGACGGCGGGTCTTCAGACAGCCCCACACCCGTGATCTACGTCGGCGTGGGCGTGGCGGCCGGGACTGCGCTCTATCGCACGACCGACGCGGGCGCGACCTGGGAAGCGGTCGCCGGGCAGCCCACCGGGATGATGCCTCATCATGCCGTGCTGGACGGATGCGGCAACATGTACCTTGCGTACAACAACGGGGCCGGCCCGAACAATATAACCAGTGGCACGGTCTGGCGATACAGCATGGACAGCGGTGAGTGGACCGATGTGAAAGTCCCGGCAGGTGGCGGTGGCTTTGGCGGAATCGCCGCCGATGCCGCACATCCGGGAACGCTCATCGTGACGACGATCGATCGCTGGGGGGCCGACCAGATCTACCGCACCACCAACGCCGGAGACAAGACCGTCAACTGGGCGGCGCTCGAGTCGGCGGCGAAGACCGATGTGGGCGGGGCGCCCTGGGTCTTGTGGCACAGACCGAGCGTGGGGCCGCCGGGATGGATGGGCGACGTCGAGATCGATCCCTTCAATCCAGCGCGCGCTCTCTACATCACCGGGGGAGGCATCTGGTCGAGCGACGACGTCACGGATGCCGACAAGGGATCTGCGACTCTCTGGACCTTCGAGGATGACGGTCTGGAAGAAACCGTCGTGCAGGATCTCATCAGCCCCCCGGCAGGCGCCCCGCTGCTGAGTGCCGTGGGTGACATCGGTGGGTTCCGCCACGACGACCTCGACGTCTCTCCTCCGGGCGGCTTCTTCACCAACCCGGTCTTCGGGAGCGGGGCAGGCCTCGATTTTGCCCAAAGCGCCCCGAACATCGTCGTGCGCGTGGGCTCGCCGTCCGGTGGGCAGGCCGGCGCCTACTCCACGGATGGGGGAACCACGTGGATCCCATTTGCCAAGGCGCCCACTGTGCCGACGGGAACGACATTTAGGGGCTCTGGCTCAATCGCGATCTCGGCTGACGGCAAGACATTCCTGTGGGCCGCGCAGGGGGCCACGCCCGCCTACTCGCAAGACAACGGCACCACGTGGACCGCATGCATAGGGCTTGCCGCAGGCACGCGGGTGGCCGCCGACCGTGTCAATGCCTCCAAGTTCTACGCAAGCGACCGCAATGGGATGTACGTGAGCAGCGACGGCGGCGCGAACTTCGCGCACACCCCCGCGTCCACGTCCGGACGACCGCGCCCCGTGTTCGGAATCGAGGGGGATGTTTGGGTCGCTGCGGGCTCCGGCCTGTTTCACTCGCAGGACTCGGCAGCGACGTTCACGCAAGTGGCGCAGGTGAACACTGCAGGCGCAGTGGGATTCGGGATGGCAGCGCCGGGGCAGAGCTACCCGGCCGTGTACCTCGCCGGCTCCGTGGCCAATGTCTGGGGCACGTACCGCTCCGACGACGCCGGGACCACCTGGCAGCGCATCGATGATCCACAGCATCAGTTCAGCTGGATCAACTGTTTGACCGGCGACCCGCGCGTTTACGGCCGTGTCTATCTTGGCACGGGCGGCAGGGGAATCCTCTACGGTGACCAGCGATAGGGACATACGACAAACATGGGAACCCTGGGAGGGTTCCCAAACCCTCCCGCGACGGACTTCGCCAGGCAAAGCCTGGCTGCGTCCACGCGGTTGAAAGGAGCAATGAGAATGGTCAGGCAATCTTCGTTGGCGATGTCGTTGGCAGTGATCCTGTCGGCCTTGGCGCAGCACGGTTGCAAGATTTGCTCTTGCGCTGAGAGAGCGGGAGCGCAAACGCCCGGTGCGGCCCTGGCGGCGACCCCGGCAGCGCAAGCGGCTGAGAGCGGCGGGAGCGTGGCGTACAACTGGAAGAACGTCGTCATCCTCGGCGGTGGCTTCGTCAGCGGCGTCATCTTCAGCCCGGTCGAGAAGGATCTCATCTACGCCCGCACCGACGTGGGCGGCGCGTACCGCTGGAACCAGTCAGACAAGAGCTGGATTGCCATCACCGACGAATTCGGGCGCGACGCGAACTCCGGCATCGAAAGCCTTGCCGCCGATCCGGTTGACGGCAACAAGGTGTACTTGGCCGCTGGAACCTACACCGGATCGTGGGCGGGCAACGGCTACATCCTGCGTTCAAACGATCGCGGCAACACCTGGCAGAAGACCGACATGCCCATCAAGATGGGCGGCAACGAGGATGGCCGCTCGAACGGCGAACGGCTCGCCATCGATCCCAATCAAACCAGCATTCTTTACTTTGGGTCGCGCAAGAACGGGCTGTGGAAGAGCACGGACTCGGGCGCAAGCTGGGACAAACTGGGCAGCTTTTCGGCCTCTGACAGCGGCAACGGAACCGGCATCCCCATCGTCTTCTTCGACAAGTCGAGCGGAGCCAAAGGCAAGCCCACGCCGACCATCTATGCCGGCGTCGCCAACAAGGACGGCAGCCTGTATCGCAGCACCGATGCCGGCGAGACCTGGAAGCTGGTGCCCAAGCAGCCCATGGGCGTGTTGGCCACTCACGCCGAGTTCGACTCGACCGGCGCTCTGTACATCAGCTACGGAGATGTGACGGGCCCGAACAACATGATGGAGGGCGCGGTCTGGAAGTACGAGCCCAAGTCGGAGAAGTTCACCAACATCACGCCCGCCGCCCCGAAGAAGGGCGACACCTTCGGCTATGGCGGCCTGTCGGTCGACGCCGCACACCCCGGGACTGTCATGGTCAGCACCCTCGACCGCTGGACCCTGGGCGACGAGGTCTACCGGACCACCGACGGCGGCAAGACCTGGAAGCCTCTCTTTACCAAGGTCGTGCGCGACGACGCCGGCGCGAAGTACCTTTATTGGCACAAGCCCAATGACCCGATTGGCAGGGGCTGGATGGGCGACATCGACATCGACCCCTTCAATCCGGGCCGGGTCATGTATGTGACGGGACAAGGGATCTGGGGGACCGAGGACGCGACTGCCGCGGATTCGGACCAGCCGACCCACTGGAAGTTCCTGGACAGCGGGCTTGAGGAAACCGTCGTCTCGGGATTGGTGAGTCCACCTGCCGGACCGCCGCTCCTTAGCGCTGTCGGCGATCTGTGCGGATTTCGCCACGACGATCTGACCCAGCCCTCTGCTGCCGGGATGTTCGACAATCCGCTGTGTGGCTCGGCCACCAGCATCGACGTCGCCTGGGGCAAGCCCGACGTGGTCGTGCGCAGTGGCTGGCACGACAAGGGGCTGTGGGGCGCCTTCTCCCTCGATGGCGGCAAGACCTGGGCGCCCTTCCCATCCATGCCCAAGGGCAAGGGTGCGGGATCGATCGTCGTCTCCGCAGATGGTTCGGCTTTGCTGTGGGCGCCCAAGGACGGGCCCGTCTCCTTTTCAAAGGACCGGGGCGCGACCTGGGCCCGCGCCGAGGGACTTTCCGAGTCGGCAGAGCCGGATCCTGATTGGGCCCCAGTCCATCTGCGGCCGGCCGCGGACCGTGTGAACCCCAACAAGTTCTACGTGCTCGACGCCAAAGGCGGGCAGGCGTACACCAGCACGGACGGCGGAGCCCACTTCACCCCGTCGCCGGGCGGACTACCAAGTCTCCCCGACTACCAGCTGC
>Ga0265330_10000729_pt1 | contig 20694 bp, 17 predicted proteins | sample 41919metaG_FD_202083 | JGI IMG/M metagenome (GOLD analysis project Ga0265330, IMG submission 202083) | Rhizosphere microbial communities from Carex aquatilis grown in University of Washington, Seatle, WA, United States - 4-19-19 metaG | ecosystem: Host-associated > Plants > Roots > Rhizosphere... | reverse complement strand
GAATCGCCCGACGCCCAGAAATTGATTGCGTTTCTGCAGACCGAAATGGGCGTGACGAAGATTCGTTTTCCCGCCACCTCGGGCATTGGCATCAAACCCGTGTCGCGTGAAGGTTCTGAACGCCTGTTGCGTGCGGCTTTTGACTATGCCATCCGCCACCAGCGCAAGAGCGTGAACATGGTCCACAAGGGCAACATCATGAAGTTCACCGAGGGCGCCTTCCGCGACTGGGGCTATGCCCTGGCCAAACGCGAGTACGCGGGGCGGGTGATTGGCTGGGATGACTGTGGCGGCAAGCCGCCCGCGGGCCAGGTTTTGCTGAAAGACTCCATCGCGGACATTACCTTGCAACAGGTGCTGACCCGTCCTGACGAATTCGACGTTATTGCTACATTGAACCTCAATGGCGACTATCTCTCTGATGCCTTGGCTGCACAGGTGGGCGGCATCGGCATCGCCCCTGGCGGCAACATCAATTACCTCACCGGGCACGCCATCTTTGAAGCCACCCACGGAACTGCGCCGAAATACGCCAATCTCGATAAGGTCAATCCGGGCTCGGTGATTCTGTCGGGAATCATGATGCTGGAACATATGGGCTGGACCGGGGCGGGCGAGCGCATCGTGCGCGCCATGGAAAAGACCATCGCGCAAAAGACCGTGACCTACGATTTCGCTCGCCTGACCGAAGGAGCGAAAGAGGTCTCGTGCTCCGAATTCGGCACGCGCATCGTCGCCAATATGTGAAGCCGGCTATCTCTTGTCTGAGCATCTGACCAAGCTGCTGGCGTCTTTGCGCCGTTCCTGCAAGGCCGGCCTGTGGTCGAGTGGGGTGAACCTGGTGCGCGCCGGGGCGGTTGTGGTCGAGTCGCGCAACGACGAGGAGATCGTTTTGCGCGTCCGTTCCCCGGGGCGTGCCGTGGCGCCCACAGTGGTGCTGTATCCAGGCGAAAACGAGTGGGATTGTGACTGTCCCGGTCGGGTGCGCCCCTGCGAACACTTGGCCGCCGCCGCCATTGCCCTGGGCCAGGGCGAACCCGCGGCCGCAGGCGACGCGGCAGCCGCGCCCTTGCCCAAGGCCGAAGAAACCTGGGCGCGCATTGTTTATCGCTTTTCGCAAGTGCCAGGCGGGCTGCAACTGCGGCGCTTCGTCGTGCGCGCTGATGGCAGCGAAACGCCCCTCGAAAGCACGCTCTCGGCCTTGCTTGCCCGGGCCGCCGAGGTTCGCAATCTGCAAGTCGAACAATGCGACCTGCAAGCCGATCGCATTTTGGAAACCGGCAGCCGCGGCACTTTGCCGCCGCCCAAGGTGGACGCCCTGGTGCGCGTGCTCGTCGGCGCCCGCCTGGTTTTTCTCGACGGCCGCGAGGTAGCGGTTTCCGAGGAGGAACTGTTGCCGAGCGCGCTGGTCGAAGATCGCGGCGACGAGGTCGTCGTCACGGTCCGTCGCGATCCGCGCATCACATCTGTGCCGAGCGCCGGTCTGGTGCTGGCCGGCGATGCCCTCATTCGCCACGGCGAACTAGAACTGTGCGGCGCTTGGTTGCAGAACTTGCCCATTGTCAAAGCCTACGCGCCAGCTCAATTGGCCGAGGTGGCGACCCGCCTCTTGCCGGATCTTTCGCGCCGGATGGCGGTCGAGGTGCGCAGCAAGCGGCTGCCCAAGATCGTGCGCGGCCTGGCCCCGCGTCTGGTGCTCGACATGAGCCAGTTGGGATCGTCGCTGGCGGTTCTGCCCAAACTGGTCTACGGCAATCCGCCCTGCGTGCGCATCGACGACGGCCGCATGGTTCACCTGTCCGGCCCGGTGCCGGTGCGCGACGAGCCGACCGAGCGCCGCCTGGTGGAGAAGCTGCGTGCCGATCTCGATCTCATGCCCGGCCGGCGTTCGACCTTCGACGGCACGGACACCGCGCGCTTCGTGGAAAAGGTCAAACGCTGGCGTGGCGATCTGGCCGGCGACGGGGCACGGCTGCTGGGCGCGCGCGTGCGCCTGGAACCCGACCTGCGCGTGCGCGACCTGCCCACCTCAGGCAATGGCATTCCGCAGGCGGGCTTTGATTTTACCTTCACTGTGGTGGGCGAAACTGAGGCCGAACAACGCGCGCTCGGTTCTGGACCCCATTCGGTCGATGCCGCCACAGTGGTTCGCGCTTGGGAAGACGGTTTGGGATTGGTTCCGCTCCAGGGCGGCGGATTCGCGCCGTTGCCGCAGGCCTGGCTTGACCAGCACGGCGGGGTTCTCGCGCGCCTGCTCGCTGCGCGCGCGGGCGACGGTCGTTTGGCCAATCACGCTTTGCTGGCATTGGCTGATCTGTGCGACGATCTTGACCAGCCACCGCCCGCCGGACTGGATCGCCTGGCGCCGCTCGCGGAAAGCTTCGAGCGTCTGCCCGAGGCGACCCTGCCCAAGGATCTGCGCGCCACCTTGCGGCCCTATCAGAAGGTCGCCGTCAATTGGCTGGCGTTTCTGCGCAGTGTGGGCCTGGGCGGCATACTTGCCGACGACATGGGCCTCGGGAAAACCGTGGAGGCCATGTGCCTGTTTGAAAAGAAGTGCCTGGTCGTGGCGCCCACCAGTGTGTTGCCCAATTGGCAGGCCGAGCTGGCGCGTTTTCGCCCGTCATTGCGGGTCAGCGTGTACCACGGCCCGACCCGCAAGCTCGACCCAGCGGCTGACGTGACGCTGACCACATATGCAATCCTGCGCCTCGACAGCGCCGAATTGTCTGCTCGTCCTTTCGATTTGATAGTTCTCGACGAGGCCCAGGCCATCAAGAATCCCGACAGCCAAGTGGCCCGCGCCGCCTACGCGCTTTCCGCCGAGTTCCGCATCGCCATGACCGGCACGCCCGTGGAAAATCGGTTGGAGGAACTGTGGAGCCTCATGCATTTCGCCAACCGCGGCCTATTGGGTGGCCGGCGCGAATTCGACAGCGAGTTTGCCCGCCCGGTGGCCGACGGCTCATCCGGCGCCGCTGCGAATTTGCGCCAGCGCATCCGTCCCTTTGTCATGCGCCGACGCAAGTCCGAGGTGGCGCCCGAGCTGCCCCCGCGCACGGAAGCCACGCTCAAGGTGGTGCTCGACGAGCGCGAGCGCGCGGTCTACGACGCCGTCCGCGCCGCAACCCAGGCCGAGCTGGTGGCTTCACTGAGCGGGGCCGACGAAAAGGGTTTCAGTGTCATGAAGGCCCTGGAGGCGCTCTTGCGCCTGCGGCAAGCGGCCTGTCACCGTGGTCTTCTCCCCGGACAAAAGGCCGATACTTCTGCAAAAGTCGAAGCCCTGCTCGAATCCCTGGAAAACGCCGCCGCCGATGGCCACAAGGCGCTGGTTTTCTCACAGTGGACTTCATTGCTCGACCTGATTGAGCCCGCACTGAACAATGCCGGCATCCCGTACACTCGACTCGACGGCTCCACTCGCGATCGCGGCGAGGTGGTCGAGAAATTCCAGTCCGACGATGGCCCGCCCGTGATGCTGATTTCATTGAAGGCCGGCGGCACCGGCCTGAACCTGACCGCCGCCGACCACGTATTTCTTTGCGACCCCTGGTGGAATCCCGCTGTGGAAGATCAAGCCGCCGATCGCGCCCACCGCATCGGCCAAGACCGTCCAGTCACCATCTACCGACTAATTGCCGCGGACACAGTCGAAGAACGCATCCTCGATTTGCAGGAAAAGAAGCGCGCGCTCGGCGAAGCCGCGCTAGGCGACGGCGGCGCCGCGGCGTCGCTGACCAGAGAAGATCTGATGGCGCTGCTGGCCTAAGCGCCTCCTGCCTGCGACGGGTCAGACGGCGACCAGAAGCAGACCCACGCTGCCGGCGATCAATTGAAAGTCCCGATCGATCGTAAGGATGGGGATTCCGTGGGTCAAGGCATAGGTCGCAATCAGCAGGTCGAGGGACTTGACGGTGAAACCCTTGCGTGCAAGTGCGAACCCGAGATCGCCAGCGTCTTCCCAGAGACTGGCGGGTTGTGGCAGCTGGTGGCAAGCAAGAAGAAGAGGAATGACCTTGCTGCGCTCGGCAGCGGACGCGAACCCACGACGTAGTTCAGTCAACACCGGACCGCACAGGGCCGCCTCATCATCCTCCAGCGCCCGGTCCACCATGGGGGCAACCGGCCCTCGGTCGCGGAAGAACGCGATCCACGCTGAGGTGTCGACCAGGATCAACGGCGAGTCCTGTCCAGGTCGAGCTCGAATCTCACCTTGCCACGAAGCCGGCGCAAGGCGGAAAGACGCGCATCTCGGTCGAGCGCCTTCAGCCCCTCGACCAGAGTCAGGGTGATGCCCTTTCCGGTGAGGCGCTGGGCGTTGGCGAGGATGTCCTCGGGAATGTTGGCCGTCACTTTCCGCACGTGTCCCATGGGACTAGTATGCCCGTATGGTCGGACATGGCCAGCAATATGGTTTCACTCTGCCGCTGGAGTGGAAGAAGAATTTGTGGCGCGGCGCTGGGAAACGCGCGCCAGCGGGTGAGGGTGATCGCGAGACATTTCCCCGACAGCCTTGTTCCTTGGGACCACCCGTGGCTGGAGTACAATATCCTCATGGCTGGCACGGACACGCCCGACGCGAATCTGCAGGCGGAGAATCTGCGCTTGGCCGAACAGGTGCGGGCGCTTTCGGGCGACGAGCATCTTCGCCGCGAGGCTGCTCCCTGGCGGGACGCCACGCCAGCCGAGCGCGTGGCTGAGACCTGGCGTTTGTGCGCGCTGGTGCCCTGGTTCCGATCGCTCTGGCCCGAGGAGGTGCGCGCGCGCGCCGATGCGCCCGAGCCGCTGCCTGCGAGCACGCTGGCAATTCTCGAACGGCTGAAACAGGCGGGAGACGGGAAGTGACGGCGATTGAGCCAGCGCCGACCGAGGTTGCTGTGCGACTGGCGGATCGCTTTGACGAAGATGGGCTGCCCTATGCCTTGGGCGGGGCTTTGGCGCTGGGCGCCTGGGGCGTGCCACGAACCACGTCGGACGTGGACGTATCGGTCTTCGTGAACGAACGAGAACTCGACCGCTTGATCGATAGTTTGGAACGAGCGGGCGCCGTGGTTGAGAGAGCGGAAGCCCGTTGTTCGGTCGCGCGCGCGGGGTTCTTCGTCGCGTTCTTCGGCAGAACGCGCATCGATCTCTTCATTGCCCATCATCCGTGGCACGCGGAGATGCAGCGCAGACGGGTTTCGCTGCCCACGCCTGATGGGCGGCCGCGATGGTTCCTTTCGCTGGAAGATACGGTGCTGGCCAAGCTGCTCTATGCACGGCCCAAGGACGTGCAGGATCTCGAACGACTGTTTGCCGTGCAAGCCGGTCGCATCGATCTGGCGTATTTGCGCCAATGGTTGCCCCGCATGGTGCCGGCCGGGGATGCCCGCCTTGGCCTGCTCGAAGATCTCGCGCGCAGACAGTTCGTGTAGAGTCGGCATCATGTCTTCGTCCAGCCCCCTTTCCAATCCTGGACCCTGGGATCTCGTCGCAACCGATTACGCCGCCGAGGTCGCTCCCGTGTTTGCCTGGTTTGCCCAGAAGGCGATCGAGCTCGCGCGCCTGCACCCTGGCGCACGCGTGCTGGATGTGGCCGCCGGACCCGGGACGCTGTCATTCTTGGCGACGCGGGCCGGGGCGCGCGTGACGGCGATCGATTTTTCGCCCGCGATGATTGCAAAGCTGCGCGAACGCGCGTTTGCCGAGTCGCTGGCGGTCGAGTCGCAGGTGGGTGACGGGCAGGCGTTGCCCTTCGCGGATGCATCGTTTGACGGGGCGTTTTCCATGTTCGGCCTGATGTTCTTCCCGGATCGAATCCGCGGTCTTCGTGAGCTTCTGCGCGTGCTCAGGCCGGGCGGTGTGGCCGTCGTGTCCAGCTGGGCGGCCGAGGACGGCGATTCCTGGCGCAACGTGATCTGGGGCGCGGTTCGCGAGCACATGCCGAACTTGCCGCTCGGCGGTTCGGCGCCTCCGTTGGGCAAGGTCGACGACTGCCGTCGAGAAATGGCAAGCGCGGGTTTTGAAGACGTCGAGATACACGAGGTCGTGCACGCCCTGCCGCCGATGACGACCCGGCAAGGATGGGCGTGGATGGTGCGCGCAACCGCCCCGATCGCCTTGCTCCGCCAGAAGCTTGGGCCTGCGAAATGGGCCCCCTTCGAGACCTGCATCTTGGCCAAACTGATCGAGGTCTTCGGCGAGGAAGAGCAAAGCATGCGGCGCAAGGCAAATCTGTCGGTCGGCCGCAAACGAGCGTAGGCTGGGCTTGAAATTGGCGGCGTTCGCGGTCTCCAGTGGATCAATCCAATCGTTTGTGTTTGTATGCCGGCAGCCCAACATGAAAACTCTTCAATTGGTCACAGATACAATTCTGTTGGCGGGTCTGCTGGCCGCTGGCGGATGCGGCAGCGGGACGTCGACGTCGAACGATGATTCGGGGATGGGCGCCACTATCGACAGTGCGGCTGGCCCTGCCAGCGGCGCAGATGCCGCCGACGCGGGCAACGTGAACGTGCCGAGCGCTGTGGTCGCCGATGGCTATCTGGCGACAGGGCCATGGGCAGGATACGGCTTCACCGCTACTGATCCCGGCGCCGCGCAGATCATTCCGAACTGCGGCAGCGGCATCTGCGATCCTCCCTTTGTGGGGAAGTCATTCTGCATGCACGGCACCGTTACCGGTCGACCGGACTACACCGGCTTTGCCATGCTGGGCTGGAACGTCAATCAAGACCTCGCCGGTGATGCGCAACTGACCTGGGCCGTTCCAGAAACCGGTGGAATCACTGTCACTGTGGACAATCCCAGCGGTGTTCCCTTGCGCGTGCAATTGCAGGGGACGAATCCGCACATTGGTTCGGATCGCTGGTGCGCGCCTCTGGTCAGCGGGCGGTTCATTCCGTGGGGCTCGCTGCTGACCAATTGTTGGACAGGTGGCAGCCCCCAGAGCCCGCTGACACCGGGAACGCCGATCCAGCAGGCTGCCATCATTGTGCCTGGTCTGCAGACCGACTTGCCGTTCGATTTCTGCCTGGTTGATGTTCAGGTCCAGGGCGGGCAGGCCGATGGCGGAACAGACGGCGGTTCCGCGACCGGATCAGATGGCAGCTCGGACGGCGGTTCCGCGACCGGACCCGATGGCGACTCCCAGCCGGGCTCCGATGGCGGCTCCGACGGCGGGTCGGTGGTGTCCTACCCAGGTTGAGCGGCCGTCTCCACTCAGGTTTGCTCCTCGCGTGCGAACAGTCCCAAATACATTGCCAACAGCGAATCGCGCGGGGTTTCGCCGGAGGGGACCCGGGGCACGGTGAAGACCGGGCGCGGGTTGGCGAAGGCGCGCACAGCCTCGACCACTGTGGCGTGCAGCGCTGCGGCCGACTCTTGCTGGCGGCAAAGTTTTTCCAGGCGATCCATGAAGGCGCGGGTTTGCTCGCGCTCTTCCACGCCGCCCAGCAGGGCCGAGGCGCGCTCGACCGCGCGTTCGATGTCGCCGGGGCCAGGCCAGAAGCCTTCCTCCACCCGGTTGACGATGAAGGCGCGTGGCACGCAGCCTTCGTCGGCCAGCCGCTCGCTGATCACGCGCGCTTCTGCGATGCGAGCGGGATCGGGCGCGCACACCACCAGAAACACGGTGCGCGGATCGCGCAGCAGGCGGCCCACTTCTTCCCCGCGCGAGCGAAAGTGGCCGAGTAGGTCAGAGAACGCCCCGAAAAAGCCGACGGTTTCGTCGACAAACGTCGGACCCGCCACGCGCGCGATGAGCGACGTCGCCGCCGCCCCGGCGCGACTCCACAGCCGCGAGGTCCAGGTGGTCGCGGCCGAGGGCATGAACCAACGGGTGATCTTGTCGCTGAAGAAGGTGGCCACGCGATCGGGCGCTTCAAGAAAATCCAGGGCATTTCCTGTGGGCGGGGTATCCAGCACCACGCGGTCAAAGCGGCCGGTGCGAAACAGCTCGTGCACGCGCTCGACCGCCATGTATTCCAGGGTTCCGGACAGACTGCGCGAGATGTGCTGGTAGACCCGGTTCGACAGCAGCTCTTCCCGCCGCGCTTGATCCGGCACCAGCAGCGAGATCATGTGATCGAAGGTTGCGGTCGGATCAAGCATCAGCGCGCTCAGCGAGCCCGTGGGGTGCATCTTGCGAAACCCCGTCAATTCCATGGGATCGTTGGTCAGTTCCGCCAGCCCAAGCGCATCGGCCAAGCGGCGCGCAGGATCAATGGTCAATACCAACGATCGCCGCCCAGCCGCAGCCTGGCGCAGGGCCAGCAACGCCGAGATGGTGGTCTTGCCGACCCCGCCCGGTCCCACGCACACCACCAGCGGCGCATCAGCGATCAGCGTCGCCAGGTCAGCCGCGCTGCCTGCGACCGCGCTCGCGGGGCGCCCGCTGCTTGGCGTGTGCACCGGCGGCCGGGCCGGGAACTCCACCACAGTGGAGTCTTCCAGTTCGTGCAGCCGATCGATCTGTTTTCGCGCATTGTCCAGCCCATCGAGCTGGCTCTTCGCCGTGACCGCCAGGCGCGCCAGCGCCTCCTCGCTCTCGCGCTGCAGGATTTCGATCAGCGGCCGGTCGCTGGCGTGCAATAGCAGGGCCGGGACCTGGTTCACCACCACCGTCCGGGCCGCGATGCCCATCTGGCGCGCCTTGCGCAGAAGTTCGATGGTTTCGTTGACCGGCAATTCCTCGGGCAGGGTGATGGTCACCATCTCGCAGCGTTTGCCATCGAGAAGCATGCGCTGCACCCGCTCGGCAGCGTGCGCGATGGGCCCGATGCGGAACATGCGGTGCACGGCCCGCGGCGTATCCAGGAACGACAGGGCGTGGCCGGTGGCCGGCAGATCCACGATGACCGGCGTGTGCCGGGCGGTGCTCTCGTCGACCAGGGCGCGTAGTTCGTCGAGCACGATCATTTCGCGCATGGCCGGCGAGGTGCGAATGAACTGGCGCACCACACGGTTGCGCAACACTGCCTGGGCCAGCATGGGAATGTTCACCAGCCGACGCAAGGCCGGTTCAACCGCGGAATCCAGATCGATTCTCACCACCCTGACGCCGCTCCCGGGCGCGATCAGATCGGGCAGGCGCCGGTGCGCGGAAAACTCGACCGCCACGGCATCCCCGCGTCGCTGGGCGGCCAGGACCGCCAGGGCAGCCACCAGGGTGCTCTTGCCTGTGCCGCCTTTGCCGGTGACCAGAATCACGTCCCGCTGATCGACCAGCGGTCCAAGGGAGGCGACATCGAGCATGGGATGGTCATCATCGTGGCGGCTCTCCGCCTCGGTGACAACTGAGAATTGCACCGACCGTTGGGCAACCGGCGGATCGAAGCTACGGCTTGCCGCTTTGAGCCTGGCCAGGTCGGGCATCTTCACCAGCCGACAGGGACGGCGGTCCGCGGCGTTGAGTCAACGCCTGGTATCGCGCCACGGCCTGCTCCATGGCGGCGCCGTCGACCGCTCCCATGTCAACCAGGAGTTTGCTGACTTCTGGGCGGCCTTCCTTCTGGATCTTGAGCAGCGCCGCAACCTGGGGATCGGTCAAGTAGTGCAGGCTCACGGCGGACTCGCCGAACTTGCTACCGTGGTCCGCCTGGTCGTTCAGAATCTCGAACACCTGGCGAACGGTGAGCATGTGCTGGGCAAGCGCGATCTTGCCGATGGACTGAGTCTGTTCCCGCTGTTGATCCAGGGCCTTGACGACGTTTTCAGGCGTGGTCAGCCCCTGCTGCACGAGAAATGCTTCAAACTGCAGCATAAGTGCCTTCTGTGGCACGTCGCTCACCAGCGACGCTGTCCGCGAGGAACAGCCGCAGGCGCGAAGCTGGACGACGATTCACCATGTTCCCCCTTTCGAGACTTCACCATCGTCGCTTCTGCCCCGAACCTTGAAGTGCCCAAAGCAGAGAAGCCGCCGCGGAAACTGGTCGGACAGAGAGACATCGAGGCTGCCGCCCGATCCTTGCTTTGTGAAACTTGACCGCGCCTACTTTGTGGGTTTATATCCTACATGAACCCACCTGCCAGCTTGAAAGGAGAAGCCACCATGAACCTGGACCGTCGCTTCGATGATCGTCTGCCGATCGAGACACTTCTTTGCGCCTACGTCTTGGATCGGCCTCAGCGTGGCATCGCCGTCGACATCAGCGAGCGCGGCCTGTTCCTCAACACCTTGCTGCAGGACCCGAACCCGCCACGCACGCCGCTCGGTCTGGAATTCAAGCTGCCTGGCATGCCTGAGACGATTTGGGCCGCTGGCGAAACTTGCCGAGACACCACGGATGACTATTTCTACGGCATGGGCGTGCGCTTCACCGCGATGGCGTCGCTGCACCAACGCATGCTGCAAGCCTACTGCCGGCGCGTGCGCCGCCAGCGCAGCGGCCTTTGGGCCTGATGGCTCGATCTCCCCACGCGACTAGATATCCACCTGCGCCAGCGAGAACTTGTTGTTCTTTTCGTAGAGGACCTGGAAACTGTCGCGCGATTCGGCGGGGAAGTTCCGCTTCACCTTTTCCTGTCGGCCCCGCTCGAAGAGCACGAACACGCGGTGGCCGCGGTGGTTCTTCACCCACTCTTCCATCTTTTCGTCGGCGTTGTCGGTGTCGAAGACCGTGCGTTCTTCCTGCGGGCCTTCGTAGATCTCGTTCTTGGTGTAGAAGGTTTCGCCCCGCCAGTACATGGCGTAGGCGATCAGGCGCTCGTCGGGCGAGCGGCGGTGTTTGTAGTATTCCGCGACGGTTTCCTTCTGCGACCAGAAGGGCGCCACGTCGCGCATGAACACGTCGAGCAGGAACCAGGTGAAGAGCACGGACGCCCCGCACAGGCCCACCACAGCGATGCGCAGTGATTTGCGCCAGGCCAGGGCCAGCAGGGCCAGCACAAACAGCACCGTGAAGAAAATGATGGGCGCGCGGAAGTCCAGCTCGGCAGGCCAGGGCCGGCCGGTGGGGCTGTGCACGTAGTCGTACGAGAACAGCCACAGGAAACGCTCGCTGGCATGCTTGGAGTTCACCAGATCGGTCGTGACCAGCAGCAAGAGGGGAATGCCCGGAAGAAGAGAGAGGAACGCCCGCCGCGCATCTTTCCGGGTGAGGAGATCGTCGAGGAAGCACCCGATGACGATACCCAGCCCGGGGATGGCAGGCATCACATAGTGGTGGAACTTGGTCATGGACATGGACACCACGGCGTAGCCCGCGACGAACCAGATGGCGCCCAGCCAATACACCGCCTGGCGGCGCACATCGTCCGCCTTGCGCATGACCATGGTCGCCATAGCCGCCGGGGCCAGGGCCACCCAGGGCAAGGTGCCGTAGCCGAGTTCGTGCAAGAAATACTCGAAGGTGCCGCGATCGCCGTGCCGGCCGAGCATCATGCGCCGCCAGTGGTTGTCGCCGAACAGCTCGTTCCAGAAGGCCCACCCGTGGCGCGCGATCATGGCGTGGTGCCAGGGCGCCGCGACCACAGCGACCACCACGATGGACAGCAGCACCGCAGGCAGAAGCTGGGCCCGCCGCAGTCGTTTCCAGTTCCAGGTGAAGAAAAGGTACGCGATGAAAATGATGAGCGGCAGGCCAAGACCGGCAAAGCCCTTGGCCAGCACGGCCAGGCCGCACAGCATGGCCGCGATGTACAGATAAAGCGGGGCCCGGTAGCGAGAGCGGGCGGCAAAAAAGACAAACGCGGCTGAGCCGAGGTAGTAGGGAATCATCAAGACCGCGCCGTACATCAGAACTTCGCCCGCGCCCCACGGCACCTTCACCTTGAGCTGAATCGAATCGACAATCAGTTGCGGCAGGACGATGAGCAGGAAGACGCCGACCGTGGTGTAGAAAATCGGGTGATGGGGCCAGCTCAGCCAGCCGCGGCCGCGCCGGGGCAGCACCTCGTCCCGGTCATCGAGCAGGGCAAGCGCACCGAGGGCCAGGGCCATGGTCATTGGACCCACAAAGGCCATGTCGGTCATGGCCTGGCGAGCGATCAGGCTGAACATCGGGCAGGTCCCGGTCACCAGGGCGGCGAGAAAGCCAGCGCGCCGATTCACAAAACGCGACACCACCAGATACACGCCCCACAAGGCCAACACCCCGAGCAGGCAGAAAGGCACGCGCACCGCCCATTCTGTGCGCGACAGCAGCGCCATCTCGCCTGGGTCGTTGCCCGGCAGGCCGATGCGCGCAATGTGCATGCCGATGCTCATGATCCAGAAGGTCAACACCGGCTTGGACCAGAACACCTCTGCGTCGCGCGGCGATCCCGGCCACCACAAGCTGATGAAGTCGCCCCGCTTGGTCATCTGGCGCGCGACTTCCGAGTAGTGCGTCTCCCAGGGATCCCACAGGCCGTAAGTACCGGCGAACGGGATGTAGAGGAGGAGACCGAAGAGGATCACGAGCAGGGTCATCTGTCGCTCGCTCAGGCGGTCGAACCAACTGCCGGCAGCCGCGGCCGGGCCCGCGGAAACCGGGGAAGAAACTGGAGGGGATTTTTCTGGGGTGGTCACGGGGCGTCCTGCGCAGAGCCTACATCTATCACAGGGTAGACTCACGGCCGAACCCAAAGCTGCCGCGGTCGTTCATCTCGTGCTGCGCCCCAATCAGCGTTGCGCGGTTTCGGGCGAAACGACCGGATCCGGCGGCGCCGCGTGCTGCGACACCGCCGGACCCCCCCACCTAGCTTGCGGATTCCCGAAATCCCTACCTTTCACCATCACGCCCGTCCCAGACACGTCCTCGCTGTCCCCGCCGCCCGCCGCCCACTCAGCGCCCTCCGCAGCCTGATGCCTATCCGCGACAGACCACCATCGGCGGGTGGGTCAGCGACTTGAGGGGAAAGTTGCGTCCCCACCCTTTGCGCGTGCTTTTCACCTGCGGCGAGGTCAAGGATTCACCTGATGCCCGCCTTTCCCAAGGTCATTCTGCGCAAGAATCTGGGGCGTGCCCTGCGCCAGGGACACCCTTGGATTTTTCGCGATGCCCTGGTGGATGCGCCCGACCTTCCCGGGGGAGCCGTGGTGGCGGTGGCTGGGCGCGATGGCAGGCCCCTGGCCCATGGCTACTGGGATGCGACGGGGCCCATCGCTGTGCGCGTGCTCGACCTACGGCCGGTGCGCGACGCGCGCGGGTTGGTCTGCGATCGGCTGCGCCAGGCCCTGGCCGAGCGGTTGGCGCGCATCGATCGCGATCAGACCAACGCCTTTCGCTGGGTGCATGGCGAAGGGGATCGTCTGCCAGGAATACACGTTGATCTCTATGATCAAGTGGCCGTGGTGCGTTTCGACGGCGCTGGCGCAAGGGCGTTCTATCGCGATCTCGATAGCACGCTGGCCGAGTGCGCGGCCCCGCTGGTCCTGTCACAGGTGGTTGATCGCGAACAACGCAGCGGCCTGGGCGAGATCGAGGTGCGTGAAAACAACATTGGGTTTGTGGTGGACCTCGGCCGCGGTCAGAAGGGCGGGCTGTTTCTCGACCAGCGCGAGAACCGGCAGGCAGTGGCCAGGCGCGCGGCCGGCAAGTCGGTGCTCAATCTCTATGGCTACACCGGCGGGTTTTCACTGTACGCCGCCGCCGCGGGCGCCATCAGTACCGACACTGTCGACATTGCCAAACCGGCCCTGGCCACCGCCCGGCGCAACTTCCAACTCAATCGCCTGTCCCTGGAACGGGCTGGTTTTCATGTCACAGACGCGCTGGCTTTTCTGGACCAGGCGGCTCGTCGGGCAAAGCGCTGGGACATCGTGATCTCGGATCCGCCCAGCTTCGCACCCTCTCGGCGCGCATTGCCGAGCGCCCGCGATGCGTACTTTTGCCTGCATCGCCTGGCGGCGACAGTTGTGGCGCCGGGCGGGCTGCTCTGTGCGGCCTCGTGTTCCAGCCATTTTCCGCGCGGCGAATTCCTGGCGAGTGTGGAGCGAGGCGTGGCCGCCGCCGGCCGCCGGTTCCAACTGGAATCCGTGACCGGTGCCGGATTCGACCACCCCGCCTTGCCTGCGTTCCCCGAAGGCGACTACCTTAAGTTCGCTCTCGGACGCGTGGGGTAGTCCCCGGGGTTTGACTTCTCTGCATCGCCATTGTCCGAATGGATCTGAGCGAGGAACCGGATGCGGGTTGGCTTTCCGCCGCGCTGTCAGGACTACCGGTCCACTCGGCTCGTGTGGCCCGCATGGGCGCGCGTTCGTTGTGCATGCTTCTGCCCTGCGCGGCTGCGGCGCTGGCCACCGCCACGCTCAAGCAAGTGACCGAACGGCTTTCGCGTGGGTCTGTGCAGGCCAGCGGTGAATGCGCATTTCTTGCGACTCCGATTGGCCTACGTGCGGGTCAGAGCAGCCGCAGCCATTTTGCGAATATTCACTTGTGTTCATGGCAGTGGGATTTCGTCCGACCGCAGGCCCGAGCCTCGGTTGAGGCGGGCCCGCGATGGGGAGCGATGTCGACGCTATCGAGTCTGCTGACGATAGGTCAACAAGAGTGCGAACGGCCCTCGGCTTCCTGCTGTCCGAGGGCCATCACCGCACACTCAGTACGTCATGTCGATGGCATTCCACCCGGCATAGGGTCCGTAGTTCTTATAAGTTACCACGTTGGAACTGGCATCATTCATGTTCCACAGGCTCACCTGGCCGTTCGTGTCCTTCCAGAGGATTTCTCGCTCAAAATACTTCGCAGGCGTCCAGGTAGCGAATGGCCCAAAGTTACTGTAGCTCAGCAGGTTTCCGGTCACTAGGTCCATATGCCAAACACTCGCTTGGCCGTTCGTGTCCTTCCAAAGGATCGTGCTGTTGTCAAAATTGACAGGCGTCCATGTTGCATATGGGCCCCAGACCTTTTCGAATCGTACGCTCGGGACAGAGTTATAGTTCAAGTATGAAAGCTTAATCTGCTGACCGGTGCTGTCAGTCCATACAATTGCATTGTCTGAATTCTCGAACCATGTCGGCACATATCCATTGGATGGGAATACCGTTCCTCTTGGGTTGTTGTCATTGTCATCCAAGGCCCAGAGGTTCGCGTTGTTCGCTGTGTCCTTCCAAAGGATATGGTGGTACGAATAATTGACAACGCTGTATCCAGTGTACGGGCCGTACTCCTTCTTGGATAGTACGTCGCCGTAGGCGTTAATGGTCCACAAAGAAATCTTGCCAGATGTGTGCTTCCATAGCTGCGTACCGAAAGAATAGCTCACGGGAGTCCATCCGGCGCCGGCATCATAGACCTTGTAGGAGGCCAAATCGGCAGAAGCTGTCAACTTCCATACCGAAGCCTGCGAGCCATTCTGCCAAACGAGCTTGTAGCCATCCATGGAAAAGGCGTTTGCCTTGGATTCGGTGCAGTTCGACCCGGCTGCGTTCGGGTCAAGACATGATCCTTGTTCGGCGACTCCGCAGGAACATACGCTTGCAAGGCCGACAATCGCCGCCAACATCGATGCTGATGTACTCATTTTCATTGCTGTCTCCTGTCTCATTGCTGTCTTTCGTGGTAATAGATTGGTGTCATTCGCTTGATCCTGAGTGGTGGGAAGAATGTGTCTCTTGTGCTCATCACCTCCTATGTTCCACCGGCCGCGCCTCCGGCTGTAGCACTCTGCGCCAGGACGCAGACAGGCTTTTCGGGGCGAATTCCGGCGTAAACGCTCCTGGACACTTAAGGGATTCCGTGTTGTTGATCCCGCGGCCCTTCGGGCCATTGGGCAACGGTAGAAGTATCACTGTGAAAAGGCTCGTTCAATCCGCTATTCCCGCGAAGATCTCAACTGCCACAATTTGTGGCACTCTTGATATGGCCGGGCCGGCTCAGCTTCCGTTGCAGAGTGAATCGCGGTATTCGCAGCACTTCGGCGGCCCTGGACTTGTTGCCTCCGCACGCCGCCATGACCCGGCTGATGTGTTCCCATTCAAATCGAGCAAGCGACAGAGAATCCTCGGTACCGGGTAGAGGCTTCTGCGAGATGGGCTGCTCGGCAAGAAATGCCAGCACCTCTGCCGCTGAGGTCGGCTTTGACAGATAGGCAGCGGCGCCTGACTGGGCGCACCTGAAGCAATCGGCCAGGGAATAGATTCTGGTTTGAACCACAATCTTTGCAGCAGGAAAGCGGCTGCGAAGTCTTCGAACCAACCAGTCCTGCGGCTTGTTTCGCTCGGCTATCGTGGTCGGATCTACAACTATGGCCTCGGGTACGAATGGCACCAATAGGTCGTCGAGTCGGTCGTCTTCAGCACAAACTCCCGCAGTGCGGAAGCCAGCGCGCGAGAATTCATGGAGCAGCCGGTCTGTCTCGGACGATTCATCATCAATTATCAAGACCGAGTTCGACCTCCAGTGTTGGCACCTCTCGGGGCTATCTCGGCTCATGTCGACCTCCTCCATTGGCTTGTGACCCCTGTAATCTGGTCAAGGCGTCAGCTGCCCTCTTAGCAACCGCGATGCCATCGCGAAGTCGGTCGAAAACTGGCGCGAATCCGCGAAACGGCGCCACTGGCAACTCGATGATGCAGCCGCTTGACCGACACCCATGCGCAAGTTGAGACTGGGTCGAAGCGCGATTTGCGCACGCACGCGCTCGAACAGCCCAAGCACGCCAGCCGACCGTTTACATTGAATTCGCAATCAGCGATGGTGGTCAGTGCTGCCGTGAAGCTCCAGCCGCCAAAGCGCATTTGCGATCGCAGATTTCCGGTTGCGTTTCTCGTGCTGCTGGCGGCCTGTGGCCCGCGTTGGGTCGCGCCAGATGCCACGGCGGCCGGCCACGTGTTCGAGAGAAACGTGGGTGTGCCCATGCGCGATGGCATCCGCCTGCGCGCGGATATCATGCGCCCCGGCGGGCAGGGGCGGTTCCCGACACTCGTGTACCGCACGCCCTACGACAAGGAGCAGGAACGGCGCGACCACACCACCTTTGCGGCCGCGCTGGCCCGTGGCTATGCGGTCGTGGTGCAGGACGTGCGCGGGCGCTACGCCTCTGAGGGCACATTTCGTCCCTACCAACAGGAAGGCCAGGACGGCTTCGACACCATTGAATGGGTGGCGGCGCAGGAATGGTCGAACGGCGCGGTGGGAACCTTCGGCCTTTCCTATCCAGGGGCCGTGCAGTGGTTGGCGGCAGTGGAAAATCCCCCGCATCTCAAGGCGATGGTCCCAGCCATGACCTTTGCCTCGCACGAGAATTTCATCTATGCCCACGGGCCATTCGACTTGTCGTGGATCGACTGGGCCTGGAACGAAATTGCCCCTGACAGCCGCGTCCGCCAGCATTTGGCTGGGCCGTCGGACTCGGACCAAGCCATGGCGGCGTGGAACCGCCAAGGCGCAGTCATGCAAGGCATGCTGCCGCTCAATCGGATGAACGCTCTGCAAGACACTGCTCGCTTTTACTACGAGTGGTTGCGCCACCCGCCCGAGGATCCCTGGTGGGATTGGGCCGACCTGCGCGGCAAGTACGAAAAGACCCAGGCGGCGGTGCTCAACCTTTCGGGCTGGTACGACGAGGGTTACGGTCCCGAAGGCGCCACGACAAATTTTCGCGGACTTCGGGAAGCTCGGCATGGCCAGACTGCGGGCCTGGCTTTGTTGATGGGGCCGTGGGTCCATGGGGTGAAGGACACGGCCAGTGCAGTTGCTGGCGAGCGGCATTTTGCCGAAAATGCGAAGATCAACTACGACAGCCTGATTCTGGATTGGATGGACCACAACCTGCGCGGCGTGGCCAGCGGCGCGGAATACCCTGTCCGCTACTACGTGATGGGCGCCGACCTGTGGCGAGATTCTCGCGATTGGCCGCCCGCCGCGACCCGCACCAGCTATTACCTGGAACAGGCAGCGCCGGGAAAACCCGGCTTGCTCGCCCCCGAGCTTCATGACCGCGGCGCGAGCGCATTCATTTCCGATCCTGCCCACCCGGTGGTGAACCGGTACGATGACCTGGGCGCGCACGACTACCGTGACTTGGCCCTGCGCAAAGATGTGCTCACCTTCGACAGTCGGCCGCTGTCCGCCGATACCGAGGTCACGGGCCCCATCGACGCAGAAGTCTTCGTCAGCTGTACCTGCCGCGACCTGGACTTGTGGCTGCGGCTCTACGACGTGGCCCCCGACGGCAGGGTCTGGAATCTCATGAGCCCGGGGCCCGACGTGATGCGCGCCAGTTACCGAAACTGGGGGAAGGGCCGCCAACTGCTGCGGCCGGGCCAAACCTACGAAATCGATGTGCGCGGCCCGATCACCAGCAATCTCTTCAGGCGGGGCCACCAGATTCGCGTGCAGATTTCCGGGGCCTTCTTCCCCAATTTCTCTCGCAACCCACAAACCGGGCAGAGCGAGATCTCGTCGGCTGCCCTGCAAAAGGCCACGATCCGGGTCCATCACGATCGGCGCTACCCCTCGCGTGTCTTGCTGCCCATTGTGACACAACCGTGACAGAAGCGGATCCCGCAAGTACCTAAACTTGTTCGTTTCTCATCGTGGCGCGGGAAAATGCCGTAACGATGTCCCGGTCGTTTGCACCCAATAACCAGACGGAAAAACACGAAAAGATGTTGTGGACCCTTGGCCTCGCCTCTATCGTTCAGCAGCCGCCGAGTCTGGCTGTCTAGGGAAATTTACGTCACCACCAATGATCGAGGCAGTCCATGAACTTGTTGCTCGTCAATCCATCCAATCCACTGGTCAGCATCGTCAACCTGGGCGAGAGTCGCTGGAATCAGTACCGCGTCTGGCAGCCGCTCAGCCTGATGGCCCTGGCCGGCCTGACCCCGGCGGAGTGGAAGGTCACAATCATTGACGAAAACCTGGGCGTGCCCGACTACGCGACCCTGCCACGGCCTGACCTGGTCGGGATCACGGCGTTTACCTCGCAGGCGGGCCGGGCCTATGAAGTGGCGACGCTCTTTCGCAAGATCGGTGTGCCGGTGGTCATGGGTGGCATCCACGCCACCATGCGCATCGACGAGGTCATGGATCGGGTCGATTCGGTGGTCACCGGGGAAGCGGAGGGCATCTGGTCGCAGGTGCTGGAGGACGTGCGGCTCGGTCGTCTGCAGCGCCGCTACACCGGTGGACTGGCCCACATCGACCAGATGCAACCGGCCCGCCACGATCTGCTCCCGCGGCGCTACGCTTTTGGCGCCATCCAGACCACGCGCGGTTGTCCCCTGAATTGCAGCTTTTGCAGCGTGACCTCTTTCAATGGGACTTCGTACCGACAGCGGCCCATTGCGGATGTTATCCGGGAATTTCAGCTTACCCCGGAAAAGCGCATTCTGGTGGTTGACGACAATCTCATTGGAACGCGCACGGAGCACATCGCGCGCGCCAAGGCTCTGTTTCGCGCCATGGCCGAGGCGAAACTGGACAAGCAGTGGATTGCCCAGGCCACAATCAATTTCGCCGATGATGAGGAACTGCTCACCCTGGCGGCCAAGGCCGGGTGCAAGGGCGTGTTCATTGGCTTCGAGACCCCGACGCCGGAGGGACTGCAGGAACTCGGCAAGAAATTCAACCTGGTCAAGGGCCGGGACTTTCGCGCCTCAGTCAAGCGCATCCACCGCCACGGCATGTTGGTGGTGGGGTCCTTCATCATTGGCCTCGATGCGGATCGTCCGGGTATTGGTGGCCGTATCGCCGCGACGGCGACCCACTATGGCGTCGACAATCTCAATGCGCTCTTTCTTACGCCTTTGCCGGGGACCCAGCTTTGGGACAAGGCGGTCGCCGAGCAGCGCCTCGCGGTCGACGATTTTCCCGAGGACTGGCAGTACTACACTTTGACCTTTCCCGTGTCGCGCTATCGGCACTTGTCGCTCGACCAGGTCATTGCCGAGATGGACGACTGCGGCCGGAAATTTTACTCCATTCCCAACATTCTCCGTCGCGCGGGCGCCAGCCTGTGGCAGCGGCGCGGCCTGCTCATCAGCCTGGTCGCCAGCCTTTCCTACCGGAGCAACCTGCGCGTCGACCGCAACGCCTACGCCGGCTTCAAACGCGCGCGGGGCAGCCGGTACGAGAGCGAAGCGACCGACGCTGAACCGGGCTTTGCGAGCGAGGTCGGCAGCGAGCCGCCCGCGCAGCAGCAGCGAACCGCCGCTTCGTGACGATCCGGTCTATTCGCGCGACTGCAATCGTCGCGGCGATCGTCGCAGGTGGGCCAGCTTCGGCACGGTAGACTAGGAATTTCACGCCGTGCGCTTCTGAATGCTGCGGAGCAAGTCCTTGGGGGTAATTCCCACCGCGCCCTCGCTCTCAAGCGCATCGAGACGTCGGTCGAGTTCCACCTCTTGGTCGGCGGTCAGGGGCAGCGAGTCGGCCTGCTGGCAAAGACGATCCCAGAGTTGCTCGATCAGGTCGAGTTGCTCGTCGCGGGTCAGCTTGCCAATGTCGATCGCCGGCTTGCCCATGGTCCTAATCATCCCACGCTGGCTGCGTCTGGCCAATCCCTATGCAGAACCGCGGGTCAGACCCTCAGAGCGTGTCTGAAAAGGCTCAGAGCATGTCCGGATTGGCCGCGTGATGTGCCAAGCAAATGATGGTGGTAGGCAAAGGCGACAGACGAGGGCTGGAAAGGGAAAACATGGGCAACAGCGACCACCGGAGAATTGCAACCTCACCCCCAGCCCCTCTCCGAGACGGAGAGGGGAGTCGGAAGATGCGGGGCGGCGATTGATGCTTCCGGCTCCCCTCTCCTTTCCAGGAGAGGGGCTGGGGGTGAGGATATCTA
>Ga0265330_10000725_pt1 | contig 20771 bp, 14 predicted proteins | sample 41919metaG_FD_202083 | JGI IMG/M metagenome (GOLD analysis project Ga0265330, IMG submission 202083) | Rhizosphere microbial communities from Carex aquatilis grown in University of Washington, Seatle, WA, United States - 4-19-19 metaG | ecosystem: Host-associated > Plants > Roots > Rhizosphere... | reverse complement strand
AGAAGGAAGCAGTCACCGGCTTCCACCAGCATGGTCGAGACGTCGGGCGAGGCGCCGGACTCGAAGCCCACCGATCGCGTGATGATGTTGCGAAAGCGAGAAACCAGGATGTCGTCCGCGGCCACCAGTCCCGCGCGCACCTGTTCCTGAACCCACGAATGGTCCTCGGTGAGCTGGCGCGCGCGCCCGTCGCGGAAGAGGTACGCGCGCGAGTCCCCCACGTGGCACACGGTTGCGCTGCTGCCGTGGAAGCACAGGCCGGTCAGCGTGGTGCCCATGCCGGCGTAGCTCGGCTCGGCCTGGGCCCTTTCGAAGATCGCCTTCGACGCAACCACCGTCGCTTCCCTGAGAGCCTGCGCCATGGCGTCGGATAACATCTCCGCGCGTGGGACGTTCGCCAGGCGTGCGGCCATCTCGTGTTCCAGAATCTCGGCCGCCATGCGACTGGCGCGTTCTCCCCCGAGATGGCCGCCCATGCCGTCGGCCACGGCGTACAGTTGCAAGTCGTCGCTGCACAGGAAACTGTCCTCGTTGTGCTCGCGCTTGCGGCCAACGTCGGTGACGGCCCAGCCTCGGGGTTTCATGTCGCTTTCGCCAGTATAGACCGTTCGGCGATTTACGGTGTTTGAGATGGCGGTGTCCCGGTCGCAGGCGTCTGGGGAGACGGCGTCTCCGGGGGCGGCGCCTGGGGTGTCCCCAGGAAAGGCATCTTGAAGCTCTTGGGTGTCACGCGGCTCTCGATGATGAACTGGACCCGACTGGAGCCGGCGCTGACGTTGCCCAGCTTGAGCCTCTTGGCATCCACACCATGGGCGGCCAGCGCCTTGGCCACCTCCTGGGCGCGTCCCCGCATGGTGTCTTCGTTGACGCCCTCGGCGCGCACGTCGATGCGGACGCGCGCCAGCTCGGTGTGCCCGCGCATGACCATGGCCACCAGCTTGACGATGCTGAGGCCCGCGGGACTGAGCTCGGTCTGGCCGGGCTGGAAGGTGATGCGCTCGATGATGTCGATCTTGTCCGGCCGAAGCACGACGATGGGCGCACCCGGGTCAGGGCAACCGTCGTCGTCGCGGTAGCCATTGAGGGTCTCCGGTTCGTTAGGACACTTGTCCTGCTTGTCGGGAATGCCATCCTTGTCGTTGTCCAGATCGGGGCAACCGTCGTTGTCTTCGAACCCGTCCATGTCTTCGGGGTCGTTGGGGCAGGCATCGTAGATATCAGGAACGCCGTCGTTGTCGTTGTCGGGGTCAGGGCAGCCGTCCTCATCCTGGAAGCCGTCCTTGTCCTCGGGCTCGTCGGGGCACTGGTCTTTCACGTCCGGGATGCCATCGCCGTCGGAATCCTCCACCGTGCTGGGACAGCCATCGTAGGGCCGCTTGCCCTTGCCGTCCTCGGGCTCATTGGGGCAGGCATCGTCGACGTCGGGGATGCCGTCGTGGTCGTTGTCCAGGTCAGGGCAGCCGTCCTCATCCTGGAAGCCGTCGAAATCCTCGGGTTCGTTGGGGCACTTGTCCACGGCGTCGGGGATGCCGTCGTTGTCGTTGTCTTCGTCGGGGCAGCCATCGTCGTCTTGGAAGCCGTCCTTGTCCTCGGGTTCGTCGGGGCAGCGATCGACGGCGTCCAGGATGCCGTCATGGTCGCGGTCGCGGAAGTCGGGAGCCCAACCCAGGCCCACGAAACCGCGGAACATCGGGCTGCCGATGCCGCGGTCAAGGCCCACGCCCACGCCCATCAAGAGACTGAACATGGCCGGCAGATAGGCGCGCATGGCCACGTCGACTTCAACCGGATTCGCGTCGATGTATTTCCACGAACCCACGCGACCATTGACCTCAGCCAACAGGGACATGTCAGGCAGCACGCGGTAGTCGACCGCAGCGCCATACAACATCTGATCGCCCACCACGGCGCCGAAGAAGTTGGATTTCTCCCGCAGCAAGCCGCCCACCATGACCAGGGCGCGGAAGCGATCTGACCTTTGGTATTCGAGCAAGGCACGAGCCCGGCCCGTGACGCTCTTGTCGCCCAGGAAGGTCGCGGCGCGGCCCGCGCTGCCTGTGGGCAGGGTGGCGCCCGCGGACAGGCCAAACACGAAGGCTTGATCAGGGCCAAAGGCCCACAGCGCAGCCTTGCCCTCCACGCGGATGTCGCCGATTCCGTAGGCACTGATGGACGTGTTGGTGCCTTGGCCGGTCGAATCGAAGTTGTCGCCCCCCAGGTACAGGGTCATGGGCACGGCCAGGCCCACCTCAAAGATGTTGAAGAGCCCCACCGCCCCGTAGAGCTCGGCCATGGCTTGGTGGCGCACGACATCGAGCTGTGTGGTGCCGCCGTTGACCGTGGAGTCGAGCGCCAAGGCACCGTACTGATAGTTGGTCAACAGACCGACGTTCAAGCGGAGGTGACCAGGAACATCGGCGCTATCCAGGGTGATGTAGCCCTTGGGTCCGACCGCCGGATGGAAGAGCTGGACGTCGAATGAGCGATCGGCAGGCGCGCTGGTCGATAGGCTTTGTGCCCAGGCCATCGCGCCCGGGCTCACGGCGCCGAGAAAGACGGCTAGGATGAAGGAGAATCCACGCATGGCGCCCAGTACGACCCTCACCGAGGATAACCGGCCCCCAGCCGCCTTGTCCATATTACGTTCTTGTCAGTCTTGTAGTCGAAACGTATAGGTGTAGGTGATGATCTGATCGACCACACGGCCGTCGCAGGCATGGGCCGGCTTGAATTTGGACCGGGCCAGACCCTGTTTCGCTGCTTCGTCCATGCCGTAGCCGGGAGACTTGATGACCCGGGCCCAGCGCATGTTGCCCTGGCGATCGATGGCCACGCGGACCTTCACCTGCCCCTCGATCTGCAGGCGCCGCGCTTCGGGGGGGTAGTCGGGCTTGATCTCGACGATCCTAGCTGCATCCTCGCAGACTAAGTTGTCGGCCACAGGCGCAAAGGCGTTGGGGTCAACGGCCGGCGGCAGTGGCGCAGGCGACTCCTTGGCCGGCGTGCGGTCCTTGGTCATGAGAGTGTTTCCAACCGGCACGGCCACACCGCTTTCGCCCGCCACAACTGACTCCGGGGTAACGCCGAAAACCGGCGGCGGAGGTTCCGCGCTGGGTGGCGTCGGCGGCAGCTCGCGGTTCGGGGCCGGCAGGGGCGCCGGCGGCTTGGCCGATGGCCGTCGGATGGCCAACCGCGGGGCAGGCGTCGCGGGCTCGAGTTTTTGTTCAGGCGGCAGCGGTTCCAGCGGGACATGTTGCTTCTCCACCGTGTTGATTTCGACGGTGACGGGTGTTCGTGCGGGCCTGGGCCGGCGCAAAATCGAGGACAGCGTGAGCGCCAGGCCGACGTGCGCGACCAGCGCCGCCATCACCCCCCAAAGGGTTGCATGAGCACGCCACCCGCGGAGCGCCACGCCGTTTGCCACGATTGCTCTTCCTAGGGCGAAGGCACTGCGGCCGGCGCGCCGCCAGCAGGCAGCGTAGGCAGGGGCGTACCCGATTGGTAGGCAGCGTCGACGTTGATGGCGAACTTGCGTACGCCTGCGCGCTTGACCAGATCGATCAGGTGCACGACGTTGCCGTGAGGAACTACCTTATCGGCGGCGATGATGGCCTGCAGGTCGGGGTTCTTGGGCAGATCGGTTGCGATGGAGCGGACGACCCCGGCGTCGTCAGAGGGCTCGCCATTGAGGTAGAGAACGCCGTCTTTGGTCAAGGTGAGCGCCAGGGTGGTGCGCGTCTGCTCGGTGCCGCTGGCGGCCTTGGGTAGCTCGACCTTGATCGACGGGTTCACGATGTACGTGGTGGTGACCATGAAGATGATGAGTAGGACCAGCGTGATGTCGACCAGAGGCGTGACGTTGATGTCGGTGATCATTCGGCCCGAATCATCTTCCTCGAAGTGACTGGCCCCACTCACCATCGTTTACGCTCCCTTGCTCGACGATCCAGTGGCTGCCGCTGGGGTCTCTTCATGCGAACGGGCCAAGAGCAGGTGCGCCATGGCGTCGACGCGACCCAGCGTGCGGCGCACGCGGCCTTGGAAAATGTTGTAGGCGATGACCGCCGGGATGGCGACCATCAACCCTACCGCAGTGGCCACCAGGGCCTCGGCGATCCCAGCCATCACGACCGCTGCCCCGCCGGTTTGATTGTGGGAAAGATCGGCGAAGGCCTTGATGATGCCGAGCACGGTCCCGAACAGACCGATGAAGGGACAGTTGTTGCCCAGGGTGCCAAGGATGCCCAGGTGCTTCTCCATGGTCAGACGCTCGTGCGATCGGGCGCTGGCCATGGCCTCGGCCGCAGCGATGCGTCCGTGGGGCAACTCGGCGAGACCGACCAGGGCCACGCGTACCTCAGGCGAGCGCGGTGGACCCAGGAGATCACGGGCGCCGGACAAATCGTTGGCGGCCAGCAGCTTGAGCAGGCGTTCGCTCAGATCGCTCAGTCGCGGCGCGCGGCCTGACATGAGGATGGCCCGCTCGACCATGATGGTGACCGACAGGATGGACAAGAAGACCAGCAGCCACAGGACCCAATCAGAGCCGACCAGGGTGGCAGCGAGGATGCGTTCAGTAATGCGCATGGGGCACGTTGTATTGAAGGACCAGCCACCAGGGCGGTTCCGTCGCGAAAGCTAGCACAGGTTGGCGGCAGAGAGGCGGTACTAAGTCGCTGGCTTCACCAGTTGGTCGTAAGAACCGACGTTAAAACGCCAGATGGTCTTCAGCCTTTCCCAGCTGAAAAGCGGGCCGCGCGTGATGATCGAGAGATGGTCGTAGAACTCTCCCAGACGCTTGTCCGCAAATTGGGGTTTCCCCGTCTCCAGCGTTTCCAGATACCCTTTGGGCACCACGCGCGCCACGTGGCCGATGCGCCAATCGTTGGGATTTTCGGCGGGCAAGCGCGCCAGCAAGGGATCGGTCAAGCCCCACAGATCCACGACAACGGCGTTGGCAGGCGCGGCGAAGCCAAAGAAACCCAGAGTCATGTGCACCGATGCCTTGCCCGGGGGCAGGGCCTTGCCTTGTTCCGTGAACCAGCCGCCCAGCGGTGCGTCGCGATCGCGCCAGAAGAGCGAGCTTTCCTTGAGATACCAAAGACGTTCATCGACGATGCCATGAGCGTAGAAACTTCTCTGTTTGCCGTCGGAGAAAAGCTCGGTGGTCAACACCGGCCTCGGGGTGATCGCAACGCCCAGGCCGACAATCGCCACGGCAGCCGGTGCACAAAGCCATGGCCTTCGTCGCAGGCCAGCTGGTGCGCACCAGAGGATCACGAAAACGCCCCCCACGACCAGCAGCGAGAAGAAACGTCCGGCCATGAAATCGCCGCCGATGCGAACCACGTAGAAAGCGTAGAGCAGGAAACCCACGCTCACTGGTTGCAGACGGCGCTCCCGCACCACGAAAGGCGCCACCGTGGCCACCGTCAGGATCACCAACGCCAGCGGATCGAAGACCAGCTCGTTGGCGAAGTAGGCCAGTCCCTGTCGCATCATCGACAGCGCGGGGATTCCCATCCCCAGCTTGGCGTAGGCCGTGTTGGGAAAGGGAAAGCCGAAGTAGACCAGGGCAACCAACTCCCACAGCAGCAGAGGCGCGAAAGCCTTGGTCAGCAACCACCAGGTTCGCCGGGATCGCCAACCTGGACGCAGTACCAGCGCCAAAGCCGGCAAGGTGAGCAAGAAAGTGTCTGGTCGATTGAGCGTCAGCAAGGCCGACAAGTAGGCCAGGCGAAAAGCATCAGGCTGCGTGGTGTCGGGCCGAGTCCAGCGCTGCAAGGGCCAGCGGCCAACCAGTTCCAACAAGAAAAGCAGAAAGAGGAAATGCGACAGCGCATTTTCCAATCCGCTGGTGCTGAAATCCACGAATGACTTGCTCGAAACCAGCAACGCCAGGCCGAGCAGGCCAAGAGTCTTGGATGGAGTCGCACGCCACACCAGAAGGACCGCTGTGGCCAGCGACAAAAGCAGCGATGTCAGCAGCGCCGACGCATAGAAATCGCGCCCCACCAGGGTCAGCGCGCTCATCACGAAGAACCACAGGGGATGCGTGAAACTCTGCACGCGTTCGAATTGGTTCCAGCGCATGCCGTGGCCGTTGATGAAATTCCGCGCGGTTCGGAAGGTGATGTAGGCATCGTCGCAGACCCAAGCGGTGCGCAGAATGACCACCAAGAAGAGCAGCAACGCCACCATGAGCAGGATCGTCGGCGCGGACCAGAAACCCGCACGCGCTTCTCGTCCGATAGGCTCTCTTGCCGGAATGCTCATCGTCCGCCTATTCAGTCACGAGCCCAGGGCGACGCCAAGCGCCTCGAGCAGGACCGTGGCGTAGCTGCCTGCGGGCAGAGAAAAGAACAGGCGAATCGTGCCAAGGCCATTGCTGTCTTCTTGCAGCGGCGGATCGCCCAGCGTGACCGGAGTAACCACCGGTCGCCGGGCGCCGGGCAAATCGCGGCCGGCTTGGGAAAGCTCGGTGGGGGCCAGCCCGACATCGGCCAGCGCCTGGTCCTCCAACGCACGCGCAGGCGTGCCTGCAGGTGGTTCCATGAAACGGCTGCCAGGCAAGGGCGCGGTGGGGACCAGCTCGCCGGCATTCACGCGCGCTTGCTCGCGCTCGGGCTCGTCGCACACAAAGGAGCCGCCGGTGTCGGTCTTTTGCAGAACATCCCCCGGCCGCACCAGCGTGAGTCCGCCGCTGGCTGCGCGCAGGTCGAGCACCCGGTTGAACACGGCTGACTGCACCGCCGAGAGCAACAGCTTGCGCCGCCGGTGGTCCCGCTCGCGTCGGCTCCCGCGCAGGATTTCGAGGCCGACTTGCACGTTGTCGCCTGCGCTGCCAAAGCGTTGGCGGCCGTAGCGGTTGGGCAGACCATGGCTGGCGATGTGCCCGAGTTGCGCGCGCAAACTGTCGCTTTCGCCCGCGACCAGCTCGCTCAACAGCACCTCGAAGCGGTTGCCGCGCAGGTGTCCCACGCGCAACTTGTTGCGGTGCTGGCGCGCCTCCAGCACGCGCAGCCCGTCCAGCTCGACGGCGGCAGCCAGCGATGGTTCGACCGCAGGCACGCTCAGCCACTGGCGGGTTGTCGCATTGCGGTCCTTCATGCCCGCGTAGCCCACATCCCGGGCCTGCACGCCCAGCGCGCGGGCCAGTCGAGCAACCGCTTCCAGGGTGGTCAGGCCCCGCTTCTCGATCCACACAAAGGTGTGCGGCCCTTCACCCGTCGGAAGATAGGCGGGCAGTTCCTCGACGAAGAAAGTCTCAGGCGTAGAGATGAAGCGGGCCACTAGTCAGAGCTTGTCGGGTAATTGCGAGCCGCCCGCAGGGCCGGCCCGCGGATCGCGGCTAGCGTGGGCGTGGGCGAGAGCGTGTTCGTGTGCGTCTTGCGGGGAGACGGAACGCGTGTCGCGAGCCGCGCACGCCGGCCGCCCACGCAAGCCGCAGCCCGCTGGTCGCTCACGCTCACGCTACCGCTCACGCTACCGCTCACGCTGGCCGATCCGCGCCACGAGTTTCCCGACAGACCATACCTGGGGCTCTCTTGCGCGAAGTTCCCAGCGCCCGATCAGCCGTGCGGCGGCTCATCCTTGGGCTCGTCGCCATCGTGGCGCTTGATGAAATCGAGGAACAACTCGGCGCGCTTGACCTCGACGATCGAGGCGTTGTCCGGCGTGATGCGCATGAATGTCTGCTTGGCGCTGGCCGGCAGGCCCATTTCGAGCTGTGTCTCGCCCAGAGTGAGCAGCAGCTCGGCGTCCCGCCCCGAGTCCGGGTAGCGGCGCAAGGCCTCCTTGATGCGCAGGATGGCGCCCTTGGGATGGCCGCGGTCCAGATAGAAACGCGCCACGAAGACCTCGTGGTTGATGAGGCGGTGCAGGACCGCCCGTCGGTACTCTTGCGCCAGTTTGACGTACTTCGAGTTGGGGAAGCGCTCGACAAGATTGTTGAGCTCGTGCAAGGCATCCAACACCGCGGACTGGTCCTTCTCATAGGACGGCGGGATGAGAAACCAGTCGTCGGGCATTTCCTTCACGCGCGCTTCGGCGATGCGGAATGACACGTAGCCCTCTTCGACCTTTTCGTGTTTCGGGTGCAAGCGCTGGAAGCTCTTGTAGGCGTCGATGGATTCCTGATAGCTGCCGCGATCGAATTCCGTGTCGGCCGCGGCCAGCTCGGCCAGGGCCGCGAACTTCGAGAAGGGGAACTTCTGCTTGACGTAGGTGAAGTAGCGCAACGCCTCGGCGTAGTTCTCTTCCTTCAGCTCGGCCAGGCCCTTCTCGTAGTTCTCCTTGGCGGTCAGTGAAAAGTTGATGGGCTTGCCATCGTCGCTCGTGGCACAGGCCGGGAGCAACAGACAGGAAAGCAACACGATCTTGCAGGCAATTCGCAGCACGGGCGTAGTATCCTACGTGCGCAATGCGGTTGCGTCCATGGCTACTCACGATGGTTCCCTTGCTCGCGCTCGAGTGCGCGCACGGGTCTGGGGACAGCGCTGTCGCGACGGCGCAGCATGTTGACAGCGCGGCTTCGCCGCCAGTCGCCCAACTGGCCGGGGCGCGCTGCCAGGGCGGGCAGTGTCGCTGCCGCGGGCCCCGCGACAATGCCGAGACCGATCCGCCCGCCGCGGACCAAAAACGCTTCGAGATTCGCATGTCTGTGGCGGCCGGGGAGGTCGTGCTCACATCTCCGGCACTGGGGCGCCTCCACCACGACGGGAGACAAGAGGCGTGCTTCTACGTCGACCTGCCGGCGGGCAGCAGTCACGAATTCGTCATCAAGAGCCGCGAAGCACAGAAGGGCCAGGGCATGACGCCGTCTGTGCGCATCGCGGAGTATGGTCCCAAAGGCCCGTGGTGGTATGACGTTCTCACGGTCGGGTGTGGGGCGGGCGAGCGACGCTGCGATCGCGATACCGCCCGAGAGTGGGAGGAGGCCTGGCTCAGCCAGCGCAAGCGCGGTCGTCTCGATGCCTGCGGTTCGACGGTGGTGTCGGCGCTCAAGTGGGACACATCAGGCGGCCAGCACATGCAGGACGGCGGACTTCTGCGCGACTTTCACGTCCAGTTCGTGCTGCAGGTGAAGGCCTTCGCCACGCAGCTAGCCCCGCGCGATCCCCGCTGCGTGCCCCAGTGACATAAGTCCGGGGAACGAGCCCGGCTGTTCGTCATCAGACGACGGTGTTGCACCTGGTGCGTAGTGTCCTCCATAACGTCTCACTGGTTTGTGCCGACGCACTTGCAGTTGCGCCGCCCTGGTGCGGCGCTATCGCTATCCATCACACGGCGGACGACGCGCCTACTGCAGGAAGATGTCGGGCTTGGGTGGGTCGGCCATGCCCGGGCCGATGTGGAATCCCACGTGGGGCGGCTGGTTGTAGCTTGACTGCTCGAACGACACCTGCGCCCGGTAGGTCGGATCGTGCATGAGGGTGTAGATGCGGCGCTTTGTCACAATCGTCGTCGTGTACACCCGCAGGGCTGTGTTGCCGGATTCGCGCAGCACCAGTTCCTCGCGCCAGTCGCCCAGCAGGTCCGCGGTCAGCGTCGGGGTCTGCTTGGTACTATTGTTCGACGAGCAGCCGCTCGCGTTCAGCAAGGTTCCGCCGCCGTCCTTGGTGATCGATGTGCCGTTTTCAATCTCGCGTAGTTCGTCGGCGTCCCAGTATATGAGGAAGTCGGTGCCAGCATCTGAGGCAACGTCGACACCGGTCTTGCAGTTCTTTCTGCCATGGGTGCTGGAGCACACAGCCGCATCGACGTCGAGAGGGTTGACATAGTCAGCGACCCCACGTCCGTTGTCGCTGCCTCCTGTCATGTTGAAATAGAGAGTGCAGGTCGAGGCATCATGGCAATCCTGACCGCCTGCCATTTCGTGAGGAAGGAATACCGAGATGCCTTTGCCAACCACGAGCTCGCTTACGTGCAAGGCATCGCCATGGCCTATTCCCGTCGTGCATCTGAAGGTTCCGTCGCTGTTGATCGTCGACGATCCGGGGATTATTTCCTGCGCGCCGTCGCCGTCGACGTCGGCTGCCATGCAGGAGTGGCAGCCCTGGCCATAGGCTTCGTTGCCGGCGGTGGATCCGCTGTCGTAGATCCAGTTCGTCGACAATACGCCATCGCGGAAGTTCATTGCAGAAACCGTCAGACGCGCGTAGTAGCCGCGTTGCTGGATGATGCTCGGCCGCCCGGTGGCAACGCCGCTAGCCTTGTCCTTCACGAACGCGAAGCCACCGTTGTAGCGGTGCGACCGGTTGCCCTGGTCGTCGCCCCAAGTGGCAACAGCATTGGCCACGGTCCCGTAGGGTACGGGATAGTCCACGGTCGCCAGTTCCGAGCCATCCACGCCGCTGAACACGGTCAGCCACTCCGGCCCTTCCAAGGCCATGCCGCGATCGCTTCTGTAGTCTTTGCTGTTGTCGGCGCCCGCTGCTGGCCCTTTGCTCAGGAAGTTGCCCTTGCCATCTTTGGTGCCTGGCGCGGTCTTGAACGCCACCTCGGCCTTGCCGTCACCGTCGAAGTCGTACACCGAGAATTGCGTATCGTGGGCTCCAGCGCGGATGTTCGTGCCCACATTGATGCTCCACAGTTTCTTCCCAGCCATCGTGTACCCATCGATGATGCAAGGGTCTGTCGTGCCGGTCGATCCAGAGTCTTTGGAATTCGACGGATCCCACTTGAGTACGATGTCGAGTTTGCCGTCGCCATCGAGATCCCCGGTGCTGGCATCGTTTGCGCTGTACGATCCGGAGGGCGGCGTGATCGGAATACTGAGGTATTGCTGGGCCCAGACCGTGACAGGAGGAGACGGCGCCCCCTCGACGCCCTTGATCACGGCGCTGACCGTGTACTTCGAGCTGGAGGTTCCAGCCGCGTCCAAGAAGTTGGTGCTGTCGGTTACGTTCTGGACCTTGGTGCCGTCCCGGTAGAGGGTGTACGAGACGTTGCTGGCGGTGGTGTCGTACTCGGTACCAAACATGCGCCAGCTGACAAAAACGCCGCCGGTGACCTTCACCGCTACCACACCACGATCCAAGTTTTCCATCTGGTAGTGGCCGGTGCCCGGTGTGCCCGTCTGTCCGCCCACGGCTCCACCCACCTGCGTAACCCCACCTGTGCTCGTCACGCCTGCGGACGCAGTGACGCCGCCGAGGGTGGTGACCCCTCCGGTCTTGGTGCCGCCTGCAACTGTATTGCCAGCCTTTACGGTGGTGCCGCCCGGGCCGGTGATGGTGCCGCCTGGGCTGGCGATAGCGCCACCTGAACTTTCGGTTGTGCCGCCAGGGCCAACGGTTGTGCCACCTGGGCTGGCGATACTGCCGCCTGGGTTGGTGACGGTGCCGCCCGGGCTGGCCGTGGTGCCGGCCGGGCTGGCGATGGTGCCACCTGGGCTGGCGGTTGTACCGCCGGGGCTGGTGATCGTGCCGCCAGCGCCTGTGCCGCCTGGTGCCGTGCTGTTGTGTCGGGCTGAGCCAGCGCAGGCTGGGAAAAGCATTCCCACGCCCGCCGTGGACAAGAACAACGCGAAGATTCGACCCACTCGAGTTTGCATCGTGAGCTTGGTTTCCATGCGGTCCTCCTGGGAATGGAGCCCATCATTCGGGACGCTGACTAAGAAGTGACCTCTGCCGCTGCATGCGGCTCACCCATTTTCCTACCTGCGCAGATGCCGCCGGTTCGGCGTATGGGCAGCGCGAGCTATCGTCGCTTGTGCTTGCGCGTTCGGGAAGGCAAATCCACGCGTTGCTGGCGCGACGATCGCGCGGCAATGGGCGCGAGGGCAGGGGCCGCGAGGGCCGCTGCTACGGCCTCGGCATTCGTGTCAACGGCTCCCAGCGCGGGCGCCCCGGCCGGTTGGCGGGCCAGCACCAACTCCCTGGCGATCAACACGAACACGATCAGAGTCGCCACCGACATCCAGGTGTACTGCTCGTCGAGCCCAGTGGGCATGCTGAAGTTGGTGACAAAAGCACTCTGCCTGATCGAGGCGGGCATGATGGCCTGCAACCACTTGGGCATGTGATTGATGGGCGCCCACCCCAAGAATTCGGTCAGCGCCGTCAGCCACAGCATCCACTCGCCGGCCCGCGGAACCACGGCATAGAGCAAGGCCGGAATTATGAGAAAGGCGTAGTAGTAGCACGTCAGCTCAGAGCCAAACGAGATCACGGTCGCCGACAACGCCACCGTCACCCAAGGCTCGACATTGCGGATGGCCAGGCCCACCAGCACCAGGAAGCAGGCCACCAGCGACAGGTAGAGGGGCAAACTTTCGTGGAAGGCGGCTCGGCGCGCGTCTTTCCAGCGCAGCCAAGGATCAACCATGGCCGGCGTGTTCATGCGGTTGGCCGCTTCGGCCGGGCGGAAATCGATCACCGTTCGCAATCCCATGTGGTTGGTAAGAGGCGTCTCGGAGTGCTTGGCGGTGTTGCGCAAGAACTCCGGGTAGATGCTGGGGCTGCCCGTGACCGCGAAACTGACGGGTATCAGCACGGCCACGGCCACCGCGCCACCCATGATCATGCGCAGGTAACGACGATCCCATTGCCGTGTCTTGACGTAGTGATAGCCCAGCGCAATCAGCGGCCCGGCGAAAAGGAAGCCGGGGAAGATGCGCAGGAGCGCGGCGTACGAGATTGCGGCACCCGCCCAGAATGGTCGTTCCTTCTTCACCAGGCACAAGCCCACGCCCATCCAGAAGAGCCAGTCCCAACGCAAGAACGAGCCGCCAATCCAGTACCAACGCGACGGGAAGTTGGTGGCAAACACCATGAAAGCCACGGACGCCGCGCGCCAGCCGAAGGCCCACCAAATGAGCAGGGCCATGATGGAGATGAGCACGACGTCGATGGCGTCGAGCAAGAGGATGTCGAGCCGGCTGGCCGGCGCCAGATTGGACAAGGCAGTGCCCAAAATGGCCCACACCGGCGTGCCGTTGAACCCGTGATCGGTCTGGGCATCATCCCAGCGCCGCGGATTCTCCAGCGTGCGGAAATAGGCCAAGTCGTGCTTGAACGATTCCCAGCGCGCGTCGCTGAAGTGCTGCTTGCAGATCTCGGGATGGGCGAGAATGTTGGCCGTGGTTTCCACCACGTTGGTGCGCAGGTTGGTCATCTTGCGCAGCTCGACCCGACGGCGCAAGTTGGGCTCCTCGGAGTCGGCCGTGGCCACGCATTCGTACAGGCGCTCGTAGTGCAGCTCTTTGAAGTACTTGGCACCGATGTAGTAGTGGAAGGTGTCCCAGCCGTGCACGAAGTTGGGGAAGTGCCAAAAGCCGAAGTTGAAGAAGGTCAGGAAGGCCAGCACCCCCATGGTCCCGAGGAGAATCCGGCGCAGACGCAGCCTGAAGGCGGCCATGCCCAGACCGACGAGACGGCGTTCCCACCACAGCAGGATGGCGCCCAACATGGCGAGGATCATTTCCCAGCGCGCGCTGGCGTCGTTGTTGAAATAGTCGAGGTAAGTCTTGGGGGCCGTGGCCGCCGGCGCATCCATGACTTTCATCTGGGGCGGAAAGGGCGTGGGCAACTGGCAATAGGCCGCAACCTCGGAGATCGAGTAGAAGCCGTCGCCCTTGCCCTCGCCCACGCGCAGAAAACGCGTCGCCATGCCGCCCACGTCGAGGGTGCGCATGCGCAACCCGTGTCCAGTGGCGGGGTCGATCTGCCCCATCAACTTGTACCCCTTGCCGTCGAGCGAGCCCCAGAAGTTGTACGTGTCGTTGGCGTCGGCCTGGATGGCCAGGTGCCGGACGCTCACCACCTGGCCGAGATCCCAGGTTACGGTCGAGGCGCCGGTTTGAAGAATCGCGGCCAGGGATGCGTCCCATACCGAGCCTTCGGTTGCCACGGTCTCGTCGGTGAGCAGGCTGAGATTGCGCTCGATCTCCTGCCAGGCCACGGGCATCTTGCCGGCCAAAAGATTGCCCGCAGGACAGGCGGGCAAGGGCGAGGCGTTTTCCTGCGCGCGGGCCTGCGCTTGGATCAGGGTGGAGACCATCAGAAGCAGCAGCACGGGACGGGCAAGGCGTGACATGGTCGGAGAGTCTAGCCTCTTCCGGGGCAAGACAAAACCTGCACGTGCTTCGCAAGATGGCAGAATGGCGCCGCAACTGCCTATGGGTCTTCGCCTTCCCTCCGACGCGCATGCCAGCAAGAAAGCGGGCCAACGCCTCGGTGTGCGTTCGGTCACACCGGGTGGCTGGAAAGTCGATTCGTGACGCCGCATTCTCTGCTGACGGACTGGCGCGTGACGGTGGGCGCGCAGCTTGGTCGACTGGCGCTGGTGCTGGTTTGCGTGGCGGCCGGCCTGGCCGTGGCCATTTCGGCGCTTTCGCTCTGGCGGGAGCCCCGCCGGCGTCGCGCCGTCACTCTCTTGCTGCTGCGCCTTGCGGCCGTAGGGACCTGTTTGCTGGTCGCTCTGCAGCCTAGCCTGGAGTTGGGCCAGGTCAGCCTTCTGCCCAACCACGTGGCGGTGCTGGTGGACGCCTCGCGCTCGATGAGCGTGTCGCCGCCTGACCACGGGCCTTCACGCGCCCAGCGCGCCGCCCAGATCGTGGCCGATGCGGCGCCGTTGTTTTCTGAATGGGAACGCGCCGGCCATCGTGTCGAGATCTATTCCTTGGGCGAGGCCCTGGCCACAGCCACGACCGAATCTCTGCGCGCGGCGCCGCAGGGCGAAGCCACCCGCCTGGGCGAGGCGCTGTCCGAGCTGCGCGGGCGCCTGGCCGGCCGTGAGTTGGGCGGCGTGATCCTGATCTCCGACGGCATCGACACCGGGCGCATCGCACACGGGCCGCTCGACGGCGAGACGCGCCTGACTCTGCAGGCGCTGGACGCGCCCGTTCACACAGTCTTCGTCGGGGAGCACGAGCTGCGCGATCTGTCGGTGGCGGCCGTGCTGACCGACGACTTTGCTTTCGTGCGCACGCCCATCAAGCTGGAAGCGGTCCTGCGCCACCAGGGCTACGGCGGTCGCCAGGTCGAGGTCAGCTTGGTGCGCGAGGGCCGGCTGCTGGATGCCAAGTCCGTGCTCTTGCGCGGCGACTCGGGCCAGGAAAGGGTCAGCTTCGACTACACCCCGGTGGAGCCTGGCAATTTCGTTTTCGAAGTCAAAACGCCGGTGCTGGCCGGCGAGGCGCTAGAGAGCAACAACAGTCAGGTGTTCACCATGAAGGTGATCCGCGACCGCGTACGCGTCCTGCACGTGTGCGGTCGGCCGTCGTGGGACGAGCGCTTCTTGCGATCGATCTTGCGGCTGGACCCCAATGTGGATCTGGTGTCGTTCTTCATTCTCCGCACCGACACCGACGAGCTGCCCTTGGGTGCCAACGAGATGTCGCTCATCCCTTTCCCGTATCAGGAGATCTTCGACGAGCAACTGCGCTCATTTGATTTGCTGATTTTTCACAATTTCAATTACAAGCCGTATTGGGTCGAGCCGTATTTGCCGGGCGTGCGCGACTACATCCAGTCAGGCGGCGCGCTGGCCATGATTGGCGGCGATCTGTCGTTTGCCAGCGGCCAGTATGGCGAGAGTGCGCTGCGCGACGTATTGCCAGTGGACCTGGCCGGTATTCCCGCTGACGGGCCGCGCGCGTTTTCCACGGACAGCTTCAAGCCGCGACTGACGGCCGCGGGACGCAATCACCCCGTGACTTCGCTGAGCCTGGACCCCAAGGCCAATGAAGCCCGCTGGGCTGCGCTGCCGTCCCTGCAAGGGATCAATCGCGTGGCGCGCTTGCAGCCCGGTGCCACGGCATTGTTGGTGCATCCCAACCAGAGCGCGGGCGATGGCAAGCCGGCTCCCGTGCTGGCCGTGAACGACGTGGGCAAGGGGCGCACCCTGGCTCTGCTGACTGACAGCGCCTGGAACTGGGGTTTTGCCGCGGCCGACGACGGACGCACACGCGGCGCGCGCAGCGAAGAGGCGGCTGGTGCGAAGACAGGTGGGGACGACGGGCGCGCTTTGCAACGTTTTTGGGAAGGCGCCATTCGTTGGTTGGTGCGCGATCCGGCCCTGACGTTGTTGCACATCGATCTCGATCGCACCGAATACCGGCGTGGCCAGACCGTGTCAGCGCGCGTGCGCACCCTGCACGCCGACTACAGCCCCGCGGGTCGCACAGCCGTCACGCTGGATTTGCACACGGCAGAAGACGGCGCGGGAGTTGATGCCAAGCCGCTGCGTTCGCTGAGTGTGACTACAGGGGATGACGGTGAGGCGCATGCCGAGTTGGCTGGCCTAGCCGCCGGGGCCTACCGCCTGCTAGGTCGCGCGACCCTGGACGGTCGCGCCGTCGAGGAGCAGACCACCTTCGTGTTGCGGCCCGAAGGACGCGAGTTGGACGATGTGGTCAGCCGCGACGAGGTCTTGCGCCAGATCGCCGCAATCACCGGCGGCGAATTTCGCGCCGGCACGCTGGGCACGCCAAGTATACGACCCGCGCGCCAAGTGCGCGTGGGCAGCCTGCGCACCGTCGCCTTCTGGTCGCACCCGTTGCTGCTGTTGCTGGCTGTGGCTCTGCTGGCCAGCGAGTGGCTGCTCCGGCGACGCGCTGGACATGGATAGCGGCGAGGGCCTGCGAACGCGACAGGCAGCTGAAGCGACCTCATGGCCGATAGCCCTCCAATGTGGAGGTAACGCGGTTGTGCGATCGGGAGCAATCTGAAAGTGCTCGCTGTCGTGCTCGAACAGGAGTTGATTGCGATGGCGACCCGCGACCGCCCGGTCAGAAATGAAATCCAGCCGTCGAGGGTGTGCTCCACGGCGCCGCCACCGTGGGCAAGACGCGGGAACACCTGCAACGCCACCCGCGTGAGCAGCCGTCGCTGTTCCGGCCTCCTGCAGAAAGAAGGCGCACTGACCATTCCCGATGAACAACGCCGCTCGCTCAAGAACCTTGGCCTGGCTCGACCACCAAACCCTGTCCCCACAGATCCTGCGCCTTGTGCCGCCCTCCAAGCTCTCCGTATGCCGTACAAGTCCCGTGCCACGACAAACCACCGGATCGCGGCGTGAGGGAATTGGTCGACGGTGCCGACCTCGTGCTAAGTAGCAGTGCATGCCTCTGATTCAAATTGACGTTCAGCAGGGCCATTCCACCGCGCATCGCCGGGCCATTCTCGACGGCGTGCACGCGGCGCTGGTCGAGTGCTTCAAGATTCCCGACCACGATCGCATTCAGGTGTTGCGCGAGCACGTGGCGGAGAACTTCGACCGTCCGCCCGGCAAGGGCGACCGATTCACCGTAGTCCAGATCTTCGCCTTCGCCGGCCGCAGCCGCGAGGCCAAACGCGATCTCTTTGCGGCCATCGTGCGCAATCTGCAGCGAGCGCCCGGCATCGATCCGCTCGACGTGTTCATCGTTCTGTGCGAACCACCCCGTGACAATTGGGGCATTCGCGGCGGCCAGCAGGCCTCGGGCATCGACTTGGGGTTCAAGGTCGACGTCTAGTCCGCAGAAAGCTGGTGTCCTTCGAGCAGACCCCTTCTGGCGTTACGTAGCGGTAATCTTTCGCAGGGTGGTTCCAGAGTCTTGCAGGAGATTCTCGCGAACGTCACCGGCGGCGGCCGGAAGCACCCATGCAGGCTTCGCAGGGTGGTTCCAGAGTCTTGCAGGAGGTTCTCGCGAACGTCACCGGCGGCGGCCGGAAGCACCCATGCAGGCTTCGCGACGTACGAAAACCATCGGCGGGAGACCTGCGTAGAGGGCTCGTGGAGTCAGCGTTGACGGGAAGCGAGCCCCGATTTGCTCGAATTTCACCAGGTCTGCGCGATGCGCGCGCAGGGTGGTTCCAGAGTCTTGCAGGAGATTCTCGCGAACGTCACCGCAGGGTGGTTCCAGAGTCTTGCAGGAGATTCTCGCGAACGTCACCGGCGGCGGCCGGAAGCACCCATGCAGGCTTCGCGACGTACGAAAACCATCGGCGGGAGACCTGCGTAGAGGGCTCGTGGAGTCAGCGTTGACGGGAAGCGAGCCCCGATTTGCTCGAATTTCACCAGGTCTGCGCGATGCGGGTACACTCATCCTTCGCTGGGTCGTCAGATGGCTTGGCAACTGCGCAGTGAAAGCTGTCCCAGCTCACGCCGGGGCGTTGAACGGCAAGGCGGGTGGGAAAGACCACAGGGGGAACATTTCGGCGAGGGCGGCCGCGCTCTTCTTCAACCGCTCGGCGCCGACTCGGAATGCGTCTACGAAAGCGCGATACTTCGCACGAAACTCCATCGCTGTCTTCTTGTCCGACGCATGGACAAAAGGAGCCGGGCTGCGATCGGTCGTTGCCGGCCGCGAATGTGGATCTTGCTTGAGAATCGCAGTCACCCCCAGGGGCGTGCGTCCTTGGGCCAGATTCACCGCCTTGGCCTGCTCTTCGATGTCCTTCACCATCCGCCGGATTTCGGCCTGATGCTGGCTTCTGGTCAGACGCTGCAAGCACGGCAGCTGGGTCAGCTTGACGTCGTATGTGGTGGCGAACTGCCTGGCCAGCACGGTCCCGCCCCGCTGCCTGGCTTTGTACTCGGCTCCCCTGTCGAACCAGGTTCCGCGCAGTATCTCACCCCTGCCAAGGGCAGCAATGCAATTTGCGCCCGGCCATGACCCAGGGCCGTCGTCCACCAGTCCTTCTTTCGCGCCGTGGGCGAGCACATAGCGAAGGCGAGCCAAGGCGGCCTGGTCGTCGGCGACGACAATGGAACGGTACCGTCGCGACCAGAGCCGCTCGGGCCACCGATGCAGCCGCCCGGCTTCTTTGGCGATATTGGTATTCACGAACTGCATGAACCTGGCGAGTTGCTTGGAACTGGTGGGCGACAAGATGTAGTGCGCATGGGTTGAGGTCACGACAAAGGCGTGAATGACCATGCGGTAGCGGTCCTGTGCCCGGCCGATGATGCCGAGGATCAGGTCATTCAGCTCGGGCGAGGGTCTGAGTAGTAGCCTGCCCTGCAGGGTGCGCGTGGTGATTTCGACGAGGCTATTCTCAGGGACGAAGCGCAGTGGTCGTGGCATGCACGGTTTTCGGCAGCCGCGGGCAATAGTTGCGGACCATCCGGTATCTGGCGTCCAACCCGGAGAAGCGTTTGGCGCTCTCCAGAAGCGTCTGGCACCAGATCTGCGGCGTCTGGCACCAGATCTGCGGCACCAGATCTGCGGCTCTCAAGAAGCGTCTGGCACCAGATCTGCGGCGGTATCTGGCGTCCAACCCGGAGAAGCGTTTGGCGCTCTCAAGAAGCGTCTGGCACCAGATCTGCGCGGTATCTGGCGTCCAACCCGGAGAGGCGTTTGGCGCTCTCAAGAAGCGTCTGGCACCAGATCTGCGCGTCTGGCACCAGATCTGCGCTCTCAAGAAGCGTCTGGCACCAGATCTGCGGCACCAGATCTGCGTGTCTGGCACCAGATCTGCGTGTCTGGCACCAGATCTGCGGCTCGACGTGCTCATCGTTCTGTGCGAACCACCGCGTGACAATTGGGGCATTCGCGGCGGCCTGGCGCCCTTCGAGTAGACCCCTACTGGCGTTACGTAGCGGTAATCTTTCGCCGGTCGCGCGACACCGAACAGGGACAGCGTGACTCTGCTTTCGCTGCGCGTGACCCATATATTGGGCAAAAAAGCACAGGGCTCAGGTCGACAACGCGCCGCCAAACGCCCGCTTTTCGGTCGGCACAATCATTGCTTTGCATCCGAGCAAAGATCCGGCAAGATACCGGCCCGGTGGGCTGTCGTATCGGGATCTGAAAGCATAGGAGAAAGAAAAATGGACATCTCAACCAGCAGAGCGGATGGCGTGGCTACTCTTCGAATCGCGGGTGAGCTGGACGCGGTGACCGTAACGGGTATTCGCCCGTCGGTCGATGCCTTGGTGGCTGAACGGCAGTCTCGCATCGTCGTCGATCTGTCGGGTTTGAGGCTAATCGACAGTACAGGCGTGGGCAGGCTGATATGCCTGTACAAGAAGGCCAAAGAGTACGGCGGCGTGGTGACCGTGCATGGCCTGCGCGATCAACCCGCTGCCATATTCAAACTGCTGCGCCTGGATCGGGTTCTGCAAGCGTGAAGGAACATGGACTGGCTGGCTGACGAGCCAGCGGCCATGCGCAGACCGACGACGGCGCGCGCAGCTTGTGCGCACTTGATGTTCGTCGACCACGCGAGGGCCGTTCCGCTTGGTCATAGATATCCGTTGTCGCTGGCTGGGCATCAAAATGGTAAACAGACTTAGGTTCGGAGGATAAGGAGTGACGAGAGCAGAGGCCCAGGTCGAGACCGCCGCTGACAGCATCCTGCAGCCAGGCCAGGTGGTGGGCGAAAGATACCGGGTTGAGCACCTGCTTGGGCAAGGCGGGATGGCCGCAGTGTGGGCCGGCACCAATGAACGCACGGGCAAGCACGTTGCCCTCAAAGTCATTCTGCGGTCGCTGGCCAAGACGAGCTTGGCGCAGGGACTGTTTCACAGCGAGGTCCTGGCCGCGAGCCTGGTGAACCACCCCAACGTGGTGACGGTCTTCGACGTCATCGAACATGAGGGAATGGCGTGCATCGTGATGGAGTTGCTTGAGGGCGAACCTCTCGGCAACTACATCGCGCGCAAGGGATTCCTGGGCGTGAACGAAGCCACCATGCTGCTCTTGCCTGCCATGCGCGGCGTGGCGGCGGCCAATGCCCAGGGCGTGATCCACCGCGATCTCAAGCCGCAGAACATCTTCATTTGTATGGAGCCCGACGGAAGAATCGTCACCACGAAAGTGTTGGATTTCGGCATCTCGG
>Ga0265330_10000721_pt1 | contig 20860 bp, 9 predicted proteins | sample 41919metaG_FD_202083 | JGI IMG/M metagenome (GOLD analysis project Ga0265330, IMG submission 202083) | Rhizosphere microbial communities from Carex aquatilis grown in University of Washington, Seatle, WA, United States - 4-19-19 metaG | ecosystem: Host-associated > Plants > Roots > Rhizosphere >... | reverse complement strand
ACCCGCGCGCCATTGGCGACGCTGAAGCCGTTTCACTTTCTGCCCGACGTAGAAGTCGCGGGTCGGCCCGCATGGATCGCACGCACGGGCTACACGGGCGAGGACGGCTTTGAGATTTTCTGTGCACGGAGCGACGCTGAACCGCTGTGGCAGGCCTTGCTCGACGCTTGCGCGGGCGTGGGCGGCAAGCCGGTGGGGCTCGGCGCGCGCGACACGCTTCGGCTGGAAGCTCGACTTTCCCTCTACGGCAACGATCTCTCCGATGAAACCACGCCGCTTGAGGCGGGACTCGGCTGGGTGGTGAAATTCGACGCGGGTGATTTCATCGGCCGCGAGGCCTTGCTGCGCCAGCGGGACGCGGGGCTCGCGCGCAAGTTGGCCGGCTTCGTCATGCTCGGCCGCGGAATCGCGCGCCACGGCTATCCGATCCTCGATCCATCGACCGGCGCCAAGGTGGGCGACGTGACCTCGGGCACGGTCGGGCCGACGGTGGGCAAGAACATCGGGCTTGGCTATGTGCCGACGCCGTTCTGCCGGGCCGGGGCCCGCCTGCTCATCGATTGTCGCGGCAAATCGACCGAGGCCGAAGTGGTCGAAGGCCCCTTTTATCGACGCTAGTCTGAAGTACAATGCCGCCAGCGAAGGAGACTGATCGACATGAGTGAGAACGTTCCCAACGACCTCCTCTACACCGAGGAACACGAATGGGTCCGCGCCGAAGGCAACCTGGTCACCGTGGGCATCACCCAGTTCGCGGTTGAGCAACTCGGCGACGTGACGCAAGTGGATCTTCCCAATGAGGGCGAGATGCTCAAGCAACACGAGGTCTTCGCCTCGGTAGAATCGGTCAAGGCCGTGTCCGACATTTATGCGCCGGTCTCGGGCAAGGTGGTCAAGGTCAACTCCCCGCTGCAGGATTCCCCCGAATACGTGAACGAGGATCCCTACGACGGCGGCTGGATGGTTCAGATTGAAGCCTCCAGCCCCGCTGAGATCAAGGAATTGATGGACAGCGAGGCCTACGAGGAGTTCCTCAGGGAAAACGAAGGCTAGATGGCCGGTCGTCATTCGAGGAAGAGCACTTTCATCTCCCTCTCCCTCTGGGAGAGGGCCGGGGTGAGGGTGAAGTGTCTTTCGGGCCGTACGCTGAAGCAACGACAATGGTGCCGGCCAAGTTCGCGGCACGAATCACGTTCCATGCAGCACCCTCACCCCAACCCTCTCCCGAAGGGAGAGGGTGAACTCAAGCTCCTATGCACTTGTTGCGCAACCGCCGCTTTGCGTAGCCATGTAGCATCCAGGCTGCGAAAAGAGCTGCAAATCAGCCCTCTTCCAGACGCCCTATTCCTCGGATCGCGACCGGTCATTTAGATGCCCTCCTCCACAGAGCCGACACAGCTTTTCTCCTCACGCCACATCGGTCCCGACGACAGCGACCTGCCTGCCATGCTCAAGCTGGTGGGCGTGCGCTCACTTGATGAGCTGGTGGCACAGACAGTCCCGGCGGCGATTCGCGCAAATGCCCCGCTGGATCTGCCGCCGCCCCTCGACGAACACCAGCTGCTGGCCGAGGCGCGCCGCCTGGCCAACCACAACCGCGTGTTCCGTTCGTACATCGGCGTGGGCTACCACGACTGCATCGTCCCGCCGGTCATCCAGCGCAACATTCTGGAAAATCCCGGCTGGTATACGGCGTACACGCCCTACCAGGCCGAGATCTCGCAGGGCCGGCTGGAGGCGCTGCTCAATTTCCAGACCATGATCATGGATCTGACGGCCATGGAGGTCGCGGGCGCATCCTTGCTCGACGAAGCCACGGCCGCGGCTGAGGCCATGCACATGTTTGCCGGCCTGTCCGAGCGAGAGGACGCCAACCTGTTCTTCGTGTCGGAGCTGTGCCATCCGCAGACCCTGGCGGTAGTCGCCACCCGGGCCGAAGCGCGCGGCATCGAGGTCGTGGTGGGCAATCACGAGCGCTTCGCTTTTGACAACCGCGTCTTCGGCGCGCTCGTGCAATACCCAACCACCGACGGCAGCGTGGTCGACTACCGCGCATTCTGCGAGCGGGCGCACGCTGCCGGCGCACGTGTGGCCGTGGCCGCAGACCTGCTCAGCCTTGCGTTGCTCTTGCCACCCGGAGAATTTGGCGCCGACGTGGCGCTGGGAAGCACGCAGCGTTTCGGCACGCCCATGGGCTACGGCGGCCCGCACGCGGCCTTCTTCGCGACCCGCAAAGAACTTGTACGCCGAATGCCCGGACGGCTGATCGGCGTGTCGCTCGATGCCCACGGCCGAACCGCGCTGCGCATGGCCCTGCAGACCCGCGAGCAGCACATCCGGCGCGAAAAGGCCACCAGCAACATCTGCACCTCGCAGGTCTTGCTTGCCGTGATGGCCAGCATGTACGGCGTGTACCACGGACCGGCCGGGATTCGCGCCATCGCCGATCGGGTGGCCCGGCTGACCGCCACCCTGGCCGAGGGCATCGCGCGCCTGGGCCTGCGCGTGTGGCGCGGACCGTTCTTCGATACGGTTCGCGTGGAAGGTCTGGCGCTTGAGGTGAAGACCTGGCACGACCGGGCCGAGGCCGCGGGCATGAATTTTCGCCCCCTGGGTCCGACCGCGATCACAGTCTCGCTCGACGAGACCACCAGTGAAGCCGATGTGACCGACATCCTTTCTGTGTTGTCGCCTGCCGGCCGCAAACTTCCCGACGTGGGGCTCCTGTCCCAAGACGCCGAGCCGCCCGTTCCGGACGCGCTTCTGCGCAAGAGCGCGTATCTGCAGCACCCGGTTTTCAACCAGTATCATTCGGAAACCGAGATGTTGCGCTACATCCGCCGGCTGGAGGCGCGTGACCTGTCGCTGGCGCATTCCATGATCCCGCTCGGCTCGTGCACCATGAAGTTGAATGCCACGGCCGAGATGTTGCCCATCAGCTGGCCGGAATGGAGTCGGCTGCACCCCTTTGCCCCGGCCAGCCAAACCGAGGGCTACCAGGCGGTGTTTCGCGAGCTGGAACATGTTCTGACGACGGTCACTGGCTTTCGGGGCGTGTCGTTGCAGCCCAATGCGGGCTCGCAGGGGGAATACGCCGGGCTGCTGGTAATTCGCCGCTATCACACCCGCCGCGGCCAGGGCCATCGCGATGTGTGCTTGATTCCCGCCTCGGCCCACGGCACCAACCCGGCGTCCGCGGTCATGGCCGGGTTCAAGGTGGTCGGGGTGGCCTGCGACGGCAGTGGCAATGTCGACGAAGACGATCTGGCGGCCAAGGCGGTCGAACACCGGGACCGGCTCGCCGCGCTCATGCTCACCTATCCCTCGACCCACGGCGTGTTCGAGGAGAACGTGAAGAACCTCTGCGCGATCATTCATGAGCAGGGCGGGCAGGTGTACATGGACGGCGCCAACATGAACGGTCAGGTCGGGCTTTGCCGGCCTGCCGAGATCGGCGCGGACGTCTGCCACATCAACCTGCACAAGACCTTTGCCAGCCCGCATGGCGGCGGCGGTCCGGGCATGGGCCCCATCGCGGTGGCCAGCCACCTGGTCGACTTCTTGCCAGGCCATCCGGTGGTGCCAGTGGGCGGACGCGACGCCATCGGCGCGGTGGCGGCTGCGCCCTGGGGCAGCGCCAACATCCTGCTCATCGCGTGGGCGTATGCGCGCATGATGGGCGCGGCCGGGCTCAAACGCGCGACGGAATTCGCCATCCTCAACGCCAACTACATCGCCGAGCGCTTGCAACCACACTATCCCGTGGTGTACCGGGGCAAGAACGGCCGGGTGGCTCATGAGTGCATCGTGGATCTGCGGTCATTCAAGAAGAGCGCCGGCATCGAGGCCGAGGACGTGGCCAAACGGCTGATGGACTACGGCTTCCACGCCCCGACCATGTCGTTCCCGATTGCCGGGACGCTGATGATTGAGCCCACGGAAAGCGAATCGCGCGCCGAGCTCGACCGCTTCTGTGAGGCGATGATCGCGATCCGGCAGGAAATTCGCGATATCGAATCAGGCGCGCAGCCCCGCGAGGACAATTTACTGAAGAACGCGCCCCACACTGCCGAGTCGTTGCTCACCGCCGAGTGGACCCACGCCTATTCGCGCGAGCGCGCCGCCTATCCCTTGCCCTGGCTGCGCGGCCGCAAGTTCTGGCCGTCAGTCGGGCGACTCAACAATGTTCTCGGGGACCGACAATTTGTGTGTTCCTGTCCACCCGTCGAGGCCTACAAATAGCTATGTCGAGCACCAATCTGACCTTCTCGTCGCGTGAAGCCCATCGGGCCTGGCTGCAAACCCAGGCGATCTTGCCTGCAGGTTTTCGCGTGGGTACTACGGCGCTGTCGTTCATTCCGGCTGAAGTGCCCAAGCCCGCCAAGATGAACGTGACTCTCATAGCGCTCGATCGGCCCACTCCCGATTTCGCCGCGGTCTACACCCGCAACGCACTTCCCGGTGCGCCCGTAATTCTGGGTCGACAGCGACTCAGCGAGCCAACAGTGGGCGCGGTGGTGGTGAACAGTAAGGTGTCCAATGTGCGCGCGCCCGACGGAATTGCCATTGCTGAACGTTGGTGCGAGGCCGTAGCGGGCGCGCTCGGCTTGAGTGGTCGCCAGGTGCTGCCCAATTCGACCGGCGTGATCGGCTGGCGCATGCCGGTCGAGGCCATGCTGGCCGCGCTTCCTGATGCCGTGGGCTCGCTTGGACAACGATCGCTCGTCGACGCCGCGACCGCCATCATGACCACGGATCTTTACCCCAAAATTCGGCGCGCATCGGTTGGCCGGGGCAGCATCGTGGGCATCGGCAAGGGCGCCGGCATGATCGAGCCCAACCTGGCCACCATGCTGGTGTTCTTGCTCACCGATATCGCGATTCCGCGCCACGACCTGCGCCGTATGCTGATCCCCGCGGTGGACGGCAGCTTCAACTGTATGAGCATCGACTCGGACACCAGCACATCGGACACTGTGCTGCTGCTTTCGTCGGGTGCGGTGCCCTGCCCTGACCCGGCTGCCTTTGAACATGCTTTGTCACAAGTGTGCCAGGACTTGGCGGAAGACATGCCCCGCAACGGCGAGGGCGTTCACCACGTGCTGCGCGTGCGGGTCACTGGCGCGCCCAATGAGACAATTGCCCGTGGCGTGGGCAAGTCAGTGGTCAACTCGCCCTTGTTCAAGTGCGCGGTGTGCGGCAACGATCCCAACGTGGGCCGTTTGGTGTGCGCCATCGGCAAATACGTCGGCCCGGCCGCGCCCGACCTCGATCTGCGCAACCTGCGCATCTCAATGGGCGGGCTGCCCATCTTTGCCGCCGGCAGCTTTCACCTCGATGCCAAGGTCGAAGCCGCCCTGATCGCGCACCTCAAACAAGCCGAGCTCTACGCCAGCGCCGCGCCTGTCGATGGCGTGTTCCGCCCCCCGGTCGACTACCCCAGACACGAGCGCTGCGTGGAAGTCGAAATCGATCTGGGCGCGGGTTCCTCCGCCGCGACCGTCATCGGCGCCGATCTCAGCCACGAATACGTCAGCGAGAACGCGGACTATCGAAGTTAGTTTTCCCCTGGCACGGCCGCTGCATTCACGCAGGCCATGCGTCTTGTTTTTGACCAGGGGACCATTCTCCTTCTCGAACCCGAATCTCCAACGGCGCTCGCTGATCTGCCGGGCGCGCTGTGGGATCCGCGGGTCAAGGCCCTGCGTTGTCCGGCGCGATTTCACCAGCGCCTGGTGACTGAACTTGGCCGCCGGGCTGTCCGGTTCGAAGACGAGGTGGCCGGTCCAGCGGACGATCTGCCAGACCTCCGGCCGACCGAGCTGCGCCCCTACCAGGAGGCGGCGCTGACCGCATGGGCGCTGGCCGACCGCCGAGGCGTGACCGTGTTGCCCACAGGATCAGGCAAGACCCGCCTGGCCATTGCGGCCATCACCCGTTTGCGCGTGCCGGCCTTGTGCCTGGTGCCCACGCGCGTGTTGCTCGACCAGTGGGCGCGCGCCATCCACGAATGCACGGGCTTTTCGCCCGGTCGACTGGGAGACGGCGAGCACCAGGTCGAGCCGATCACGGTGGCCACCTTCGAGAGTGGCTGGCGTCAGATGCGCCAGCTTGGCAACCGGTTTCAACTGCTGGTGATCGACGAAGCCCACCATTTCGGCGCGGGCATGCGCGACGAGGCCCTGGACATGAGCATCGCGCCCCTGCGCCTGGGATTGACAGCAACGCCGCCCACTGGGCAAACCGCCGTGCGTCTGGCTGAATTGATCGGTCCCACGGTCTACGAACTGCGCATCGACGATCTGGTGGGCGAGTTTCTGGCGCCCTTTGATTCGGTCGTGCTGCACCTGGATCTCACCCCGGCCGAGCGCGCCGAGTACGAGGCCTTGATGACGACCTTCCGCGAGGTTCTGCGTCGCTTTCGCGCCATCGATCCCGACGCCAACTGGCAGGAATTTGCGCGAGCCGCAGCCAAGACTGACCAAGGCCGGCGCGCCCTGGCCGCCTGGCAGCGCTCGCGACGGCTGTTGGCTTTTCCGCAGGCCAAACGCCAGATGCTGGCCAACCTGCTCGCCCGCCACGGTGACGCCCGCGTGATCGTGTTCACCGCAGACAATGCCGCCGCCTATGCCATAAGCCGCGAGCACCTCATCATGCCGCTCACCTGCCACATCGGCCGCAAAGAACGCGAACGCGCCCTGGCGCTTTTCAAAGAGGGCAAGCTGCGCGCCCTGGTTTCGGCGCAGGTGCTCAATGAAGGCCTGGATGTGCCCGATGCCGAGGTGGGCATTGTCGTGGCCGGCAGCAAGGGCGAGCGCGAACATGTGCAAAGGGTCGGGCGGGTACTGCGGCCAATGCCCGGCAAACGCGCCTTGGTCTACGAACTGGTGGTGCGCGCCACCGGAGAAGTCGAGCAGGCCCGCCGCCGAAGGAGCGCCCTTGCTGCCTGAAGCGATGATTCCGGCGCGCCTCGACCACGGCCGCATCCTGCCCACATTTCTCGACGAGCGTGACCAGCCCTGGCTGCATGTTCTGATCGACGAGGTGGACCGTTTTCGCGGCCGTCCCCTGCGCGAACTGCAGCAGCGACTGCGCGAACCCCTGCCCTGCGCGACCCCTCATTTCAAGGCACGCGCGGCCGTGCAGCTGCTCTTGCGCCTGGGCAATGCCGAAATCAAATCCGAAGTGTCTCCGGCCGAGGCGCGCGAAACCCTGTTTGTCGAAGCGGCGCAACAGACGGGCAAGCCGCGCGCCGCGATTGTGGTTGCCGCGGCGTCGGCCCTGGGTCTGGCACCGGCTGCATTGGAGCGGGCGCTTTTTGCCGATCTGCCGGGCGAACGCATCTTCATCGGACCCGAGAGTCCGCTTTCTCCCCATGAGGTGGCTTTGCGGGTGAATCAATTGATTGCGCGCAGTCTGCTCTTTCGCGCCAGCCGCGTGCGCATCCGGGCCGAGGGCGCCATCCGCCCGGTGGTTCGTCAGGCCAAGCTGCGCGGTCTCATCTGCACGGTCGAAGACGGGGCTCCGCCGGTGCTAGAATTGTCCGGCCCGTACGCAGTCTTTCGCCACACTCTGCTCTACGGGCGGGCCTTGGGCGAGCTGCTTCCCTTTCTCGCCTGGTGCGCACGCTTTGAACTCGACGCCACCTGTGCCTTTCGCGGCCAGGAAGGCGAGCTGCACCTGCAAAGTGGCGACCCGCTCTTTCCTGCCAGCACGCCCAAATCGTTTGACAGCAAGCTGGAGGCACGCTTTGCCCGCGACTTGAAAAAGGCCGCGCCCGATTGGGATCTGCTGCGCGAGCCCGAGCCCGTGCGCGCCGGGGACACCATCATCTTTCCCGATTTCCTGCTGCGCCACCGGATCGATCCCAGCCGGCAGTTTCTGGTCGAGGTGATCGGGTTCTGGACGCCCGAATATCTGCAGCGCAAGCTGTCCCGGCTGCGGGCGGCGAAGCTGGACAATCTGATCCTGTGCCTCGACGAGGAACGCAGTTGCGCTGACTGTGATGCTGTGCCCGGGGCACGCATCGTGCGTTTTCGCCGGCGCATCGACCCCGCGGCTGTGCTCGCGGCCGCGGGCTTTCCGCAGCCCTGAAAAACCAGACGGCGAGGTGCTGATGCATCCTCGCCGTCAGTGTGTTCTATCTTTAACGAGTCTAGGGCGCGCAGGTTCCGTCCGTGCAGGTGCCGTCCGAGCGTTCGGTAAACCCGGACAGTGGCCAAGTCGTTTGGCATGAGTCGTCCACAGTCACCGGATCCGCGCCCGGGCAAGTGACAATGTAGTGGGTGCTCGTGTCGAGATCCATGCTCAAGGTCGCGACGGTTGTGCCAGAAGCGTCCTTGACTGTGAGATCACCCGCGCTGTTGAAGAAGTCGTTTCCGACATACGCCGTGGTAAAGCAAGTTGTACCGGACTTCGTCACAGTCAATGCTGTCGAGTAGTCCGTAATGTCGAGAACTGTGATCTTCTTGACCCCATTTCCGTAGCAGAAGTTCTTGTCGCCGGTGTCAGGATCGCTCTGCGCTGTGCAGGTTCCGCTGGGAGCGCAGTCGGCGCCGAAATTCTTGAGGCAGCTCGGCAGTACGCATCCACTCTGGCAAACGCAAGCCGGGGTCGTGCCGCTGTTGCCACCGCTGCCACCTGCGGATGTCCCGCCGGCTCCCCCGCCGCTTTCATTCGTGGCACCGCCGCTGCCACCCTTGCCGCCGGTGCCGGCTCCGCCGCTGCTGCCGCCCTTGCCGGTTCCACCGCCACTGCCACCCTTGCCGCCTTCGCTGCCACCCTTGGCGGTTGCGCCGCCACTGCCGCCCTGAGCGGCCGTGCCGGTTCCGCCGCCGCTGCCCCCGCTGGCCGTCACGGTCCCGCCAACGCAGACACAGCCCCCGGCCCCTGTCGTGCCGGTATTCCCGCCGCTGCTGCCCCCGTCGGAGGTCGTGCCGGTAGTTCCACCGGCGCTGCCGCCCTGAGCGACCGTGCCGGTTCCCCCGCCAGTGCTGCCGCCCTGAGCGACCGTGCCGGTTCCCCCGCCAGTGCCACCCTTGGCGGTCCCGGTGTCACCGCCGCTGCTGCCACCCTTGGCCGTTGTGCTGCTGCCGCCGCTGCTGCCGCCGCTGCTGCCGCCGTTGGCCGCCATGCTGCTGCCGCCGTTGCCCGGCGAGCTGCTGCCGCCGCTGCTCACGGAACTGCTGCCGCCGCTGCCCACGGCGCCGCTGCCGCCCTTGGCAGCCGTGCTGGCTCCGCCGCTGCTACCGCCGCTGGCAGCCGTGTTGCCGCCGCCGCTGCCACCCTTGGCAACCGAGCTGCTCCCGCCACTAGCCCCGCCGGAACCATTCGGGTTGGAGCTACTGGTATTGCAGCCCTGAGCAACCGCGAAAAGCCCAACGATAATCAACGCGCCTAGGTTTTTCATGTCCTCTCCTTCTGATTGGTGGGGCCCATTCGGGCGACCCGTCGGGGCGGATTATAGGGCAAAAATTCCGCACGGCATGGATCAGCGACGGCGCATGACGACCAAGGCTGTGGGCTGTGCCTACCGAACCGGGGGGTATGGCGCGCGTGGTGAGATACTGGGCTATGATGGCATTGTCTTGCTTCGTCTGGGCAACTACCAGCTAGAGGACCGGCTCGGATCGCAAGGCGCGGTGGAAACCTATCGCGCCCGGATTGCGGGCGGCGATGCGACTGCGGCCAGAGGGTTCTTTGCGGTAAAAACCCTGCGCGCCCATCGCATTCGGGGCGACGGCTACCAGTCCCTGGCCGCGCGCTTCATGGCCGCGGGACAGCGGCTGCAGGGCGTGCCGCGGCCTGGGGTTGCGCGGGTCGTGGAAGTGAACCAATCCTCGGTGGGGGCGTATGTCGTTTCAGATTTCGTGGTCGGTGTCGATCTCGCGGGTCTGCTCAAGGCGGCCCAGGCGCAGAACCATGACCGACGGGCAACCCTCGATCCGGCTCTGGTCAGCGTGGTGGGGGCCAAGCTGGCGCGGGTGCTCGCCGGGGCGCATGCCGGCCACGAGCCCCTTCACCATCTTGGCCTTTGCCCGGGCAATGTCGTGGTCACGCTGACCGGCGATGTGATGGTGCTCGACTTCGGCATGTTCGCCTCGGTTCGCGGAATGGTGGATCATGGCATGGACAAGTGGTCGTTTGTGGCGCCCGAATTGTTGGGCGCCAATCTGGACGATGGGCGCCAGACCGACGGTGCGGCCGCTGACCTCTTCGCGCTCGGCGGATTACTCTTCTATCTTCTGTCCGGCAAGCCGCCGGTCGAGGCCCGATCGCTGGCCGAGCTCTATGACCGCACCTGGGAGCCGCTGCCCGAGCTACCGGGGATTCCGGATCGGCTGAACGCCGCCATCCGCGCTCTCACCGCGCCGGACCCGAAGGACCGGTGCAAGGCGGCCGAGCAGGCCCTCGCGTGGCTAACGGGCGTGGGCGAGTCGGCGCCGCCTGTCGTGGTTGAATCGGCGCACGACGATCCTGCGCGCGTGAATCCGAGGGACGGCGTCACACTTTCCGTCCCCGCCGATTTGAAGACGTCGCGGCGTCTGCCGACGGTCGTCGTCTCCGGTGGCGCCGTGGCTGCGCTTGCGAGCAGCCGCAATCCGCGCTCGGGCTGGCGGGTGGCGCTAGCACTGTTCGGTGCCATTCTCGTGGCGGCATCCGGCTTGCTTGCCTTCCGACTGGCGCGGGCCTTCGGGGCGAAGCGTGCCGCCCAGGGTGTCGCGATCGCACAGCGCCGATCAGGCGAAATCCCAGCGGTCGAACCCCAACTCAAGATGACCTCCAGTCGGATCTCAGCCGACTCGTGGTTGCCAGCCGTTCCTACCCCTTTGCCTGATGCCAGTACGGCAAGAGCCGCAGACGCCGCTTCCCTCCGGGTACCCGATCGCGATCCCGATCCCCTGCCGGTGTATCCAGCCGGCCGATTCGTGGTCGACGACTCGAACACACCCCGGCCCAAAATCGTGCCGAATCACCTATTCGTCGACACCCAGCCGCACGGTGCGCATGTCTGGATCGACGGCGTCTGGAAAGGCAACACCCCGCTCGACCTGCTGGTGGGTGCGGGCGACAAACGGCTCGTGCTGGTGGCTGCGGGTCACCGCATCTTCCGCGACACCGTAGATGCCGCCGATGGCGCTATCATCCGCCTCGCCCTCGATACCATCGCCGACCCCGTGCGCGGCGACGCCTTCCTCAAGATCGCCTGTCACACGCCGGGAAGGTACCCGATCTTCATCGACGAGGTCGAGACCGGGCTGCTTTGTCCTGCCAGTCCAGTCCCTGTGCCGGCGGGCACCCATCACGTCGGCGTGTTTTTGCCGGGCCAGCGCAAACTGGCTGAGGTCGAGATCACGGTTGCGCCTGGCCCGAAACCGGTCGAGGTGAGTTTTGCGCAGTGACTATTCGAACAGCTCGGTCCAGTTGTAGCGCGAGAATTGGCCGGAATAGGGAGACGCCTGTACCGCGCTGCCCGGGGTAATTGTGTCGAGCAGCGAGGGAGTGACGTCGTCGGCAAGGCCGGTACCGCCGAACACGAAGACACGGCCGCCGACCACCACAGGCGATGTGGCGGGATTTGTGGTCTTCACCGCGTAGCCTAGCCGCTGCGTGACGACTGCGTCGGACGTCATCTGGTGGACGGTTAAATAGGTCTGGCCCGAACTGCAAACATTGGACGGGGCTGCGTACCACATGGTCACGACCTGGAAACCATTTCCGTCAGCCTTCAGTATGCCAAGCGGAGTCGAGGTGGGCCGCGCATTGCTCGGCAATAGCGAGTCGCACACTACGCTTCCGTCGCTTGCCGCGTGGGTTAGACCGCAAATCTGGTTGGTTCCCGTGGTCAGCACGACCTGGCCGCCCGAGCCCCAGGTGGGGTCCTTGACAACGCCGGTGATATTTCCATTGCTGTCGACTTGCGTCAGCTCCTTTGCGAAGATCATCTTGGAAGCAGGAAGGCTGACTGTATCGAGATCGAGATTCGAGTTCGTCACCTGGACCAGGTAGATTTCGTGTGCATGAGAAGAGGCCACGCTGTCCCGGTCGAGTTGCACGACCGTGGGTGAGAAATGCAGTGGGTGGTTGCAGGTAAAGCTGTAGTCGAGCGTCAGCCCGCCCGTCAGGGTGTAACGCCAGAGCTGTCCCGCCGTGTCCCCGAAGTAGGCAGCGATGAGCTTGTCGCTCTGGTTCGCAGCAAAGTCGCGCGCGGTCGCCACGTCAGTCAGCGCCGCATATTCCTGTGCGCACGTCACCCCTGACGACACGCTGCTGGTCGAGACCACGGTTCCATTGATGGCCGACGCCGTGACCAGAGACCGTCCCTGTGTGCTGCTGCCATCGGTGACCGCGTAGCCGGAGCTGAAGATCACACGAAAGTCATTGAGGCTGGTCGTCTTGTTCAGGAAGAACGCTGGCAAAGAAATCGTGTCGCCCAGCACGCTGGCGTAGGTGCTGGCACTGGCACCATATCCGGTGTGCCATTGCACAGTGAAGGGAGGGTCATTCATACCGTTGCTGCCGAACGGACTGGTGACATCGAGCATGAATGTGTTGTTACCGCCATAACCCTCGGGCATCAGAAGCAATGTCTTCCACACCGCTGAGCTGTCGTCAGTGCAGCCCGAGACGCACAGGCTCTTGGCTTTGGGCGAATCGGCCAATCCGAAGATATGCTTGAACGGGTTAAGCTCCTGTCCGCCCCGAGAATACAATTGACGCAGATTGGGCAGAAGATCCGGCGGAATAAAGGCAAAGGCCTCGCTGCCAGCAGCGAATGTGGCGGTGCCCACCTTCGTGCTCTCCAGGAAGAAGGCGTGCAGCATCATATCCGATGAGCCCACGTATACGAGGTGTGGCCGCTTTTGGTACTTGAGGAAGAAGCTGTGTCCCCCCGGCAGTGCCAGGTCGCCCGGACTGGCCACATCGATCGGAGTGGAATTGACGATGGCGCCCAGCACGGCCGGATTGCCCAAGGCTGGATCTCCCAGCGCCCAACGTGCAACCGCCTCAGCCTCGTCCGAGGTGGCGCCCATCCCCAGTGCGGCCAGTTGCGCCTTGTTGGTGATGGCACCGGTTGAAGTGTTGACCTGGACCTTGACCATGTTGGTCCCATCCCAGGTGTAGATTCTGCGGTTCATCCAATTGGCGCTGCTCGACAGTTGGGAATAGGCGTCCCAGGCCAGCACGGGCGTCCCGCCCGACACATTGTACGCAAAGAGATGGCCCTTCCAGGAGGGAAATTCCATGCGCGAATCGAGCGCATACTTACCATCGACGACGGTGATCGCCTGCTGGGTGCCTGCCGAAGTGCTGCCGGCCGATGACGAATAGTCGCCCTGAATCGCGGTGTAGACCGCCAACTGCAGGGCGTCTTCCAACTGGTCTTCATTCGTCGCGAGAAAGGCCGAGCCCGATCCGCCTGCCTTGGCTACATTGTTGTTGGCAACGGCGGGCGGGCCCGCGCTCACGTCGCCTGAGAAGCCCACCACGAAGACGGTTACACCCAGATTGTGATAGAGGTCATAGGCAGCCAGGACCGTCTTGCATTGGCAACCGGCGGCTGCCGGATTGGCAGCCGAGCACGGCGTATCGTCACAAAGATTGTTGCCTTGGCTGTCCACATCGCCCGGCCCGTTGGCTGCGCCGTCAGTGATCAGCAACAAGAAGTTGTTGCGACAAGAAATCGGATCGGGCGGAATGTAGAGAGAAGGACTCGCACTCGAATAGCCATTCTTGACCGCCTTCATGTAGTCATAGGCGCTGGTCTGTGGCGTCTTGATGACGTTGTTCTCCAGCGTGCAGCCGGTGGGTGTGCCCCAATAGGTAATCAGGCCACCATTGGCAGCGGCATCCATCCGGGCCGTGATGGCCTGGGCCGCGGCGAGTGCGTTAGCGGCGTCGTCAGACGTGTCGAGGAACGGGGCCAACTGAGCATCCCAGCGTCCACCACAGCTGGCGCTGCAAACGGAACCACAGTTGGCCACGTCGATGGGAGGCGGGCTGCCACCATTATAGTAGTTAGTAAGCGGTGTGTAGTATTTGTAGTTTGTGCCACTCACGGTGATGTTCTGACCGTCATAGGTGCTGCGGGTAAGCAGGGTCGACGACGTCGTCTGGATATTTTGCTGATACTGGTAGTAACTTCCCAGGTACGTTCCCCAGCCGAGGTTGTTCGGCATGTTGCACGAATCGCCGCAATAGTCGACATCGTACCGGCTGTAGGAGTACCAGGTGCTGCGCACGCGGTAGCGACTGTCAGCGGTGCCTCGCAGGGTCATCTGCCGGCCGGAAATCGTGCAGGTGGCTGACGGACCGCCAGCGTGGGTCTGACGATTCCAGGAATAGCAGCCTGCCCGGGCCAATTGGTGCTCGTCCTCGAACACAGTGACAGTTTGGGTCGAGCCGCCGCTCGGAACCTGGTAGTAGGGGAAGTAGCTGCCCTGCCAGAAAGTCATCAGGCCAAAATTGACCAGGTCGTAGTTGTTCATCACCACATTGCTGATGGCGCGCTTCGCGATCACCGTACGCGATGTGGCGGGGCCGCAGGTGTCGGTACCGCCGCAGTCTGCGTCCTTGGAGCACACAACTTGCGACGCTGCACACATGCGTATTGGCCCCGGAGTCCCCTGCGGGCTCGGGACGCAGGTGTCAGTTGAACTGGCCGGCTTCTGGCAGGTGTTGGCCGCCGGAATCGTACAGGTGTTGGCCGGGGCCGAGCAACTGTTGCCTGTTGTAGTGCAGCTGTTGTCGGTGTGCATGTTGCACACACCCGGCGGCAGGTTGCACACATTGGGCGTGCCAACGCACGGATTCGGCGGGGGAGCGATGCAACTGCCGCCCCAGCAATCGCTGCTGTAGCGGCATGGATTTCCATCATTCCATCCCCCGTTGCAGACATTGCTGGTATACACAGGACAGGTGCCGCTGGTTCGGCAGCGATCGCCGCTGAACTGGCAGGTCATGGTCATAGTGCAGTCTGTGTCGACACTGCAGTTGGAGTGGGTCGACGAGCAGGTTCCTCCGCTGGTGGCATTGGGGCACTGACTGCTTGTCTGACATGTTGTGCTGCTGGATGTGGAGCAGGTGCCGGTGTTGGCACAGTTGCCCCCCGGATTGTTGCAGAGAACCTTGGTTCCGTATTTGCAATAGCCGACCGACGCGCAAGGGCTCTGGGCATTGCACACGAGGCCACTGGCCAAGCACGTCCCGCTTTGCGGCGGGCAGTCGAAATTGGACATACACGGGTCGCCGGTGTAGGAGCACGCCCCCGGGTCCTGCGGGCAGTCGGCATCGACGGCGCAGATGGTGATGTTATCCTTGGAGCAGTAGCCGTGCCGGCAATCATTATCTGACAGGCAATTGCGCCTCCACGTGTTGCAAATTCCCTGTACGCCACCCTGGCGGCAGTTCACACCGTTGTCGCAGTCGACACCACACTCGGTGCTGTTCTGGAACTGTCCCCCAGGCACGCCGGTCATCGAGCCCGACGTGTCGAGCACAATGAGCATGTTGGCCTTGCGGATCTGGCGTTCAATCACCACCAGCGGGTTGACGCGTGCAATTGCGGGCGCCGCCAAGACCCAGCTGAGCACGGCAGTCAGCACCGCGGCAGCACACAGCTTGGACTTCAGGCGCTGCGATCCAGCCCATCGGACTGCCCATCGCGCAATGAACCTCACTCGTACTGTATCGGCACGAACAGAAAATTGGATAAGAGAAGCTTCGGCATTGCCCCACGTCCAGGATTCAGCGCGATGGCCGGGGATCGGTCGTAGCGAGCGTGCACGCCTGGCCGCCGTCGCCAGCGCCGCTGCCGCAGACTTCTGTTTGGCACGTGGCCGAGCAGCCGTCGCCAGAAATCAGATTGCCGTCGTCGCACGGCTCGGCCCAGTCGAGAATGCCATCTCCACACACCGCAGCGCACCCTCCCCGACCTATCTGGGTCGGCGCCGACTGGTTCACTGCCGAGCCATCACCCAGTTGTCCGTAGCCATTGTTGCCCCAGCACCAGAGGGTTTTGTCGGTTTGGACTCCACAGGTGTACTCCAAACCCACGCTCAACCGGGTCCAGGTCGCGGCTCCCACTTGCGTGGGCGAGGAAAGGTTCAAGAAGGTTCCATCGCCCAGCTCCCCGCTCACATTGAGGCCCCAGCACCATAGTGTCCCGTTGCTCTTGAGCGCGCAGGTATGCCCGTAGCCCGCGCCGACACTGGCCCAATCATCCTCGGCCAGTTGGCCCGGGCTCAGCCGATAGGACTCGTCCTCGTCGCCGAGCTGGCCGTATTGGTTGTAGCCCCAACACCACAACGTACCATCGGTCTTGGTCGCGCAGGTGTGCGCCAGGCCAGCGCCAATCCGAGCCCAGCCGGAACCCTCCACAGCCGTGGGAGTCGGCTTGCTGATCTCATTGGTTCCGATGCCAAGCTGGCCAGTGGCATTGTAGCCCCAACACCAGAGCGAGCCATCGGTCTTGGTCGCGCAGGTGTGCCAACTGCCAGCAACAACATCTGTCCAATCATTGCCGCTGACCTGCACAGGATTTGCGCTCTTTGCGGCGGTGGTAGCCCCCAGCTGTCCGTAGGCGTTGCTGCCCCAACACCAGAGCGAGCCATCGGTCTTGGTGGCGCAGGTATGCCCGTTGCCAAGGGTGACCTTCGCCCAGTCTGAGCCTTGCAAGGAAACTGGCAGCGATTGGTTTGCAGTCGCGCCGCTGGTGCCGATGCCGAGTTGTCCATAGAGGTTGTAGCCCCAGCACCAGAGACTCTGGTCGGTCTTGATCCCACAGGCGTGGTAAGCCCCCACATTGATGTCGCCCCACCCTGCCACGCCAATCGGCACGGGCAACGGCTGGTTGACCATCGTGCCGATGCCGAGCTGTCCGAGGCGGTTGTAGCCCCAGCACCAGAGACGACCGCCGGTCCATACCGTACAGGTCGAATAGTATCCAGTACCCATGGCTTGCACGTCGGCGCAAGTGGTCCTCGGAACGCAGACTCCAGCCTGACACGCATCACCCTGGGTAAACGGGTTGCCATCGTCGCAGGGCGTGTTGTCCGCCTTGGCCGGATTGGAGCACGATCCGGTCGCATGGTCACAGGCGCCCACGTCGTGACACTGGTCAGGGGATGGGCAAACGACCGGGTTGGCGCCGATGCAGGATCCGGCCTGGCATGTGTCGATCTGTGTGCACAGATCTCCATCGGAACAGAGTGTCCCGTCTGGCTTTCCCGGGCTGCTGCATGCGCCTGTGCTTGGGTCGCATGTGCCGACAGCGTGGCACTGGTCCAGCGCCACACAGGTGACGAGGCTCGCGCCGGAACAAGTTCCGCCCTGGCAGGTGTCAACCTTGCTGCACGCGTTTCCGTCGTTGCAGGGCGCCCCGTCGGTCTTGGGCGGGTTCGAGCACGCGCCCGTGCCCGGGTCGCAGACGCCGACATCGTGGCATTGGTCCAAGGCCGCGCAGGCGACGGGGCTCGCGCCGGAACAGGTTCCGCCCTGGCAGGTGTCGACCTTGCTGCACGCGTTTCCGTCGTTGCAGGGCGCCCCGTCGGTCTTGGGCGGGTTCGAGCACGCGCCCGTGCCCGGGTCGCAAACCCCGACGTCGTGGCATTGATCCGCAGCACTGCACAAGACCGGATCGCTGCCCAGGCAGCTGCCCGCCTGACAAGTATCGATCTGCGTGCACGCGTTGGCGTCGTTGCAAGCGGCACCATCAGGCTTTGCCGGATTCGAGCACGCGCCAGTCGCGGGATTGCATATTCCGGCGGTATGGCATTGGTCCGAAGGAACGCAGTAGATCGGTATGCCAGCCCGGCAATTCCCTGCCCCATCGCATGCCTCTGCCCCATTGCAGCCGTTTCCGTCGCCGCAACCGGTTCCGGCTGCTGCGGGCGTGTGAAGGCAGACACCGACCGCGCAGGTGTCGGTGGTACACGGGTTGCCGTCGTCACACGATTCAAGACACCCTGAAGGTCCAACTCCGTTTTGAAAGGTGACCTGCGAGTCCATGTCAATGTAGACGTCCCGGGCCAGATAGGCGCCCACCATTGTCGTGCGCTGCCCAGTCTGCAGCGTCCCATTGGGCACCAGCATGACGCCATGAATGTTCGAGTCGCTGCCGATGATCGCGGCCTTGGGCGAATCCGTCAGCGAGCCGCTGCTGCCGTTCTTGCCGGAGATCTCGATGCGAAGATCGCCCGCGGTGAGTGTCACCCCGGCAGCAGACCCAAACCCCACGCGATCAAGCGCGGCGAAGCGCCCGGCTACGCGTATCTGCACCGGACCCAAGGCCTCGATCCGTGCATCGTTGTCCAACTGGAGTGAAGCCAGGTGGTACGCGCCACTGCGTAGTCGCAGCACGCCCCGATTGGCGATGCTGGCCGCGCCGTAGTTGCCCGGCGACGCCGCGACCGTGGACGACGCGTTCACCACCAGGGCCGCGCTTCCCGGGGACACCGGGGCCGTCGGCGGCAAGGCTGGCATGACTGAGGGGAATGGGTACTGATGCGAATAGAAGCCGCCCTGGTTCGTGATCCGGTTGACCTGCACGTCTCCCACGCGCGCGCGGTTCTGCAGGAGAAGCCGATTTGCAATCACGTTGTGGCTGATGTCCACATGCGCGTCGCTCACCAGGGCCAGCTCGTAGTCGCTGACCAGAAGGGGCCCAGCGCCCGGCAGCCGGACGCCCACGTCTCCTCCTGAGATAGCCACCCGATCCCGGAGCGTGGCACTGTTCTGCGCGTACACCGCGAAGTTGGTGGTCTGTGGGTTCGCGTTCAGTGCAGCGACAACGGCGGTGACACCTGCGCCTGGGTCAGGCGCCTTTTGCCAGCACCCGGCCACACCCACGGCGAGCACCGCACCCAACGCCACTCCCGCCTTCGCGACCGGGAAGAGCCACACGCGCAACTGACGAGTAAAGCTGAACGATTTCATGTCTGACTCCTCCAAGTGGGTGGACAACCGATTTCTCTGTGCCGGAGTCCGATTGTGCACCTCGGCCCCTGTGACGTCATGAAAGCGCAGACCCAATCGCGCACAACTAGCGGAAATTGCCCAACAAATGCCTGGTTTTGCTGCCAACGCCACCTCGGTCACGCAGCCCATCCGGATGCGCATCGCGCGCGCGTCGCGAAATCGTGGGCTATGATGGGGACTGCCTTGTTTCGCCTCGGGAACTACCAGCTAGGGGAACGCCTCGGACCGGAGGGCGCGGTCGAAACCTATCGCGCGCGGACGACCGATGGGGATTCGACTGCGTTTCTCAACAAGCGTCCCTTTGTGGTGAAGGTGCTGCGCGCCGACCGCGTGGCTGGCGACCGCTTCCAGGCACTGGCTGCGCGTTTCATGGCCGCGGGCCAACGGTTGCTCGGCCCCCAGCGCCCGGGCATGGTGCGGGTGTTGGAGGTGAACCAGTCCGCGAAAGGGGCCTATGTCGTATCCGATTTCGTGGTCGGCATGGATTTCGCCGGCTTGCTCAAGGCGGCCCAGGCGCAAAGCTCCATCGGGCGCTCCGTGGATCCCGCTGTGGTTGCCGTGGTGGGGGCCAAGCTGGCGCGCGTACTGACCGCAGCCCACACGGCCCCAGAACCACTGCACCATCTTGGCCTGTGCCCGGGCAATGTCCTTATCACCGAGACGGGCGATGTGGTTGTGCTGGATTTCGGCCTGTTCGCCTCGGTTCGCGGGTTGGTCGACCATGCCATCGACAAGTGGTCGTTCGTTGCGCCTGAGTTGCTGGGCGCAGATCCGGCCGAGAATCGCCCGATCGACGGCGTGGCCGCTGATCTTTTCGCGCTCGGCGGTCTGCTCTTCTATCTCCTGTCCGGCAGACCACCGGTCGAGGCCCGATCCTTGGCGGACCTCTACGACCTCGCCTGGGAGCCGTTGCCCGAGCTTCCCAGGGTTCCCGATCAGCTGAATTCAGCCATCCGTGCGCTGACCACGCCTGATCCGCAAGCCCGGTCCCAGACGGCCGAGCAGGCGCTGCAGTGGCTAACTGCCGTGGGCGATGCGCCGCCAGACATGCGGCAGACCGGCCTCAACCCGGCATTCGGGTCGACCGAAACTCCAGCGGCAACCGCTATCAATAGCGCCACGGCGCAGGTTTCAACGCCAGCCGAGGGTGCCCTGCCGGCTCGAACCAGTGCGGCCGGGGCGGCGGCCGTGCATCAGGCGCGACCCCGGCCTTCCCCGCGGCGCTGGCTGAAATTCTTGCTCGCCGCAACGGCTGCCCTGGTCGGGATCACCGCCGCCAGCCTGTTCGCGATGCGCGCTGCCCGCCACCATTTCCAAGAGAAGCATGCGCGCCAGGTCGCCGCGGCGCTGGCGAAGTCGGTCGAGATTCCAGCAGTGCTGCGCCCACCCGAGTTTCCTCCACCGATGCCGGGCAAGGAAAATGCGCACGCGGTGGTGCCCGTGCCCAAGCGCAAGCTGCCGCGCGTTCCAGGCCATCTCAGTATGGACACCAACCCCACCGGCGCGGATCTTTGGATAGACGGCGTGTTGCACGGCAAGACCCCGCTGGACGTGGAGATCGGGCCAGGTGGTCATCGCGTGATGGCCATCGCAGCCGGCCACCGCATCTTCCGCGCGGTCTTTGACACGACCGAGGGTGACATCGTCAAGCGGGACCTTTCGCCGGTCGATCCACCAGTGCGCGGCAATGCCTTTGTCAACGTCGAATGCCGAAGTCCGGGCAAATATCCGGTGCAAATCGACAATCAGGAAACCAGTCTTCTTTGCCCGACGAAAATGATTCCCGTCCCCGCCGGATTGCACCAGGTGGCCCTCTTTGTTCCGTCGCAACGTGGCACTGTGGCGCAGGAACTCGACATTCCGGCCGGCCCAAAGCCGACCG
>Ga0265330_10000718_pt1 | contig 20901 bp, 17 predicted proteins | sample 41919metaG_FD_202083 | JGI IMG/M metagenome (GOLD analysis project Ga0265330, IMG submission 202083) | Rhizosphere microbial communities from Carex aquatilis grown in University of Washington, Seatle, WA, United States - 4-19-19 metaG | ecosystem: Host-associated > Plants > Roots > Rhizosphere... | reverse complement strand
TTCTGCTGGTGCTCAGGCCGCGCTGGTTGACGTCGCGACCCATCTTCGATGTTTTGTTCGCCGCCGGCGTGTCCGGACATCTTCGAGCCCTGCTGGTGCGGTTCCCCCACATCGGTGTGCTCATGGTGTTCACCTACACATCACTGCGCGCCTTTGGGGTCCAGGTCCCGGTGTCGCAGGCAGTCCTGTATCTGCCCATCATCTACTTCATCAGCGTATTGCCCATTGCCGTCATGGGACTGGGCACCACGCAGGCCGCGATGCTCTATTTCCTGTCCAGCTACGTGCCCAACGCCACACCTGCCGCGGCCAAGGCCGCCATTCTGGCGGCCAGCCTGGGCGGCCAAGCCGTGGCCCTGGCCGTCCAGGTGGTAATTGGAGTCTTCTGCATGCGCAACCAACTCGCCCGCAACCTGAGGCAGCCTGCCTCAACCGCATAGCGAGGTCCGTGCCATGGCGATGAAATACAAGAAGCCACGGACGATCAACGCGATTTCCATTTCGCTCCTGTTGCTCCTCGGCGCTGCTGTATTCGCGGTCGTCTGCGCCTGGCCGGTCTACTCGCTCGCGTCGCGCACCAAGGGCGTGCTGCTGGACTCGCTCCCGGTTCTCTATCGCGCCAATCTGCGCTCCGAGGGTGTCGCTGCGACCATGATCGGGGAACTCAAGAAATCGGTTCCCAAAGAGTTGCGCAAGCAAGGCGTGAAGGACCCGAACCTGGAGGTCATCTTTTCCCGCAGCAAGGAGGAGGTATCCATCGAGGCGCACTTTGTCGCCACGGCCTTCTTCCCGGTCATCAACAAGACCGTCGAGTTCCATCTCTCGCCGCGGGCCGTGACCGACGCTGCCCGCATCAAGTGGTGACGTGATACAATCGGTCGCCTTCAGGGCAGCGCATGGCAAAACTAATCATTCAAGGAAGCAGCGCGCGGCGCGAGTACGAGTTGGGCCCGATGACCACCATCGGTCGCCATCCCCACAACAGCATCCAGATCCTCGATCGCATCGTTTCCAAGGAACATGCGCAGGTCATCCGCCAGCCTGACGGCCGCTTTCTCTACCGCGACCTCGGCAGTCTGAACGGCTCGTTCTTCAAGAACGAGCGGGTTGGCGAGCACATCCTCACCGAGGGCGACGAAATCGTGCTGGGTGGGACGCAGCTCATCTTCCAGGAACAGTCCAGCCAAGCCTCCCAGGCGGCGCAGCGGGTCAGCATCCAGCAGGCCGCGCTTGCCGATGCGCTGATTCACCAGAAGGTCCAGGCGGCCAGCGCCGCCGAGTTCTTGCCCGAGCGCCAAATCGCCGACCCCGAGACCCTGCGCCGCGACTACGAGAAGCTGCGCCTGGCCTACGAACTGGGCCGTTCCATAGGGCTCGAGGTCGACATCGACCTTCTGCTCGAGAAGATCATCATGAAGGCGTTCGACCTGATCCCGGCCGACCGCGGGGTCATCCTTCTGATGGAAGACGGCGTTCCCCAACCCCGCGTGGCCAAGACGCGGGACGGGCGCACCGAACAGATCGTGCTCTCCCGTTCGATCCTGAGCGAGGTGGTCCAGCAGAAGGCGGCCGTACTGTCCTCGGACGCCAGCATGGACAGCCGGTTTCAGGGTGCGCGTTCCATCATCATGCAGGGTATTCGCTCCACCATGACCGTGCCGCTCGTCCACCACGAAGAGTTGCTGGGCATCATGCACCTGGATTCCATGGTGGCGACCAACGCCTTCGGCGAGAAGGATCTGCAGATTTTTGCCGGCGTGGGCAACCAGGCCGCCGCCGCCATCCACAACTCCATGCTGGCGCGCAAGATCGAACACGAGGCTAAGACACGCGCCCAGTTCCAGCGCTTACTCTCGCCCAACCTGGTCGAACAGGTGGTGTCCGGCAAGCTGCAGCTAGAAAAGGGAGGCGCGCTGTCGGAAGTGACGCTGTTGTTTTCGGACATCCGCGGCTTTACCGCCATGAGCGAGAAGCGCGAACCGCCGGAAATCGTGCGCATGCTCAACGAGTACTTCGAGCTGATGGTGGACGTCATCTTCAAGCACGAGGGAACCCTGGACAAGTTCGTGGGCGACGAGATCATCGCACTGTTCGGGGCGCCGGTGGCCATCCCCAGCGCCGAGAAGAAGGCGGTCGAGTGTGCGCTCGACATGCTGCAAGTGTTGTCCGAGTTCAACCGCACCCGAGCCGCCGAAGGTCAGGAGCAGATCAAGATCGGCATCGGCATCAACACCGGCACGGTGGTGACCGGCGCCATCGGCAGCTCGCGCGCACTCCAGTACACGGCCATCGGCGACGCGGTGAACACGGCTTCGCGCCTGTGCAGCCTGGCCAAGGCGGGCGAGGTGCTGGTGTCCGAGGGAACCTATGGCAAGGTCGGAAGTGCGGTGTCCTCGACTGCGCTGCCACCGGTGCGCGTGAAGGGCAAAGCCGAAGCTCTGCGCGTGTGGAACATCACCGGCCTGCGCACGCCCGGGTGGCAGGGCGAATCGACCAAGCCCTTCTAGCGGGGACGGCCTGGACCCAGCCTTTCCCCGATCGAGCCGCGCACCGAATCTGGGCGATTGGTGGTGCCGCACGACCGTAGACGCTGCGAGAGCGAGATCACACTTTGCGCAACAGCACGACGTGCTCCCGGCGCGGGCGGCCCTCGAAGATCTGGCGCAGACGATAGTCGTGGGGCGGCCGCGCCTGCGACACGCGCGCCACCGGGACGAGACCCAGACGTCGGGCCTCGTCCTCGACCGCCCGTGCGGCGTCCTCGGGCGCTCCTGCCACCACGCCGTCGCCGACCTGCAGGATGATGGCCGCACCTCGACGGGCGACGCGCGCCATCTCCGACAACCAGCGCTGCCGATCGTGATGCCAGCGCTGGGCCGCCGACCCCAACCCGTCGTCACGCGCGCCCACCTGCACGCGATCCAGATTCGCGCGGGGCAGCCCCAGCCAGAGAAAACGCACGTCGTGGTGTTCGGCGTAGTCGTAGGTTCCGGCGTAGGGCGGCGAAGACAGGATCAGATCGAAACCACGGGCGGCCAGCCCATCTGACATGGGAACCCTGGAAGGGTTCCCATCCCCTCCCACGATGGTGCGCCGCCGGCAAAGCCGGCGGGCTCCCCACGCGCTTAGATCCCGCGCGTCGGCCACCTGGATCTGTGGCGCAGGCGTGCCCGCCGGCGTGCGCCGCTCCAAGGCCTCCAGCCCACGGGCCAGTTCCTCGGCGCGGCTGGCGAAGAAGTGCGACGGCACGCCCCGGCCGATGCGCCGGGCTTCTGCTTCGTCGCTGCCGCGCATGAACTTCACCAGGATCGACGACAGGCAGGCACGCAAGGCGCGCCCCACATCATCCTCCTTGGTCTCGCCGATGAGCTCACGCAGACCGTAGAGTTCGAACGCGACATGGGGAAAGAAGCGGTCTTTCTCCCCGCCCGCCCAACTGGGGATGTCGGGCCGCTGGCGCTTGCGAGCGCGCTCCGCTGCCTCCTCGGCGATCTGGCGCGCGCTCTCCACCAGACGCTGGCGGCCTTCCGGGCCCAGGGTGGTCGAGCGGACGCGCGCAACGATCGCGGCCAGCGGGCTGGCATCGCTGCCCACCGCCTTGCGACCTGCAGCCATGGCCTCGACCAGCACCGTGCCGCTGCCGCAGAAAGGATCCAGCACGTCCTGCCCGGGCTGCGAGAAGCGAGCGATCGCGACACGCGCCGTGGACGGGTGCATGCGACCTGCGTAGCTGTGAAAACCGTGGGTGAGTGCGCGCGCCAGACCGGGGTCCGGAGCCAGCAACTCGGCCAGCGCCGCCGCGCTTTCGCCGTCGCCGGCTCTCTCCACCGCGCCGCCGAAGACCGAGAACGCCTGCTTGCGGCGCTCCTGTCTTAAGGCGGGAGCCTTTGTAGGGCTCCCGTGTTTTCCCGCCTTTCCTTGATCCTTCTTCGCGGCCACGGCTCGACTATAGCGCGTGCCTTGAGCCTGACCCTAAATTCGAGGTATCAACATGTGGGCGGCTGGCATAGGCGGCGACGGCATAGGCGTTAGGCGGTCAACCGCATGTCCAGATGGCCATCCGTGATTCGAGGACACAAGTCTTCGAGTCGGGTTACCTCTCTCCCTCTGGGAGAGGGGCTTGGGGGTGAGGGTGAGGCTTCCATTGAGCCGGACGCCGAAGTCACCAAGGTGCTGTGATGGCGCCTGCGACACGACTCGACGTGCAATGCAGTACCCTCACCCCGGCCCTCTCCCGGAGGGAGAGGCTGATCTACCTGCGGCCGCTTAACGCCTATGAGCGGCGACGGTAGGCTCCGGCCAGGACGAAATCCGCGATAGCGCCGAAATCGGTCCTGGCCCGGGTGTCGGACATTCCGCCCGCCGCCAAACACCACCCACGCCGATCTTGGTCAGCAGTCCTGGTTCATGTGTGCGACCACATCGGGAGGCTCAGGCTGCTCCCCGGTTATGACCGCCTTGCTGCAAGCTTGCCCAGGCTCAAGCAGCCGACTCTGGGCGACGTCGTCGCAGGTCTCGCGAGCGACGGCCACTGAGCATAGGCCAAAGCCGGTGCGGTACGAAGTGTACAGGTCCGCCCAGACGGCACCCGTACCGAACTGGGCCAAGACTGCATCCATGAACGGTGTCGAGGGCAAGGCCATGCAGGCGGGGACGTCAGCGCCGTACTGACTGGCGAATTCCTGGTTGCTCAACGGGAGGCTGGCCTGGCAGTCGAAAGCCCGCCCGCAAGCCAGACGCTGGAGGTCGCGGGGGGCACCCCCGATGCAGTCCCCGGACCCGCCGCCACAGCTTTCCACGAGCCAACATGCAGCTACCAGAAACAGAATTGCACCTAGTCGTCGCATGGCCTATTGGTTCAGTAGGGCCCAGGCGTCGAGAAGCGGAAGCCGGCCTCTGCTTCCGACCACCACGCCGCGGCCATATTCAGTTCCTCCATCACCGCCGTGTAGTCCAACCCACGATCCGTGAAACTCGGGCTACAGCCATTGTACCAACCGCAATCGAACCTACCACACCATTGGTCGTGGGTACTATAGGCGAACGCGGCAGTGCCGCCAAGCGCGAGCGCCAGCCCGACCGACACGAACACGGTTACAGCCCGACGTGCTTTCGTCATGGTTGCACGCTCCCGTCCCCCTGGCCCTTGGCGATGGCGCGGCCAAAACGCCGAGCGTACTCGGCCCGCCACCGGGCCGCGTATGCTTCGCCAAACGCGCTGCCCGCGACGATCTTGATTGTGCCCACGTCCCCGGCGATAGGCCGGTTCACCGCCTGGCCGATCACGAGATCCCTGACCGTCAACGCCACGAGAATGCGATCGCCCACTTGAAGCCTGGGCTCAGATGAGCTTCCTTCCCCCATGGGACAATTCGCCGGCGGCTGCATTCCCGAAGGGAACACGCCGCCGCGCGTCCAGAACTCCACACTATCGCCTGGGTCGCTGCTCCATGCCTGCGAAACCTTCAGCGTGTACCGCGTGACCAGTCCACACGGTCTGTCTGTTGTTCCTGTCTGAACTGCTTCAACCTGGCTGCTGATAACGACGCCTTCCACCACAGTGGACGGATTGACGCTCGCCCAATAGCGCTGCTGCGCAGCGAATACCCTATCGGCCAGTTCGTCGGTCGTCGGCCTGCGGTAGGCAGGCGCCACCATTCTGACCGGGGCGCTTGGTGAGACTGTGACCGCGGCCCTTGTCGCTTGCACGGCCGGTTCGGTCACGCGTTGGTCGCATGCGGCCCCGAACACCAGAAGCGCAGAAACGAGTACGCTGTCTACACTACGACATCTCCATCTGTGTGTGTGTGTGTGTGTCGATCATCCTTAGCCCTCCCTGTTGCCAGATTGTTGAGTTTGCGACGCTATTCGTCAAGCATGAAAATGTCAACACCGTTTCCGACGTTCATCTTCTTCCTTGTTGATCGCGTCCGGAGTGAGGCAGACCAAGCCACCGTCACCACCGCCCATTTGATCGCGTTCCCTATCTCCTGTACGCTGACGGGCCAATCGATTCGTCGGTGATACGCACATGGAAGCAATCAAGACCAAGCCCGAAGCAACCGCGAAGTGGGATCTCGTCAGCCTGGGCGAGGTCATGTTGCGCCTCGATCCCGGGGACAACCGCATCGCGACCACACGTTCATTCCGGGTGTGGGAAGGTGGCGGCGAGTACAACGTCGCACGCGGGCTGCATCGCTGCTTCGGTCAGAGGACCGCGGTGGTCACGGCCCTGGCCGACAATCCGGTCGGCCGGCTGGTCCAGGACCTCATCTATCAGGGCGGCGTCGACCAGTCGCATGTCAAATGGGTTCCCTACGACGGTGTCGGCCGCACGGTTCGCAACGGCCTGAATTTCACCGAGCGCGGGTTCGGACTGCGCGCCGCGCTCGGCTGTTCGGACCGCGGGCACACCGCCGTGTCGCAGCTCAAACCCGGTGACGTCGACTGGAAGCAGATCTTTCACACTGAAGGCGCGCGCTGGTTCCATACCGGCGGGATCTTCTGTGCCCTGTCGGAAACCGCGCCTCTAGTGGCCAAGGAAGCGCTGCAGGCGGCACGAGAAAACGGAACCGTCTCTTCCTACGACCTCAACTACCGCGAGTCGCTGTGGAAGGCGATCGGCGGACGCAAGCGCGCCGTCGAGGTGAACCGCGAGGTGGTGTCCCAGATCGACGTGCTGTTTGGAAATGAAGAGGATTTCACGGCGGCGCTCGGCTTCGAGGTCGAGGGCGTGGACGAAAACCTGTCGAAGCTGGACCCCGAGAGTTTCCGCCGGATGATCGAGCGCGTGATCGCCGCGTACCCCAATCTGAAGCTGGTGGCCACCACCCTGCGTAATGCCAAGAGCGCGACCTGCAACGATTGGGGAGCGGTCTGCTACACCGGCGGCCAGCTCTATTCCGCCACGGTACGCAACGATCTGGAAATCTACGACCGGGTGGGCGGCGGTGATTCGTTCGCGTCCGGGTTGATCTACGGTCTTCTCGCGGGCCGATCCCCGCAATGGGCTGTGGAATGCGGGGCGGCGCACGGGGCGCTGGCGATGACCACCCCTGGGGACACCACCATGGCAACCTTGGCAGAAGTCGAAAAGGTCATGAAGGGCGGCAGCGCACGCGTGGCCCGTTGAGCTCCGGAGGAAAGGCATCATGAAGTCTCGCGACAAATCGGAAATCATCAGCCGCATGACGGCGATCGGTATCATTCCCGTGGTCCGGGCTGTGTCCACCGACATGGCCCGCCGGGCGGTGGCGGCCATTCTCAAGGGCGGAATCTCGATCCTCGAGATCACGATGACCGTCCCTGGTGCCGTGCGTATGATCGAGGCCCTGAGCGCCGAGATCGGTCAGGACGCCATCATCGGCGCCGGAACCGTGCTCGATGCGCAAACCGCGCAGGCCTGCATCGACGCTGGTGCCCAGTTCGTCGTGAGCCCGGCGCTCAACCTCGAGACCATCGCCCTTTGTGGACAGCGGGGCATCGTGGTGATGCCCGGCGCGCTGACCCCGACCGAGGTGGTGACCGCGTGGACGGCTGGGGCCGATTTCGTGAAAGTGTTCCCGGCGGGCGCCGTCGGTGGAGCGAGCTACATCAAGGCGCTCAAGGCGCCCCTGCCACAGGTCAGGATCGTCCCGACCGGAGGGGTTTCGCTACAGACCGCTGCCTCCTTCATCAAGGCAGGGGCCGAGGCTCTGGGCGTGGGCGGCGACCTGGTCGATGTCGAGGCTTTGCGCGACGGACGCGACGAGCTGATCACCGAGCGCGCGCGGCTGTTCGTCGAGATCGTCGAGCGGGCGCGAACGACGTAGACGCTGCGGTCTGGGCAGGGTCACGGGCGCCGCGAAGGGATTGTGGGGACGTCCCGATCGCCGCCCCCACCACGACTACGCGTGCGAAACGATCACCAGTGTCTCCGAGCGTCTAACCACGCACTCGATTACTTGGTCCAGGGTCTCGGGATCGAGGGCCGCGAAACTCTCGTCGAGTACGCGCAAGTCTGCCTGCTGCAGAAGCGCCCGCGCCACCCACACGCGGCTGCGCTCGCCCTGCGAGAGTTGCCAACCGCTGTCCCCCACCATCTGTTGCATCCCTCCTGGCATGCGCGCGATCAGATCCGAAAGCCCCAGTTCGCGACAGATCGCCTCGATCTCCAGCTCGTCTTCAGGACACGGAGGCCAGCGCCGGGCCATGGCGATGTTGAACAAGAGCGGCGCTGACAACATGTGATTCTCGTGGCTCTGGGGCACACCGGCGGCGCGCTGGCGCCAGCGCTCGGGCCGCAGGCTGTGATGGTCGAATCCGCCCAGCAGCAACAGGCCGCCCGACGGCTGGCGCAGCCCACACAGAAGTGCGCCCAGGGTCGACTTGCCCGAGCCCGATGCCCCTTCGAGGACGATGCGCTGTCGGCGTCGGATCTCGATGTTGCACCCTCGCAACACCGGCTCCAGCCGTCCCGGGTAACTGAAGCTCACGTCGCGACCCACCAGCAGCCCGCGCCTGCCCGCGCTCGCCTCGTCCGCTTCGGTGGACAGCACCGCCACGCTCTCCCCCCTCTCTGTTTCCTCCGATGCCGCCTCGAACAGGGGCCGCGTGCGCCTCCAGCCGAGAAAAGCCGCTGCCAGTCCCGGCCCCGTCTCCATGGCCACGCGACGAAAGGCCAGGTAAACCAGCAACACCCCGCCCAGGCTGACCGCCAACCCCGCGCTTTGCGCCGATCCGGTGGCAAAGCCAGGAACGAGCGCCGCCACCCCGAGCACCAGCCAACCCCGTGGCAGGAGCACCGACAGGCGCGCCATCTCGCTGTCGAGGGCGGCCTGCTTGCGGCCGTACGCGGCCAGGCCCCGGTCATCGCCCTCCTGTTGCCGCGCCGCCGGCTGTTGCGTCACCAGGGTTCGATATCCCACCATGGTCTCCACCAGTTCGTCGGTGAGCGCCAGGCGTGCGTCGGCCCAGTCGAGCAGTCGGCGATACAGACGGCGCACCAGTCCGGCGGCCAGGAGCAGCCAGCCAGCCAGCAGAGCGAGGTGAAGGATGGGCGCCACGCCCAGCACCAGTACCACGGCGCCGAACAAGAACTGGAAAAGGTCGGCGAACAGCGTGGGGCCGCCGGTGCGCGCGAAAGCATCCAGAGCGTCAGCCTCCAGCACCGTGCCGAGCAGGTGCCCTACCCCTTTCACCCGCACCTGGTCGGCAGGCAGGCGCAGGATGCCCTCCAACAAACGTTCGCGCACCAGTCCGCCCGCCTGCACGGCCAGTCGGCCGGCCGCCCACGCCCCGCTTCCCCGACACGCCACGAAAGTCAGCAGCAGCATCGCCCACGCCCAAAGCCAGCCCCGTTCCAAGTGGCCCTGCAGCGCCGCGGCCCCCAGCAACCACCACGAGCCCAGCATGAGCGCAAAAGCGACCAGGAACGAGACCAGTGCGGTACCCACCACGCGGCGGGCCCCCGATTGGCGGAAGCGTTCGGCCATGCTGCTGGCCGCCGGATGAAGCGCCCAGCCCACAGCCGGCCGGCCCGGCCCGGCAGCGTGACCCAGGATCCGTTGCGCCATGTCCCGGTCGCGAGACGCCAGCCCTGCGGCCGAACACAAACCAGCAAACGCCTGTCCCTGCGGACCACGCCTCTCATCATCGAGCCAGGCATCTATCTCGGCCGCGGCCAGACGACGCACGCGCCGATCCGCGCCCAGAACATCGGCCACGCGACCCCGCCGGTCGCAGGCCAGCAACACCAAGAACTGCGGCCCGTCCGAGCCCGGACCGGCGACCAGCACAGGGCCGCCCTCGGCCAGCAGCCCACGCACGGTCGCGACCCGCGCATCCACCGCCTCAACCTCCAGCCCGACTTGATAGGCGGCGTCCTCGACGAACCCCGCCAGCGCGGCCCCGTCGGCGACGTCGGCCGGAGGATCGCTCAAATGCGGCGCCCGTCGCTGAGGTTGGACGCGCTCGGCGACGGCCACCAGAGCCTCGCCCAGCCGGCGGGCGGGCCAGGTCGCGCTCCCGGGGCCTGTCAGCATCGCGAAGCCGGCGGTCGGGGCGCGGGCGCTCACGCGTGCTCTCCCGGCGCGCGCGACGGCACGCGTTCCTCGATCTGTCCCTTGTCGAGAAACAAGTGCCGCCACTCAGGTCCGTCCATGCGCGCCCGCGCCCGCACCTCGGCCGCCAGCAAGCGCGCGTAGCGCGTGCCCTCCTGACGGGCCAGTTGCCTGGGCACGCCGTCCTCGATCACGCGCCCCTTGTCCACCACCAGCACACGGGGAAAGTCCAGGGTCTGACTGATGTCGTGGGTGATGCAAAGGAAGGTGGCCGGCGCCCAGCGCACACGCGCGGCATGGAGCAGGTCTTGCCGGCGCGAACGCTCCAGCCCGCAGAAGGGCTCGTCGAAGATCACCAGGCGGGCCGCGCCCCGGCAGATGGCGCGACCCAGCCGCACCCGCTGGCCCTCGCCGCCGGAAAGCAAGGCCCCACCCGCGCCCAGGGGCGTCTGCAGGCCCATAGGCAGGCGAGCCAGCACCTCGTCGAGCTGCGCGGCCTCCACCGCGTCGCCCACCGCCCGACGCTCGCCGTCGCTGCCGAAACGAAGATTCTCCAGCAACGACCGATTCCACAATTGCACCGCGGGATCGACCCACAGGGTCTGGCGTCGCAGCTCGTCCAGCCAGCGCCCGCGCAGTTCGTGGCCATCGACCCGCACCACGCCGACGTCGGGACGATACCAGCCGAGGAGCAGGCCCACCAAACTGGACTTGCCCGCGCCCGACGAGCCCACGATCGCCACGTGCTCGCCCGCGGCAAGGGTCAGCTCGTCCACCGCCAGGATCTCGTTGCCTGCCGCCTTCACACGCACGTCGCGCAGATCCACCGCAACCCCGTCCGCGGCCGATTGCGGGACCGATCCCTCGTCGGCCTCCCCTGGGCTCTCGGGTGCGCCCAGGGGCTCCAGCAGGCGCAGGGTCACGTTGCGGTGCTGCGGGTACTGCTGAATCAGGAATGCGATCTCCTGACCCAGGGATGGCAGCATGAAAACCCAGTACACGATCAGGATCGCCCAGCCCGAGCCCGAGGCTGATACCAGGTAGCGGAAGACCACGACCGCCGCCAGACCGAATCCCAGCAAGCCCTGTGCGGTATCGATCGAGACCGCCAGGCGCGTGGCGTCCCGGGCCGCGCGCGCCCACTCGCGCAGGCGGCTGCCGTGCTCGGTCCGCAGGGCCGGCTCTGCCGTGTGCGCGCGGATGGCCGATAGGCCCAGCAGCGCGTCCAGGTAGAAACGCGCCAGGCCGCCGGCGTGGCCGCGCATCCGCATATCCCGTTCCACCAAGGCGGGCTGGCATCCGAGCGGCAGGATAAGCATCAGCCCCACCAGGGCCAAAACCCAGGGCGCGCCTGACGGATACAGCCAGAGCACGCCCGCGGTGGTTGCGATCATCTCGCAGATCGTGCGCACCAACTGGCCGCCCTGCCCGGGCAAGAGGCGCAGCCAGTGCAGGAGATGCGCGCGCTCAGCCATGTCCGAGATGGGCCGGCTCTGGAAATAGCGATCGCCGAGCAGGGGCAGCTTGCGCAAGAAAGCCTGGCGCAACCGCATCTCCAGTCGGCTGCCAGAGGCCCACAGCTCTCGCGCCACGGGCCATTCGACGAAGTAGAGCGCCACCAGCAGCAAAACCAACGCGCCCGCTGCTGCCAGGCGTTGCTCGAAGAGAGCCAGGCGCTGGCCGATGTCGATGGCGCTGCGGAAAAGCAGCGCCTCCACCGCGGTCCCGGCCCCAGCCAGCGCCAGCCCGGCAACGATCGGCAAGAAGCGCAAGAGACCGTCTGCGCGCAGTAACTCGATCAGCTTCCGCGCCGGACCCGGCTGATCGTCGGCCAGCACGGCCGCCAGGTCGGGCGGCAAGGCTTGCGCCGGCGCACCCGCGGCCAAGCCGGCCACCTGCAACACGACGGCCCCACGCACGAGCAGCATGGGTTGCCCGTCCCGGTCGGGCTCCGCGGCCGGGCGCGCGGTCCACAGCGTCTCGGGAACAAGCTCCGATGCCCCGCCCTTCGTCGCGTCTTGCAGAAGATAGTCGAAGGTCCGCGCAGCGCGCCCGTGGGACACGACCTTGCCACCCAAGAGATGCTCGGTCGCACGAGCGCACGCGTCGAGCGCGCACAAGGGATGCCAGCCGCTGCCGGCGGCGGCCTTCGCAACCAGCGCACCCGCATCGCGCACACCCAGCCTCTGTAAACGACGCCGCAGCGGATCCAGAAATCCCGGCTCGCGCGTCCACGCGCCAAAGGCCGCGGCCGAGTACGGCATTTCGTGCAGGTAGAGCTCGCGCACGAGATCCACCTTGCGCATCCAGCGCCGGCCGCGACCAGGATCCATGACCTGGACCCACGGCCCCAGCACCCGCCACACCACCACGAAGTGGGTCAGGCCCGAGGGCAGCCTGATCACGACCAGGGCCGGCAGCGCCCCTGCCTCGCGCAAGAGAACATGCTCGACCGGCAACAACATCTGTGTCGCATCCAAGCCCAGGGCCCTGGCCAGGTCCTCAAGCGTGTCGATGGACGAGCCGTCGACCGTGGTGTGACAGGCCTCGCGCAGCCGGCCGTAGTGGGCGCGAACTCCGAAACCTTCCAGCAATGATTTCAGGGCCGCGGGGCCGCAGTCCATGGCCGAGGTCTGCACCACCTCGTGGGCAAGAAAGCGCCGCCGCTCCCGCGCGCTCCCCGACTCACCCTGGGCGTCATCGTCGGAAACAGGCATGCCTACTTGTCCACGGCCGGTGCGGCGATCGGCGCGGCGGACGCGGCACCTACCTCGGCACTCGTGAGAAAGCGGCCGGCCGCATCCAGCACCAAAGCAAAGGGCGAAATCCGTTCCACCTCGACCTCGGCGCTGCCCGGCAAACCGTGCTGCAAGGGAATGTTCGTCCGCTGTGGCGAGCGCAAGACCAGTTCCACCCGAATCAAGCCGTCTTTGGGCTCGTTGCCCACGCGATCGACCTGGGCCAGCAGCATGCCGTACTTGGTCCAGGGGAAACCGAACATACGCAGCCGCGCGCTCTGGCCCGTGTGGACCCGCCCGGCGGCGGTCGCCGGGTCGAAGAAGGCGACCGCGCGCAGTCCGCCCGTCGGAACGATGGTGCAAAGGCGGGTGCCTTCGGCCACCATGGCGCCCGAGCGCAAGTTCAGCATGTGCCCGATGCGGCCCGAAACCGGCGCACGAATCACATGCAGATCGATCTTCTGATCGAGAATGCGCACCTTGCTCTCGGCGTCGGCGCGCTCACTCAACAGGCGCGCCACCGCCACTTGCAGACCCGCGATCTGTGCCCTGCGCTCGCTCAGCTTGACCGCTCCCTCGCTGCCCAGCCGGCCCACCTGCACACGCACCGCTTCCGTCTCGGCATTCTGTCGCTGCGACTCGGTTCGCAGGCGGTCGCGGTCCAGGGTCGGGACCAGGTGATCGTCGTGCAGCGACTGGATCTGCACCCGCTCCGCCTCTTTCTGCTGGGCCACCACATCCGAGGCACGCAGCCGCGCGCGTGCCTCGTTCACTTGCGCCGCACTGGCGCGTCCCTCGCCGCGCATGGCCTGCTCTTGCGAGGCCAGTTCGTGGCGCAAAGCTTCGATCTGCGGGTCGAGCGTCGCCAGTCGGCTCTCCTCGGCCGATCGTTCCAGGCCCAGCGCCTCGGCATCCAGTTCGACCAGGACTTCACCCTCCTTCACCTGCCGATCGAGCACCAGAGCACTGCGCAGCAGGCGCGCCGCCACGGGTGCGTCGATGTCATGGGGAGCCGTCGCCACTTCCAGGCGGGCCGAGCGACTGACCTCGTACAGCCCCACCCGCGCCAGGAAGAACCAGACCGACCACGCTGCCAGAAGCACCCCGCCCAGTACGGCGGCCAGTGCCACCCGGGAGGATGCGTCCTGTGCACGAGCAAAGCGGGCGAACATGAGATCCTTCGACTGTCGCGGGCGATGATACACGAGGGCAGACCGAAGGGATCAACGACCTCACGGGCCCGAAATCTCGCCAGGCAGAGTCTGGCGAAGGCCGTCACCTTCATCTCCGAGGGGGTCGGATACTTCACGTCGCCAGAAAGGGCCATGCTCGTGCGGCGCGAGCTCGCCCTGCTTGCCAGGTATTGACCTCTGCGAGTCGTCCCACCGTCCCCGACCACCCACACATTGCCGGGCGAACTGGCCCACACCCCTCTTCTACGGAGGGCAGTCGTCGCCCTTGGTCGGCCCCAGGTCCGCCCACTGGATGGGGCCGTCGGGCACGCCGAATCGAGCGGCGGTGAAGCTCTCGACGTCGATCAGTTCGCTCGCGCTTCCCTTGTTCTGCGTGCAGCAGCCGCTGCAATCCGAATCGGCGCATGTGTCGATGGCAAGAACCACCATCGTCTTTGGCCCGGCCTTCAGGCACAGATCGTGGTGCTTCAGAGTGGCGAAATCGGGGAACACGGAGACGATGTCGTGCGACTGGACCCAGCTCAGCGACATGGTGGGGCCGCAACCCGCGAACATGCCCTCATACAGGCAGCCGCTGTACTTGATGCACTCCTCGCTGCCCGGGGCAGGGTAGGACGTGAACTCCGTCTTGTTGGCGGTCTTCCACACCAGGCCCGGGGCCTCACACCGGCTCGTGGCTGTCCCGGTGGCGATCCCCGTGCCGCCGGTGCCGGTCCCGCTACCCGTTGTGGTATTCGATGCGGTGCCCGTACCGGTGGCGGAGCCGGTGCCAGTCGCCGTCTTCGATGCCGTGCCTGTTCCCGTGCCTGTTCCCGCGCCTGTCCCGGTCCCCGAGCCGGCGTCCGGAACTGTGGCCGATGCGCTGCCCGTCGTTGTGGTCGAGGCCGTGCCCGTCCCCGCGCTTGGGATGCTGGCGTCTTTGGCCGCATCGGCCGCAGGCAAGCCATCGGCCGGCCCCGCCTCCGCCGCCATTGGCGCGGCATCGGCGGCACGGAACTTGTCGTTACCGCCACACCCCGGGACCGAAGCGAGTATCAAGACCACGGTCGTGTGTGCGGCCACCAGGTGCTTTTTCCACATTGTGTCCCGCCAAGGGCAATTCAGTATCTGGCCCGCTGCCGCCGGTTGTCAATCAGCGTGGGCTTGGCAAGCACGAGCCTCCTCGCACCGCGCAGGTCTACGCGGTCACCAGCGTCCCCACGCCCTTCTCGGTGAACAGCTCGACCACCACGCTGTGAGGCTCGCGGCCGTCGACCACGTGCACCGCCTCCACCCCGCCCTCCAGGGCGCGCAGGATGGCCTGTGCCTTGACCTGCATGCCGCCCTTGACCGCGCGGCCTTCCTGCAGCCGGCCGCGCAGATCCGCGGCCCGCAGCTCGCTCAACAGCTGGCCGTTCTCGTCCAGGATCCCGGCCACGTCAGTGAGGAAGATCAACTTCTTCGCCTTGGCCGCGACTGCGATCTCGGCAGCCACCATGTCGGCGTTGATGTTGAAGCTGGCCCCATCGGTGCCCAAGCCCACCGGCGAGATGACGGGCATGTAGTTCTTCCCGAGCAGCAGATCGAGAATCTCGGTGTTGATGCTCTCCACCTCGCCCACCCAGCCCAGGTCGGGTTTGCCCGGTCGGGGCGGCAACTTGTGCGCCTTGATGAGGTGCGCGTCCTTGCCCGACAGGCCCATGGCGGTTCCGCCCAAGGTGTTGATGAGGCCCACGATCTCGGTGTTCACCTTGCCGGTCAGCACCATCTCGACCACGCCCATCTCCGCTGCGCCGGTCACCCGCTGGCCGTCGATGAACTCACTCTTCTGGCCCAGGCGATCCAGGGTCCTGGTGATCTCGTGCCCGCCGCCGTGAACCACCACCGGCCGCAGACCGGCGGCCTGCAGCAGGACCACGTCCTGGGCGAAGTTGCGCTTGAGGTCGTCCTTGACCATGGCTGCGCCCCCGTACTTGATGACCGCGCGCGTGCCGGTGAACTTCTGGATGTACTTGAGCGCCTCGACCACCAGGTCGCGTCGATCGCCCAGAGTCTCCGGCTGCTTGGCTTCACTGTCGGTCATGGCATGGCCCCGGCCAGCCTGAGAAGACCGGCTGTCTCCGCAAATCCGAACATGAGGTTGGCGTTCTGCACGGCCTGTCCGGCCGCTCCCTTGATCAAGTTGTCGATCGCCGCAAACGACACCACCACCCCCAGCTTGGCGTCGGCGGACGCGCCCAGCACCACACGGTTGGTTCCCACCGCGGCCTGCAGGCGGACCTCCTCGGGGGCCACCACCCGGACAAAGGGCCGCTCCTCGGCAAAATCATCGAGTGCCTTGCGCACGCCGCCGGCCGGATCGCTGCCCCCGGTGCCGTGGCGCAACCGTCCGTACGCCGTAGCCAGGATGCCCCGCCGCACCGGAAGAAGGTGGGGAGTGAAAGTGACGCGCACGTTGGGCGCGCCGCTCAAGGCCAGGGCTCGATCGATCTCGGGCTGGTGTTGGTGGCGCAAGACACGATACGGGCGAATGTCGTCGGCCACCTCGGAGAACGACATTTCCTCGTTCGCCTTGCGGCCCGCACCGGTGGTTCCGCTCTTGGCGTCGACGATCACGGAGTCGGCTGCCATGAAGCCCGCGTGCAGAAGCGGCAGCACGGCCAGAACCGAGGCGGTGGGGTAGCAGCCGGGATTGGAAACCAGCCTGGCCGTGCGCAGCTTGTCGGCGTTGTTGGTGGCCTCAGGCATGCTGTACACGGCCTCGGCCAGCAACGCCGGCGCAGGATGGGTGAAGCCGTACCACTGCGGGAACTGGTCAACCGCCAGCCGGAACCCGCCCGACAGATCCACCACACGCGCGCCCGCGGCTAGCGCGCGGGGCGCCAGCTCGACCGAAACCTCGGCCGGCGTGCACAGAAAAACCACGTCCACCTCGCCCAGGTGAGCCTGACCCTGCGCGTGGCTGAAGCAGGTCAAGTCCCCGACGGGCGCCGGCACGGCGATGTGGTCGCCCAGGCGCTTGCCCGCCCACTTGTCGCTGGTCACCAGCTCGAGGGAGAAGTGCGGATGGCCGGCCAGGATGCGCGCCAGCTCCATCCCCGAATAGCCGGAAACGCCGACGATGCCGGCTCGCTTGGGGGAAAGGTCAGTCGCAGTGCTGCTCATGGGTGCAACTAATCATACTCGACGCATTCGGATCAACCGGTGTGACCAAAACCACCCTCGCCGCGCTTCGTGCTTGACAGCTCTGCCACCTCTTCCACCGCGCCCTGGATGACCGGCGCGATCACCATCTGGGCCACCCGATCCCCGGGCTGGACCACGACCGGCTGCTGGCCCAGGTTGACCAGCAAGACCACGACCTCGCCACGGTAGTCGCTGTCGATGGTTCCCGGCGCGTTCACCACGGTCAGCCCGGATCGCCAGGCCAGCCCCGAGCGAGGGCGCACCTGCGCCTCGTAGCCCAGCGGCAGTTCCATGGCCCACCCGGTGGGGATCCCCACCCGCTCGCCCGCAGGCACGGTCACCGGCCCGTCGGCGGCCGACGCCAGGTCCATGCCGGCCGAGCCCGGTGTCATGTAGTGGGGGAGAACCGCGGTCGGCCGTAGGCGGCAGAAACGGATCGGGATGGTGCAGGCAGCGGGATGAGGAGACTTCACGACGGGGCCGATTGTACTTCAACCAAGAGTCCGCGCCAGTCGACCGGAATGGCGGTATGATCGTATCTGAACCGTATGCTGACCGACCTCGCGGTCATTATGTGCGTGGCCGCCCTGACCACGGTGATCTTCCATCGCATCCGGCAGCCCGTGGTCCTCGGCTATCTGGTGGCCGGACTCATCATCGGTCCCCATGTACCGATCCGCCTGGTCGCGGACAAAGCCCTCGCGCACCAGATGGCCGAGATCGGGGTGGTGCTGCTGATGTTCTCTCTCGGCCTGCAGTTCAGTCTGCGCAGGCTCATCCGGGTGGGTCTTGCGGCCGCGCTGGTCGCGCTCATCGAGTGCAGCTTCATGATCTGGCTTGGCTACGGCACCGGTCGGCTGTTCGGCTGGACCAAGCTCGAATGCATATTCTCTGGTGCGGTCATCGCCATCTCCAGCACCACCATCATCGTCAAGGCCTTCACCGACCGGGGCGGGAAGGGCAAGATCGCCGAGATCGTGCTGGGCATTCTCATCGTCGAGGATCTGATCGCGATCCTGCTACTCGCCCTGCTGACCCCGCTCGGATCGGGCGCGGGCCTTTCCCTTGCCCAGGTCGGGCTGGCGGTCGGCAAACTCGCAGTCTTCCTGGCCGGCACACTCGCGCTGGGCTTGCTCGTCGTTCCTCGCTTGGTGCGCGCCATCTTGCGTACCGGACAGGCCGAGACCATGGTCGTGGCCTGCGTCGGCATCTCGTTCGCTCTGGCGCTGCTGGCGCGGCACCTCGGCTACTCCGTGGCGCTGGGGGCCTTCCTGGCCGGCGCGCTGGTCGCCGAATCGGGCGCGGCCACGACCATCGAGCGGTCCATCGAACCCGTGCGCGACATGTTCGCGGCCGTGTTCTTCGTTTCCGTGGGAATGCTGATCGATCCCGGCCTGGTGGTCCAGCACTGGCTCCCCATCTTGGCCTTCACCCTGGTGGTCGTGCTGGGCAAGGTGGTGGGCGTGACTCTCGGGGCCTTCTTGACCGGTCACTCGGTGCGCACCTCGTTCCAGGCTGGCATGAGCCTGGCTCAGATCGGCGAGTTCTCGTTCATCATCGCCGGCCTGGGCTTGTCGCTGGGTGCGGTGGGACGCTTTCTCTATCCGGTCGCGGTGGCGGTTTCGGCGCTGACCACTCTCATGACGCCGTTCTTGATGCGGGCCTCTGGGCCGGTCGCCTCCTTCGTCGACCGGCACCTTCCCCATCCGATTCAGACCTTCGTCAGCCTGTACGGCTCCTGGCTGGCCGCGCTCAAGAAGGGTCCCAAGACCCGCGGCACCCGGGTGAACCGGCTGGTCTTGTTGCTCGCGCTCGACACCGTCCTGATCGCTGCAATCACGATAGCCGCTTCGTTGAACGTGGACCGGCTGGTCCGTCTCGCAGAAACCGAGGCTGGCGTCGACCCGCGTCTGGTACGCGCGGCCATCGCCGCTCTGTCGATTCTGCTGGCCTCGCCTTTCGTGCTGGGTGCGGTGCGCGTCGCACGGGCGCTGGGCATGCGCTTGGCCGCGCAAGCCTTGCCGGCGGAGCAGACCGTGCTGGACTTGGCGGCAGCGCCACGCCGAGCGCTGCTGGTGACCATGCAGCTCTCGGCGCTGCTGGCGGCCGGGATTCCTCTGGTCGCGGTCACTCAGCCGTTTCTGCCTTCGGTTCCGGGTGCCGCGCTCTTGCTTCTCGCCGTCGGGTTGTCGGTCGTCCCCTTCTGGCGCAGCGCCACCGAACTGCACGGCCACGTCAAAGCCGGAGCGCAGGTGCTGCTGGAGGCGCTCGCCAGCCAGAGCAACGGCGCAGACGAACCGCTGTCCGACGCCGCCGAGGCGCGCCGGATGGTCCCCGGACTTGGCGAGGCCGCGACCCTGCGACTTGCACCTGGCGGCCCCGCCGTGTCACGGACCCTGGCCGAACTCAATCTGCGCGGGCTCACCGGTGCGACTGTGATCGCCATCGAGCGATCGGGGCAAGGGGTCGTCTATCCCGGCGCACACGACCCGCTGCTCGATGGCGATGTCCTGGTCTTCACCGGGACCGACGCCGCCGTGGCCGCAGCCCGCCAGGTCTTGCTCGGCCAGGTGACGCCGCCCCCGCAGATCGCGGGCCGATAGCGGCCTGACCGACGCAGGTGCAACCTTTTGGCTTTTCTGTAAGGTTGAGGGGCTTCACGCTACGATCGATTCGTGCTGAAACACCACGCTTTGCCAAGTCCGCGGGTGCAACCAGCCGCTGCGCCAGCGGTCCCTCGCGCCCATCGGCCCAGGGCCAGACCGACACAGGCGATCGCGGTCGGGGACGATCCAGCGACGCCGTCTGAGAACGCGGTTCCGCCGGAAATCGCTGCCCCGGCGCTCGAACCCGCGTTGCCCGCACCCAGCAAGTCGGTGACCAAGCTGGCGCTGCTGGCAAAGTCCGCGCGACCACAACCGTCGCACTCTCCGGACGAGCGCCCTGCCCCCGCACCGGCCGCAGCTCCGGAGCTTTCCCCCGCGATCTCTCCCCGCGCAGCAGCGGCCCTTGCCGCCGGCCCGGAGCATTCGCCTGCACTGGGCTCGACTGCGCGTGCGGCCTTGCCAGAACTCGTGCCTGAGGCTCCCGCGCCGGGGCCGTTGCAGCCACGGCCCCGGCTGCACCACCGGCACCATCGCGCCCGCCCGCGACCACGGTTGCCGCTGCCGATGGCATGACCGAGGAGCGGCTGCTCGCCGCTGCCGTACGTTCGCTGCGCGCCAAACAGGATGCCCCTTCGGCCTTGCTTGGCGTGGCCTGGTCGGCTGGACCTTTGCGGCTAGACGGGGCCGGAGTCGTCAGCATGGTCTTCGTCGAAGGACAGGGCTACACCCCGAACCAGCAGTCGAGCGGCATCTCCTTGGGGCTCAGCGCTGGGGCCCGCCTGAGCTGGTCGCTGGGCCGCCTGGCTCCCTGACTGGAAGTGCGCGGTATCGGATGGCCGCAATCGCAGCGGATCTTCGTCACTGATTCGGGCACTGGGACGCGCAGCGAACGAACCCTGCCCCACGGCGAGCTACAATTGGGGGCTGGAATCTCGGTTTCTCTTCGTCGATCGCTGCGGCCTGTAAGGCCTGGCATGGCTGCGCTACTGGAGGAACATGACAACCAATAGCTTGCTTAGCGTGACGGTGACGGCCCTGGTCTTCACGGCCGCCTGCAAGAGCGACTTTCCGGCCGGAAGCTACGACGAGGGAGGGCCCAAAGACGCTTCTTCTGACAGCGGGGCTGATAGGGTGCCCGATCTGCCGATCGACGTGCCGA
>Ga0265330_10000717_pt1 | contig 20916 bp, 20 predicted proteins | sample 41919metaG_FD_202083 | JGI IMG/M metagenome (GOLD analysis project Ga0265330, IMG submission 202083) | Rhizosphere microbial communities from Carex aquatilis grown in University of Washington, Seatle, WA, United States - 4-19-19 metaG | ecosystem: Host-associated > Plants > Roots > Rhizosphere... | reverse complement strand
TATTTGTGCGCCACCCAGGTGTCGAAAAACTCGTCCAGCACGAGAAGACCCATTCGGTCCGCCAGGTCCAGGAAATCCGGGTTGGGCGGATCATGGGCGGTGCGGATGGCGTTGATACCGATGGCCTTGAGCTGCGCCAGGCGTCGCTGGATGGCCCGTTGCGGGGCGGCCATGCCAAGTCCGTGGTAGTCCTGGTGGAGGGCAGCGCCCTGGAATTTCACGCTCTTTCCATTGACGGTCAGGCCCGCATTGTACTTGATCTCACGGATACCGAACGGGGTCACGTCGTCGTCGACCGTGCTGCCGCCGACCTGGACGTTGGTCACAAGCTGATACATGTTCGGCGTCTTGAGATCCCAGAGCAGCGGGTTTGCCACCGGAACATCGAAGGCAAAGTTGGCCGAAGCCCCGGCCGCGATGTTCTGCGCCGCCGCTGAAACCGGTGCCAGCGCTTTGCCGCTGGGATCGCTGACGACGCCTTGCAGGCTGACGCTGGCTGCGGCGCTGCCGCTGTTGACCACGGTCGTTGTCACCTTGACCGTCGCCGACGTGGTCGTGGGGGCTGGCGTGTTGACGTAGGTGGCCCACTGATCGATATGCACAGGATTGGTCGCGATCAGACGAACATGGCGATAGATGCCGGCGCCCGCGTAAAAGCGCGAGGAGGGCTGCAAGCTGGTGTCGGTCTTGACCGCAATCACGTTGTCCGTGGTCCCGAACTTGACGTTCGTCGTAATGTCGTAGCGAAAGCTTGTGTACCCGCAGGGCTGGTTTCCGATCTGGGTGCCGTTGACGTAGACAGTGCTATTGGCCATGACACCGTCAAACTCAATGAAGACCTTGTTGCCCGAGAGGCCTTGCGCAAGCGTGAAATGCTTGCGGTACCAGCCGATGCCCGACGGCAGATAGGCGCCTCGGCCGGTGCTCGGCGCGTTTTGGGAAAACGGATCGGCCGGCGGATTCGGACCCTCGATGGCCCAGTCGTGCGGAACGCTCAGGTGACGCCAAGCCGTGTCCGCAAAAGCCGTCGCGTCCGCGCCGGCCGCGTCGCCGTAGTTAAACAACCAGTCATCATTGAAGGCCTGGATGGTGCGCACCCGGTTCCCGGCAATCGTCCCGCCGCCGCCGGTCGTGCCACCGACCGCGCCGCCCACTACTGTCGTTCCGCCGGTCACTCCGCCTGAGCTGATCGTACCGCCGGCCGCGCCGCCCACCGTTGTGGCCCCGCCGGTCAGTTTGCCCGAACTGGTCGTGCCACCGGCGGCTCCGCCCACGGCTGTGGTTCCGCCGGTCAGTTTGCCTGAGCTGGTCGTGCCACCAGCCGATATGCCACCCGCGCCGCCCGCAGCGCCGTTGCCGCCATTCGTGCTATTTCCGCCTGCGATGCCTCCGGTGTCGCCCACCTGGCCCCCGGAAATTTGCCCGCTCGAACCCGCCGCGCCGGTGTCCCCAGCGCCCGCTTGTCCGCGGCCACCAGTGTCGTTGGCACCGGCTGCGCCGGTAAGCCCGCCAGCTGCGCCGCTGCCCCCGCTCGACGTGCCGCCGGAGGGAGTGGACGCGTTCTGGTTCCCGCCAGTTCCCTGCGGTGACTTGTTTCCCGACGAGCTGCACCCGGTCGCAGCAGCAGCCGAAAGAAACAGAACGCCCAGCAGAACGCAATACTGACGCTGCGGAGTCTTTCGAGAGAGAGAGACGTACATCATGGCTCCTTGTGCCCGCCTGGGTTGGCTGGCGTTGCGGTCAACTTGTTATCGTACCCTACCACAACGGCAGTCGCCGAACGCATGGATTGGGCGACGCGAAAAGGGAGTGCTAAGGTATGAGATAAGGCAGTCTTGGGGCTGCCCAACAACTTGGGCGCAGACAGAGGAGGAGTCATGACCATCGAAGAAGCCATCAAGACCGCACTTGAATTCGAGAGGAAGGTTCACGCGCTCTACGAAACGGCCGCGAAGAACGCAAGCGACGTCACGGCGAAGAAGGTGTTTGCGACTCTGGCGCAAGAGGAGAAGGGCCACGTCTCGTACCTGGAAAGCCGCCTGGCCGAGTGGCACAAGGATGGCCGCTTGTCGCCCGAGAAGCTGCGCACCGTCTTGCCGTCTGCCCAGCGCATCCGGGCTGGGGTTGGGCGCACGCGCGCAGGGGTCAGCAAGGCCGCCAGCAGCCACGACGCCGAGCTCTCGTCGCTATACCAGGCCCTGGCGGCCGAGGACGAGACCTCGGCCTTCTACGTTCAGATGGTCCGCGAACTCCCCGCAGAGGGCCAGGCTCTGTTTTCCCGATTTCTGGAAATCGAGGACGGGCATGGGGCCATCGTCCAGGCCGAGATCGACAGCGTCAAACAGATGGGGTTCTGGTTCGATCTGAAGGAATTCGATCTGGAAGCAGGCTGAGCTCAGCCGACGAGATATTTCGGATACAGCCAGCGATAGATTTGTGCCGACGAGGGCGATGCTCGTCGGCAAGTCAGACCGCCACAAGCGCCGCCGTCACCGACGCAGGCCCCGGCTCGGCAAACCCCATTGTCGTTCGGACACGCGGAACCAGCTCCCGTGCAAGTGTTGCTGGCGCCGTTGCCGGTGCAGCAGCCGCCACCAGCGCAGGAATTATCTGGGCAGCAAGGGATCACACACGCGGCGGCCGCAAGCTGGAGGCCGCGTTCGCACATTTCAAGCTGGCCACGCGTGTGCGTGGAGTCCACGCTCTCGATCTGGGCGCGTCCACTGGCGGGTTTGTCGCTGTGCTGCTCGCACACGGTGCTCGCCATGTCACCGCTATCGACGTGGGACATGGGCAGCTTCTGGCCGACTTGGCGCGCGACCAGCGCGTGACCAGCCTGGAGCGCACTGACTTCAAGACGCTGTCGTTGGCTGTGGCATCTGGACCTTTCGATTTCTTCACCGTGGACGTCGGTTGTGGGTCAGGTTGAGTCCGCGGGTCTGCTGTACCTGGGCGCGCTGCCACTGCCCGTTCTTGGTGCCCAAAAACGAGGAGGGACTCCACTGCCACCTTCGAGCATCCCTGGGCGCCACGACGTCCGCGGCGGGGCGCAATCGCGCGGCCATCTGACCGTCGTCCAGAAGACGCCAGCCTCCTGCCGCGCGAAACCCAGCTGACCGCCGATAGGTGCTATCCTCGAAAGCCGTGACTTTCCCGTGGACGCCATACTTCCATGATGCCTATGGACTGCTCCATGGAGCAGTCCATCCGCCGCGGCGAGAAGATCGCAATCCGCGGTTTCGGAACCTTCCAGGTCCGAAGCTACAGGGCACACAGGGTACGCAACCCACGCACCGGCCAGATCGTCGACGTCAGCCCGAAGCGCTTGCCTCACCTCAAGGCCGGCACGGAACTCGCCACGCGGCCCTTGTGGATGACACCACATGACTGTCAATAAGAAACGACGGAAATCCAAACGGACGGAAACACCCACGAACCCCGCAAGAGCCGCATCCTCGCGCCAGCTGGGCATGTTCTTGGGGGCGTTGCTCTTCGTGATCTACATGGCCAATGGTGACAGCCTTGCCAACAACGATGCTTCCGCCAATGTTTATCTACCATTGCAGCTTCTTACCCGTGGGCGCCTTACGTTCACAGTCGAAGATTCGCCACACCTCTTTGTTCAGAAGATGACGTACCCGGAAGGAAAGAGAACTGCTCGGTTTCATTCCTGGGACTTTGTGCTTGATGGGCAGACGATGCGCGAGCATCAGCGCGCAGGCAGGTTGCGAACCATTGCGCCATACTACTGTTTGTCCGAGACTCGCTGGCCTGGCGTCTTCGCCGATACTTTCGGCGTTGGGGCCGGTCTTCTCGCTCTGCCCGCTGTGGCCGCGGTAAAGCTTTTTGACCCGGCCTTGGAACAGCACCCTGTACGGCTCTGGCAGACGACGAAGTTCGTTGCTGCTGCATCGGTGGCGGCCAGCGCGGTTTTTCTCTTCTTCTTGGCTCTAGCCACGCTCGGTTCGCGGCGGGCATTTCTTTTAGCATTAGTGTATGGATTGTGTACTTGTGTGTGGAGCACGAGCAGCCAGGCGTTGTTTCAACATGGCCCTAGTCAACTTTTTCTGGCCATGGGTTGCTACTATCTACTGCGAGCACAACGACCGTTGCACGTGCTCGCTGGGCTCTCATTTTCTCTGGCCGTGGCCTGCAGGCCAACGACAATACTCGTCCCCGCCGCGGTGGTCCTGATGCTTGGATTGCGCGACCGCCGCGCCATGGTACGTGTCTTGGCGGGCGCGCTGCCTGTGGCGGTGCTACTGGTTCTTTATGGTCTGGTTGTTTTCGACAATCCCTTTTCCACTGGCCAGATTGGCAAAGGCTCCCACATTGCCATGATGAGAACTGGCAACCCAGACCTCTGGCAAACACCGTTCTATTTCGGCGCCTTGGGATTGCTTGTCAGTCCTGCTCGCGGCCTGCTGGTGTATTCGCCAGTGGCCGTGGTCGCTATGTGGGGCATGGTCCGTGTGTGGCGCGACCGCAAGCAATATCATCTCCAAGCACTTTCGCTCGCTACTGCTGGTATGTTCGTGATTGCTGCGAAGTGGTTCGACTGGTGGGGAGGCTGGTGCTATGGATATCGTCCCATTGTCGACCTCATCATCTTGCTCGCCTTTCTTGCCGTGCCTCTCGTGCCATGGATCTGCGCTCGAACACGTCGGCTTGTTGTCGTTTCGATCCTTGCCTGCTGGTCGTGTTTCGTGCAAATCGTGGGCGCCTATGCCTACGACCAGAAGGGGTGGAATGAACACAGGGTATACGACGTCGTGGGGCCAGGTCCGAACCAACAGGTGACCTATGACGACATGAGCAGGGCGAAGCAACACACGTCCGTGCTAGGCGGAACCGTACAGCCTCGATCCGAGACCATCGATAACCCGGCAAATCGCTACCGTCTTTGGTCGCTGAGCGACAATCCCATCTCGTACTATCTGACGCATTTGGACAGTGCCCGTGCCCAACGCCAAAAGGGAATCGACAATTTCATGATTGACGGGATTTGATATTGGCTGCTCCCTCGGTCACTCGTTCCGTTGTGGTTCGCAAGGTCCCGACGGTGGCTACGATTAGCGCAGCTGCGCGCGAAAACCTTCCCGAGTTTCAGCGCGCGCTGGTCGTGGTCGAGCGAATCGAAGTGCGCGAGCCGGCCGCGCTCGACCGCGTGCCTGCTTTGCTCGACACCATCCGGCGCGATCAGGCGCTGAGCCCGGCTGAGGCCGCCGACGCCCTGGCGCGCGGGCTGGCTGTGGCCGATTCCCTGTAGGGCGCCTATCGCCGTGCGGTCGAGGACGAGCGACGCAAGGAAAACGGCAAAGGCTCGGCCGGCGCTGGCACCGTGGTCGACGGTCCCGGCAACAGCGAAAATGCGCCGGGCCGACTGATCAAGGTCAAGCTGCCGCCAGGACAGGCGAAGAAGTAGTGGTCGAGACTTTGGTTGCCGGACGCGCCAATTTCCGGCCAGACAGCACGCCAGGTGGGAACCTTCTGGGCGGACGGCGGTATAAGCAGAAAGACGCCCATGGAGGATACCTTTCTCATACGCCAGACTCTCGGCGGGCAGCGCGATGCTTTTCGTTTGCTGGTCTTGCGTCACCAGCGCGGCGTGTTTCGCTTTCTGGGTGTGCTGGGCTTTGTTGGGCAGGCAGCCGAAGATCTGGCGCAAGAGGCCTTTCTGCGCGCCTACCGCCACCTCGGCGATTTCGACGCCAGCCGGTCCAAATTTTCGACGTGGCTGTTCACCATAGTCCGAAACTTGGCCGCGAACGAAGCCGAACGGGCGCACCGCCGCCACGAAGATCGGCGCCAGGAACTGGAATCGCGTCCCGCCGTGGCGGATCCGGCGCCTGACCCGTTACGGATGGCGGTCGCCAATGAAGGACGGCGGCGTCTGCAGCAGGCCATCGACGGATTGCCAGAAGTCTTGCGCGCGGCCTTGCTGCTCACGCGCGTCGAGGGCCTGTCCGTGGAAGAAGCCGCCGCGGTCGAAAACTGCGCAGTGGGCACGGTGAAATCCCGGGTTTTCCGCGCGCGCGAGTTGTTGCGCGCGGCTTTGTCGGAGGAACGCTAAATGGACTGCAACCAAGTTCAAGAAACTATTGCTCGTGGCGAAACCCTTGGGCCGCACGAGCGCGCCCATGCAGCGGTGTGTGTCGTGTGCGCGACTGTGATGGAATCCTGGAGCCAACTGGACGATCTCCTGCAAGCAGGCCCGGCGGAATCAGTTCCCGAGGGCTTCGCGGATCGGGTGATGGCAACCCTAGCCAACGAGCCCGTCACGGTCGCACCTCTGCGCTGGTTCGAGCGGCGCTGGGTGCAACTTGGTTTGGTCCAGGTCGGCGCCCTGGTTTCCCTGTTTAATCTGTTTCGCTTCGTGCTGCGCGTGCTCGTCCCCACCCTCAGCCTCGGAGGATCTCCATGAAGACGTCGCCTCGCTTGCCGGTGCTGGCCCTGGCCGCTGGATTGCTGGTGCCGGGCCTCGGACAAGCGTACGCCGGAGCGCTCGCGCGCGGACTCGGTGTACTGCTCAGTATCTCGCTCTTGCCGCCGGTGACCTGCCAGCTCGCGCTGATTGCTCCCGTGGGATTGATGTCCCTCATTGTCTGGCTGGGCGTGCTGGCCGGCGTGGGGTTGTACGCGTGGTCGGTGCGCGATGCCTGGCGCTGTGCCCGACGAGCGGACCAGGAATGGCGTCCTTGGCAGCGGCCCCTGGTCTATGTCTTGGCTGCGCTCATCGCCTATGTCTTCGTGCTCGCGCCCTTCACGGCCTATGCGCGGCACAACCTCATCGAAACCTTCCAGGCGCCCACAGCCAGCATGTTGCCGACCATTCTGCCTGGCGATCGCTTTTTGGCCGACAAGCGCGTGAACCGGCCGGGCGGAATTCCGCTGGCGCGCGGCCAGGTGGCCCTGTTCGTCTATCCCAACAATCGCACCATGATCTTCGTCAAGCGCATTATCGGACTGCCCGGGGATTCTATCGAAATCGACGGCATGTCCATTCGGGTGAACGGCCGGGATCTGCGCGGCGCGGAAGTGCAGGACCTGGGCGATCCGCTGCGCAATCAATTGCTCGCCGACCACTCCGCCTTTCGGGAATCCGGCGATCGCGGCACCTACACGGTTCTGTGGAAGAAAGACGCAGTCGCTGGCAAGCAGAGCTTCGTGGTGCCCAACGCGCAGATTTTCGTTCTGGGCGACAATCGCGGGGCTTCGGTCGACTCGCGCGAATTCGGTATGGTGCCCGTGGCCGACGTGAAGGCAGTGGCCAGGCAGGTGCTGCTTTCCTACCGAAAAGGCGAAGGCCTGCGCTGGAGCCGGATGGGCAAAACTATCGAGTGACCTACTCCCGCAGTTCAGCCAGCTTGGCTCGCACCTCGGCGGCGTGGCCTTGGGCGGTGACTTTGGGGAAGTGGTGCGCGATGAGGCCCGCGGGATCGATGATTGCCGTGGACCGGATCACGCCTACGCTGGTCTTGCCGTAGACGGTCTTCTCGCCCCAGGCCCCATAGGCTTGCAACAGCTTGTGTTCCGGATCGCTCAGCAACGTCAGCTTGAGGTTGTACTTGGCGATGAACTTGCGGTGACTTTCGGGTGAATCCGGGCTGCAGCCCAGCACGACGGCGTCCAGCTTCTCGAAGTCGGCCAGGCCCGCGGTGAAATCGCAGGCTTCGACGGTGCAGCCAGGCGTATCGTCGCGAGGGTAGAAGTAGAGCACGACCCACTGCCCTACGAAGTTGGACAGCGCCACCTCGCGACCGTTTTGGTCAGGCAACCTGAAGTCCGGTGCTTTGCTGCCCACGCTTAGATCTGTCTTGCTCATAGTTTTTGGATGCAGCAGCTCGCAATTGGCTTCAAGTTGGTTGCGCGAACGCCTCGCACACGCAACAATATAGCTGTGAGGAAGCTCGCAAAGCGGCCCGGCCAAGATGTGGCTCTGCTCTATGCGCCCACGGACGATGGAGCAGGCGCCCGATTTGTGCGGGCGCACAAGGGCGAACTGCAAACCGGCGAAGTTCGTCCGCTGCCTGAAGGCCGGTCCCTGTGCGGTCAGGAACTGGTGCGAATGCGGCCGCGTTCGGAGCTGCCCATGCTGTTCGACGTCGAAGTCATCCATCCCGCCGAGCGCGCCGGGCGCGACACAGTGGGACCGGCGCAGGTGGCCTCTGACCAATACCGGCGCAACTGGGAAGACACCTTTGCGCCACGCAAGCCCAGCGGCCAGCTCGCCAACTGACGCACACAGTGGACGTGCTGTCCAATGGGGATGGCATTCGGTGCTGGCGAAAGCAACGAGGCCACTCCCGAGAGCGACGGTGGCAATCTGGTGTCCAAGCTCAACGCCTACGCCGCTGCAGGCGGACAAGCCTACTGTCCGTAGTTTCCCGGATCGTCCCGGGTTCTTCTTCCGTCCGGTGCATCGCCCGTCTCAGCGGCCTGCCGCCGGCCGCTCCGCTGTCGCAGGCTGATGAGCAGGCCGGTGCCTCCAAACACGAATCCGAACAGCAGCGGATAGAGCGAACGTTTTGCAGGCAGTCCCAGGGCCAACCCGAAATTGGTCGCCGGCCCGCCGCTGTCTGAGTAGCCGTCGGCCAGCGCCACGCGACCCTCTTTGAAAATCGGCCAGTAGTGGCGCGGCAGTGGTTTGACGATGTCAACAGGAGTCATACCATCGGTGCTGACCACAATCACGGTCATGAAGACACCAGCGACCAAAGTGGCCCAGACCAGGGGTCGCAGGTAGCACCAAATGACATCGAACAGCGGAGCAAGCCCCAGCGCCAGGAAGGGCAGGGCGATGGTCAAGTGGCGCGGCCCGTAGGTCCAGCCGCCGTCCCAGTAGATGTAAGAAGCGTTGAGCAGGATGATATAGACGATGACAATCAAGCTGAGGATTGCGGTCCAGCGCTGGCGCGCCCGCGCCAGCGAGATCCCGTGTCCGATGAGGCCGAGGACCAACAAGGGGGACGTGAAGAGCAGGCCGCGCGAGCCGATGAGCAGTCCACGCAAGGCCTCGGCGCGCGGCCGGGTCACGCCGAACAGGCCCGAGTGCATTCCGTCGAATCCTTGCACGCTGGCGTAGCCCAGGTGAAAGGGCGATCCGAACGCGGCCTTGTTGTAGGCGCCCAGGACCAGCGCGGCGGCCACCGCCGCTGCGGCGAAGGCTGCCAGTTGCCGGAACCAGCGCGACCAGGGGCGCAGTCTCCACACCAGCGCCACCGTGAGCACAAAAGCCACCGGCGCGGCCGGAAACTCTGTCACCACGGCCCAGCCTGTTGCCAGGCCGGCCAGCGCGGCCATGCGCGTAACGCGACTGGTCGGCGGGGCCTCGGCCAGGGTCATGACAGCCTTGGCGCCGTAGACAAGACAGAATGCCGCCAGCACATGGCCCCAGAAGAGCCCGGCGTAGGCCCAGATCGGCGAGGTCAAGCCGAGAGCCAGGGCCGCTAAAGCAGCGCCCCTGGGCGAATGGCCGCGGCGTACGGACCAGGCGAAAATACCGAGACACATGAACAGCGCGGGCAAGGTTGCCACCCACACCGTGGCCATGTGCATCTGAGCGAGCAAGCCCGGCTTGCTGACCGGATCGATCCCCACGAAGCGCATCGCCACCTTGGCCACGGCCAGCGCCGGCAGGGCCGCCAGGGATGAGCCAGGAGCTTTGTCGCAATAGTAGTGGCCCTCGTTAAAGGCCTTGTCGATGGTGTTCCCTTGGTACGGGTCGATGTTGACCTTGCCGTTCTCCAACAGGGCACGGTCCAGGTCAAAGCGCGAAGCCTGGTTGGGCCCGCCACCTGAATAGAAATAGAAGAGCGAGAACCCGAGCAGCCCGGCCAGCCACGCCCGGGGACTAAGTTTGAGGAAGCGCCTCCTGGTGGCGATTTGCCGTCTGAGCGTGGGGGATTCAGGTTCAGGCATGCGCTGTCTTGGCGGAGGTCGAGGCCGCGGCCATGATAGCCCGGAGAGTCGATCTTTCACCAAGCGGAATCGCGGGTTGGCAGGGGCAGGTGTGCGCCAGCGCACTCTACGGCCCCGGCACAACCCTCTGCAGCAGTCGGTGGACAGGGGTTTGGGACAGGGATTGCTTGCGGGGACCAGGTTTGTTCTACTAGGCGGCCTCTGCTTGCAAGGAGCGCCGAATGTCGACAGCCGCGACCATGGAAAGTGAAAAGCTCTCGTTCAAAGAGAAGTCTGGCTACGCCCTAGGCGACGCCGCTTCCAACCTGTTTTGGATGACGTTCGTGTACTTTGGCACCTACTTCTACACGGATGTGTTCGGGCTGGCGCCCACGGCGATGGCCACCCTGTTCTTCGTGACTCGCATCCTGGACACGGTTTTCGATCCGGTAATGGGGATGCTGGCGGATCGAACCAACACACGCTGGGGGAAGTTCCGGCCCTACATCATCTGGATGGTCGTGCCCTTTGGCGTGTGCGGCACCCTGGCGTTCATCACGCCGCCTTTTGGGGCGCATGGGAAGCTGGTCTGGGCCTATGTCACCTACGGTCTCATCGGCCTGGTCTACAGCGCCATCAACCTGCCTTACTCGGCCCTGCTGGGTGTGATCTCGTCCAACACCGTGGAACGCACCAAGGCCTCGTCGTTCCGCTTCGTGGGCGCCTACTCCGCCGGTCTGGTGGTCAGCCTTTGCACTATGTACCTGGTCGATTTCTTCGGCGGCACCAACAAGCAGACCGGCTTTGCCATGACCGTCGGCCTGTATGCGCTGCTGGGCATGGTGATGTGGATTGTGTGTTTCGCCACCACCAAAGAGCGGGTCAAGCCCCCGGCCGGGCAAGCGTCGTCATTCCTGCGCGATCTGGGCGACGTGGTGACCAACGTGCCCTGGCTGGTGCTCTTCGTGCTGGGCATTGCGACGCTCAGCTACGTCTCCATCCGCAACGGGTGCTTCACTTACTACTTCAAGTACTACGTGGGCAACCAGACCGTGCTCGGCATGAAGCTGACCGCGAACACCATGCTCGGCACCTTCCTGGTGGTGGGCTCGCTGGCCAATCTGTTCGGCACCTCCCTGGTCGCGCCCGTCGCCTCACGCATCGGCAAGAAACCTCTCTACATGATCATGATGGGGATCTCGTCGGTGCTCACCATCTTGTTCTTCTTTCTGCGGCCGCAGGACGTGGTGGCGATGTTCGTGCTGCAGATTCTGGCCAATCTCATCATGGGCCCAACCTCTGCGTTGGTCTACGCCATGTACGCAGACGCGTCCGACTACTCAGAGTGGAAAACCGGCCGCCGGTCGACCGGTCTGGTGTTCGCGGCCTCGTCGTTTGCGCAGAAGATGGGTTGGACCGTGGGGGGCACGGTCACCGGTTTGATTCTGGCGGGATTTGGCTATCAGGCCGAAATCAAGCAGACGGCCGAAACCCTGACCGGGGTCAGGCTGCTGGTCAGTTTGATTCCCGCGGTCGGCAGCGTGCTGGCCACTATTCTGCCGCTTTTCTACTCGCTGGGCGACAAGCGCATGAAGCAGATTGAGAAGGAGCTGGCCGAACGGCGGGCCAGCCTCGCCGCTTCGCCCAGTCAGCAACCCAGCTAGCCAGGACATTGTCATGAGCAGCAACAGCAAAGCCCTGTCCAATCCCTATGGCCATTTCGACGACGAAGCGCGCGAGTACGTCATCACCCGGCCCGACACGCCCACGCCCTGGTTCAACTACATCGGCGAGGGGCGCTACGGCGGCATTATCTCCAACACCGGCGGCGGCTTTTCCTTTGACCGCGATCCCAAGAACCGCCGTGTCTCGCGCTATCGCTACAACGCCATCCCCATGGATCAGCCCGGGCGCTACATCTACATCCGCGACATGGAGAGCGGGAAGTTCTGGAGCCCGACTTGGCAGCCCACGCCCGCAGTGAAGCTTGGCTCCTACGAATGCCGTCACGGCGCCGGCTACACGCGAATTGCCAGCAGCTACAATGGAATTGCAGCCACTCTATTCTATTTCGTTCCTCCAGCAGCCAAAGACGAAGCCTGCCCTTGTGAATTGTGGGTCCTCAAGATCAAGAACACAGGCAAAAAGGCGCGCAAACTGCGCAGTTTCTCTTACATCGAGTTCAGTTACTGCGATGCTTTGGGCGACCAGCTCAACCTCGACTGGTGCCAGCACATTCTGGAAGCGCGGGTGAAGGACGGCATCATCACCTGCAAGACCCGTTTTGCGCCGACCACCAACTTCTTCGGTTCCAGCGTCAAGCCGGCCGGCTTCGACACGGATCGGGAAACCTTTGTCGGCCGCTGGCGGGATCTGTCGAATCCCGAAGTGGTCGAGCGGGGCAAGCCCAGCAACGAGGAAGCGCCTCGGGGCAACAACATTGGATCGCTCTGCCACAACATCACGTTGGGACCTGGAGAAGAGAAGGAAATCGTCTTTGTCATGGGCGTGACCGACGAGCCGGCGCGCATCCCCGAGGTCGTGGCGCGCTTTCGTGATGCCAAGAACGTGGTGGACGCGTTCACCAAGCTGCGTGCCGACTGGGACGATTACCTGGGCCGCTTCACAGTGGAAACGCCCGACCCCGTGGTCAACGCCATGTTGAACGTGTGGAATCCCATCCAGTGTCGCACCACCCTCTTCTGGTCGCGCTTCGTTTCGGCGTACGAAACCGGCACCGGCCGGGGCATGGGCACACGCGATTCAGCGCAAGACACTTTGGGGACCGTACACAACGCTGCTGACCGCGCGCGGGCCACACTCAGCATGTTGTGGCACCTACAATACAAGGACGGACACACCTGGCACCAGGTGCTGCCGCTGACTGGCGAGGGCGGGCCCGGCCTGGCCGCCGAATTTCCGGCCTGGCCGCAGTGGTTCTGCGACGATCATCTGTGGTTGATCTTGGGAGTCTGCTCCTACCTGCGCGAGACCGGCGATCTGGCCTACCTCGACGAGACAATCGACTACACCGATGGCGGCAGCGACAACGTGTGGGACCACATGATGCGTGCGATCGAGTTCACTTTGCAGCACCGTGGTCCCCAGGGCCTGCCCCGCATCGGGTTTGCCGACTGGGACGACACCATGAACGTGGATCATGGCAGCGGCAAGGCCGAGAGCGTGTGGTGTGGCCAGCAGTTCTGCCGTGCCCTGCTCGATCTGGCCGATCTGTCGGATCACCTGCACAAGGACGACGAGGCGAAACGCTTCCGCGACCTGCACGCCGAAATGGCAGCCATCATCAACAAGGTGGCCTGGGATGGCGATTGGTACGCGCGCGCTTTTGACGACGAGGGCAAGCCCATCGGCGTGAAGAGCGAAACTCACCAGCGGATCGCGCTCAATACGCAAACCTGGGCGGTGATTGGCGATGCCGCCCCGGCCGATCGCGCCCGGCGCGCCATGGAGCAGGCGCATGAGAAGCTGAACAGCAGGTTCGGCCTGGCCCTGCTGTGGCCGGCGTACACCGAGGGCGATCAACGCGTGCGCGGCACCACGACCTATCCGCCCGGGGCCAAAGAAAACGGCGGCATCTTCTGTCACGCCAACACCTGGGCCATTGTGGCCGCGGCCAAACTGGGCATGGCAGAGCGGGCCATGCAGTACTATTTGCAAATCACGCCCTTCATGCGACGGGATGTCGACGTCATGAAGGTCGAGCCCTATGTCTACTGTGGCAACGTCACCGGCCCAGAGCACAAGCAATACGGCTACGCCCGCAATGCCTGGCTATCGGGCACGGCTTCGTGGACCTATGTGGCCGGCACACAGTGGATTCTCGGCATTCGGCCGACCCATGCCGGCTTGATGATTGCTCCAGTCATTCCCGAAAAGTGGAAGGGCTTCAAAGCAACGCGCGTCTATCGAGGTGTGCGCTACCTCATTGACGTCAAGCGCGCCGGCAAAGGCTCGGCCGTGCAACTGACCGTCGACGGCAAAGCCGTTGCTGGCACAGTGGTGCCATTGCCCGCCGCGGGAACTGGCGAGGTCAAGGTCGAGGTGAAGTTGGGGTGAGAGCGGCCGAGCCCGGAGTGTGCCGGAAATGCATCGCTACCGCGTTCTCGCCGCATCCCAGCGGCATCAGGAGAGGCCGTACCCTCTTACAAATGGCTCGATTGCCTTGGCTTGGGTGTGACGCTCGACAAAGGCATTCCGCTCATCGGGCGATTGAAACAAATACACCGCATAGCCCCCCCACCCGCCGCCGCAGTACTTGCACGCCAAACATTCATCCCGATGGGGCAGAGCATTCATGCCTTCTTCCATCTGGACGCGATAGCTCATGCGTACGGCCTCCGCCAATCTCCCCACGTCTTCGCGCAATACCGCCTCACCCGCGACTAGGCTGGCCTCGTGGATCAACTTGTAGTTGCGGTTTCGGGCGGCGAGCTCCGGCGTATCATGCTGCTGGCCGGTATGAAACAGTGCCATCAGTCCGTTGAGCATGTCGCCATTGCGCTTTAGATGGAGCGCTGGCCGCAACCCGCTTTTCCACACGCACAGACCCGTCTCGGTGATGACGGCCGGATCCTGCCAGCCGACCCCCAGATTGAGTTCGCTGTCCACGCCGTCTTCTCCGTGAAGGAGCGCCCAGGCAGCACTTCCGCCCAGGCCCGAACGTTTCTCGTACTCCCATGCGCTGATGGAGACCAGGGGCGAGATGGCGCAGTTCACCACCAACCCGCCGGCGCTGGAAAAGCGCGGCACGTCCAGCCAGCCGCCTGCGAAGTCAACCCGCAAGGGCGCTTCCCGAGGCGCGCGGATCCACTGTACGATTCTTGTCGTGGAGATCGGACTGAACGTCGGCGGTGTCTTGGGCAGAACAACATAGGCGGCCCCGGTCTTTGCACACAATTCGCGTTTCAGGTCACCGTATTGGTCGTCCTCGGTAACCGCCAAGACGTCGGGCCTGAGCTGCAAAAAGTGATCGTGAAAATCCAGCCCCAATTCAAGGTTCTCTCCCATGACCACGCCATCGACCATGGCGAGGGACTGCAGCAGGGCCAGCTTGTGATCCTGGGGGATGGACGATCGCCGTTTCTTGTGTGTCCACAGCACGTCATCCGAAGCGAAGCAGACGGTTAGGTGATCGCCCAACGCCCTGGCGTCCTTGAAGAACTGGACATGACCGGCGTGCAGAATGTCGTAGCAGCCGGAGACAAGAACTCTCTTCATGAAGTTCCGCATTGGTTGGCAGGCATGAGAAGGAATCTTACCTCATATTGAAGGTTTGTCGGCGAGCGACTGCCTCGCGCAGGCTACTGGCGGTTTGCCGTGGACTTGATGGCAACCGCCTGTAGGACTACCCCTCGCACGGAAAATGGCGCGCGACCATGGCGCGCACCTGCTCCAGCCAGGCTCGCCGCTGGGCGGGTGTGCTTGTCACGATGAAGCCGCGCGCTGGTACAGCCCTGGCGTGACCCCCACAATCCGCCTGAAGTGCCGACACAGGTGACTCTGGTCCGCGAAGCCAACCTGCGCCGCGACCGCAGCCGGCGGAAGGCCTGCGCGCAAGCACGCCTGCGCCCGCCGCACGCGCTCCTGAATCAGCCACGCGTGTGGTGGCAGCCCGTAGGCGCGAGCGAAGCCGCGCACCAGGGTGAACGGATCGAGTCCGACCATCGCCGCAAGCTGGCCGAGGCCCAGGTTCTCTGACGAGCAAGCCGCAAGAATGTCGTGCGCTCGCGCCAACGCAGAGGCGGACGCAGGCTTCCTTCGCACCACCACAGACGCCGTCGCGTGACGAACCAACACATGGGATAGCAGGGCGAGAAGGCGAGTCTCACGCGCCATGCGCGGGGCTGTTGCCGCCTCGGCCTCGAAGACCGCACAGAGCAACCTGGCTGCCTCTGTATCCTCGATGACCGGTGGCAAGGCCAACGTTCCAGGCGGGCGCTTGCCGCCAACCGCCTCGGCCGTGCCTGTGACGAGTTCGAGCGAAGGATAGAGGCACCAATACGCAAACCCTTGATCGCCCGCCGGCTCGACGGAGTGGGCCTCGTCCGGCGTCACGGTACACAGCGTACCGGCCGGGGCCGTGTGGAAGGCGCCGCGGTAGCGAAAACGATTCGCACCTGCCCGCACGACACCGATGGCATAGGTGGGATGGGAATGGCGGGGAAAATTCGGGCGGTGGTGGACCGCCTCGATTAGTTCGAGGCCGCCGAGATCGCGGGCAATGCGAACGCTGGCCGTGCCGTCCATCGCGACGACTTTACCAGTCGCGGCCCGCACGTCTTGGACGATCTTGCAGGAAAGCGCCCGCAGCAAGAACGTTCAAGACCGCCCGCTTGCTGCAAAGCAGATTGCACGCATGGCTCAAGACTACGTTCACGGATACTCCGAGCGAGAACAGATCCGTCTCTTCGACCAGGCGAGCACGCTGACCGAGCTGCTTCACGGTGATACCCGCTACCCCGTCGGCAGCTTGGTACTCGAGGCCGGCTGCGGCGTCGGCGCACAGACCGTCATCTTGGCGCGCAACAGCCCGCAAGCGAGATTTGTCAGCATCGACGTTTCAGCCGCATCGCTGGCGCACGCCGAGGCTCGCGTCCGTCGCGCGGGCATCAACAATGTCGTATTTCACGAGGCGGACATCTTCGATCTACCGTTTTTGCGCCAAGGCTTCGACCACGTCTTCGCCTGCTTCGTGCTCGAGCACCTGGCCGATCCGGGCCGCGCGCTTGCGAGCCTTCGTTCATGCCTCAAGCCGGGCGGGACCCTCACCGTTATCGAAGGCGATCACGGGTCCGCGTGTTTTCACCCAGACGGCGGAGACGCCCGGCGAGCCATCGCGTGCCTCGTCGAGCTACAATCACGGGCCGGTGGCGACGCGCTCATTGGACGCAGGCTCTACCCTCTCTTGTGCCAAGGTGGCTTTTCGCAAGTCCTCGTGTCGCCGCGAATGGTCTATGCCGACGCGAGTCGTCCGGAACTCGTTCGTGGGTTCACACAGGACACCTTCATCGCCATGGTCGAAGGCGTTCGCGCTCCCGCGCTCGCGCTCGGCCTGATGGAAACAAGCGATTGGGACAAGGGCATCGAAGAGCTCCGCCGCACCACCGCCGACGATGGCGTGTTCTGTTACACCTTCTTCAAGGCAGTGGGCACGGCCTTGTCAGGGCCGCTCGCGCGGGAGTGGACCAGATGAGCTACGGCGGGGGAATCTGCGGCGCGGGTGCAGCAGGAGGCTGCGCTGGCGGAACCGGCCGAGCCACGGATGTGGCGAGTACAGGCGAGGCCACGGCGGCGTTGACCACCACGCACTCGTGCCGCCAGATGCCGAGGATCATCTGCACGTTGAGATCAGCCTCCACGTCGTAGAGGATCCCGCTCGGCGCTTGTGCCTGCGCGCGCGCCATGGCTTGCGAGTACCCGCCCGCGCCCCAGCCCGCGCTGAGCGCGAGCGCACGCGCACCGTTGCCGCTGCTGTCGGCCAGTGCCCAGATGAGGTTTTCTCGGTCACGGGACCCGAGACAGTGGACGACGGCATCCGCTACATTCCAATGGAGCGATTGCTCGACCCGGGTTCACATGCATCGATGAACCACCGCTCACCGCGCCGCAACGGTCAGGCGCCAGCCGCATCGACCTGGCCGAAGACTTCAGCGATCACGTAGCCGGGGCCTGCGTGTTCAGTCCAATCGACTGAGAGATATTGGTCGAGGAACGCTTGGGCGTCATCAGGCGTGTGGAAGAGTCCATGTGCGTTCAGCCGGCGGAAATGCTCCAGAAAGAGCACGCCATCGTCGTCGGTTCCGTGCCAGCGCGGGAACAACATGCAATCACAGGATGCAGAGAAATGGTCACTGATGAAGTACGTTGGCTCAAACCCGAGTGACCCGAAGTCCGCAGGTGGATCGTCGGAAGCGCCACGCCGCCTTGCCCACACCACCTCGTATCGAGGCAGATCATCCCCGAGCCACGACAGCACAGCCTTGACATCGTCATCCGAGAACAGAAAGCCGTCGACCCACTGACCACTCTTTTCAAGATCAGCGAGAAACAGATCCGCCAGTCGGAGCGGTTTCACGTCATTCGCATCGAGAGCATCACGGTCCAAGCCGCGATATTTGATCCTGGACTCGGAAGGAGGAAGATCGGTCCGCGGAATCGCATACCGGCCTCGTTTGCCCGTGTACCGGGGCGCGTAGGTTTCATACAGGGCATCGAATCGCACTACGACCAAAAACCCTGAGGTGATTTCAAGTGCTCGGTATGGGTCGTAAACCATGTGACTGCAACAGCCTCCGCTTGGGCGCCCAGGCCGTGGGTTACGCTCGGGCCTGGTAAGGATTGCACATTTTACGTCAGTCTGAGAACTAGTGATCAGCTGCCTGCGGATTTGGTCGCTCAGGTGTTGCAACCACAACTGGCACGAAGCTTTCCTTCATCTTGTCATTGCGACGGCAGTGGTCGACCGCCCAGCAGCACGGGCCATGTCGCCGCAAACCAGAACCGCAAGCAACGCAGCAATCTTCCGAGTCATGAGTGGCCGCTTTAGCAAACAGGTGTGGGTCGCCTTGCCGTTCAGCAGTGCGGATCGCCGCCAAGTTGGCTACTTCATTCTACGCGATCCCCCTGCGGCGCCCCCCTTCACCGGCTTTCACCTTCATCTGTCGTCTCGCGCGACATCGCGCTCCGCGTTCAGAGAGGGCCGTCCGGTCCAAGCCGCAGGTGGCCCAGCTTGACCGACGACGCTCCTTCTATCCGGCTGCGGGTGTGCTCCAGGGACTGGTCCGTCGGTCGCTCGTCGACGATGATGGTGACGGCATACTCGGCCGGCTTCCGATGTGCTTCCGTGACGCTCCACCGACCACTGCTTGCGAATCTGCTGAACGCATCGAGATCGGCATTCGACGGAAAGCTTACGATCAGTCCTCGAATCCAGGTCTCCCAACTGTGGGCCTCGTTGAGCAGTTCTTCGTCGATATCCACGATCGAGCAGCGGGTCGTGCCGCATGCCGTCCCGAGAAGTCGCTTCGCTTTCCCGACAAGTTTCGCATCTCGTCCCGCTGAAGCAGCCTCAGACTTCCCGCTGGTTTTCGTGGGCTTGAGGCAATCCGGCAGGCGATTGCCCTTCCCACCCCCCGACTTCTCTGGCTTTGTAAGGTGAATCGTGACCCATGGCTTGTGAGCCAAGGTCTCGTTGTCGAAGGGCACAAATTCCATTCCAGCCGACCGTATGGCCGCGAGGGCAACCGCTATCGGTACCGAATCGGGAAACAACACGTCAACATCCCACTGTCCCGTGGACGTGCTCATGCGATCGACATACGGCTGCCAGCGTGCGGCGAGCTGCCCCTCGAACTGGAACGAGCGAGTGCGCTCCTCCACGACGTAGTCGCGGCACTCGGTATTGAGACGATGCATTCTCACTAGGCGTTCACCGCTGAAGAACTGGAGGTCGTAGTGATAGCCGCACAGAAACGAGCCGCCCTTGCGGGGCTGGATGGGAGCCAGAAGCCCCCGGATGACTGACGGATCGCGAATCCAGATCACGCCTTCGCCGGCGGTCGGATTCATTCCGCTGTCGGCGATGAGAATCCGGTCGACATGGGCCTTCCGGAGTTCGGCGAATGGATCTTCCGCCGCAAGGGCGGCCCGCCCCACCGCGCAGGCCAGCATCACAGCGATCGCGAACTTACCTGACGGTCGCGGCGTCAATCTGAGGTTGAATGAGGAAAAAACTAGAAGCGCCATCTGCCAGTCCGTCCAGTCAGAATGGAACGACCGACTCACACCGGGACCGTGGGTTACGCTCGGGCCTGGTGGGAGACACAAGACGCAGAGCCACAACGGAGGAGTCGGTCATGAGCGATTGTACTCGATATCTCGGCCGGGATGTTCACGCTGAAACCATCACCGCGACCATCGCCGAAGGGCGCGGGCCGATTTGCAGCCTCGGCAAGTTCCGGCGCTTGTAACCTTGTCGACCACGTCTTCTTCGTGGCCGCGCTGGCGGGCTATGAGTACGGACAGAGCGCGCTCGATGGCTTTGCCGCGGATCTCGCGCAACACGAAACTTTGCGCGCAGCCACATTGGGCGAGGCATACGCTGACCGCCAAGGCCTGCCACGCCTGTGTTCGGCTGAATCGCTCGCGGAGATGAGCCGCGTTTCGGCTACGGGTACTACTGGTGGATCGTGCCTGAGGCGGCAGGCTATTCCACCTGGAGCCATGGCGGCCAATACGCGTTCGTGATTCCGAGCCAGAATCTGGTACTCACGCTGGTGTCTTTGCCCGATACCGACCCCTACGAGCTTCACGGTGGCATGCTGGAAGACTTCGTCGACTTGACCAGACCTCTTTGGCAGGCACCGTAGGCGGTGATGGCACACTCAAACCGCCGCAGGAAACGCGCCAATCCAGCCCTCAAGCCGGTCACCACGTCCCGCCGAGAGCCACGCCAGCGCTGTTGCAGTCGATGGAAGCTTCCGCCGCCGAACAAGGAGCCAGGCTCGGCCAGCCGCGGACGCAGGATGTACCTGCACAAGGCTCCTTGCAGGTGCGAATCGCCTCCGCGGGCCCGCAGGCTCACGCGTCCGGAAGCAACTTGCGCAATTGGCCGATGGCGATCTCGCGGTAGGTGAGATCTTCGATGTAGTGCAACGACAACACCCAACGCAGGCGCTCAGGCAGCTTTTCCACGGCTTCAGTCAGGCGGCGCACCACCTCGGCGCGCAGCACGGTCGCGTCGATTGCGCACCGACAGACAAATGCGAAAGTGGCTATTCACATCTGTCCGATGGCCTAGTCGGGAATCTCCGCTTCCACCAATTGCGCAAGCAGGGTCAGCGATTCTTGCCAACCCAGGTAGCACATCTCGGTGGGAATCATGACCGGGATTCCTTCTTGCACGATGCTTAGTTCGGTCCCGCAGGAGACCGGCTTCAGGGACACCGTCGTCCGCATTTCGCCAGGCATGTTCGGATCGTCGAATTTGTCGGTGTA
>Ga0265330_10000715_pt1 | contig 20943 bp, 17 predicted proteins | sample 41919metaG_FD_202083 | JGI IMG/M metagenome (GOLD analysis project Ga0265330, IMG submission 202083) | Rhizosphere microbial communities from Carex aquatilis grown in University of Washington, Seatle, WA, United States - 4-19-19 metaG | ecosystem: Host-associated > Plants > Roots > Rhizosphere... | reverse complement strand
AAATAGACTGATGCGTGCGAGCTATCCAATGAAGTCTGAGCCATGGTAACGGCGGTGGCCGGGGTCATTTGCGAGTCCTGGATATCCAACGTCAGCGTCTTCATCAATGGCACCTTGTTGATCTCACTCTGCGCCAGCTGGGCAGCCGCCCCCCATACCAGGGCTTGGTCCGCCAGCGTTCCGCTGAGCGGCATCGAGAACAAGACCTTCAGCGGTCCCGTGACGGTCAAAGGCGCGGTACTGGTCCCGGTGGAGGCACTACTCGTGGTCCCGCCGGCTGCGCCGCCTGCGCTGCTTCCGCCGCTGTCGCTGCTTCCGCCGCTTGCGCTGGTCACGCCACCTGCGCCGCTTCCGGCGCCGCCGCTGCTTACGCTGCTCCCGTTACTCCCACAGGCCGCCAGCGCTAATGCCGCTAACAGCACACTCAGCTTCGCACCCATACGTTCTCTCTTCATGATCAATATCCCCTTTCAAACTCTCAATATTCGCCTGTCGGCGGAATGTCCAATTCCCACTAGTTGCTGGTCGGCGCTTCCAACTCCTGCGTGATACTCAGGAAGACGCCGATCCCGCCTGAGGGAATGTCTACGCCCAGATAGCCGGGCTCGGCGTACTTCCGGTTGAAGATGTTGTTGACATGCAACGAACACTTCGTAAGCCGTTTGCCAATCAGCCTGGTTGCCAGCGTCGACGCGTTGAAGTCGACCAGATAATAGGAGTCGAGCAAATAGGCCTTTCCCGCCATGTAGCTATTGGCCGCCGAGGTCTTGCGCGAACCGACAGCGCGCGCGCTAAGCGCGGTCTCGAAATGATACTGGGGTAAGGTGACGCCGACGGTGGCGTTGCCCATCAATTGCGGATAGCCGAGGGACTGATTCCCGCCGGCGCCGCTCGTGGCATAAAGTCGGTTCCACCACAGGGGCGTCGGGCTCAGCACATCCGACGTGGTGCTCTCGTACGAAGCTGACAAACGCGCGAAAAGCGGCTTGCGATTCAGGTAGGACGCCAGTTCCAAGCCCCAGGAATGGCTTGTGGTCAAATTCATGGCTTCCATCTGATTGCCAAGCTGCTCGAATTCGATGCGATGGTCGATGACAGTGTAGAAGCCGTTGACGGCCGCCTCCAGAAACTCCTTGGCCTTGTAGCCCAGCTGCAACTCGGTCGTATACGCCTTTTGATTCTTCAGTGTCTCGTTCCCCTTAACCCCACCATCGAAGCGCAACGGAACGGCATAGAGCTGGGTCGGCGTGGGCGGCACGAAGGAAGTCCCGAATAGAGCCTTCGTGTACAGGTTTCGCGTCCACTGAATCACCAACGCGCCACGTCCATTGAGGGAATTGCCGAATCTATCGTTCCAGTCGTAGCGCAGTCCGCCCGTGAGTCCAATCTTCTGGTGAGGGTACCAAATGCCCTGCGCAAATATGCCCTTATTGGCAAGATCCATTGGGTGACCCGAATTGAACAAGACCTGACTGCCACCGTTCTGCGCGCTCGGCGTCGGGCGCACGACCTGGTACACGGTGTCGCCGGTGTCGTAGGTGGACATGTACTCCGCGCCCAAGAGAGCTGAATTGCGTTTGTAACGGTAAGACAATTCACTTCCCACCTGATAGGTGCGGTCCATTCGCTCTCGGCGGTAGGTGTATATGGGATCAGCGACGTCGAGAGTTTGGTCGGGAAGGTCCTGCGTGACCGTGTAGGTGCCGTAGGTGTGAAGGAGGAGCGCATCCTGAAGGAAGTGAAGGCTATGATCGGCCCCGGCAATGTTGTTGGACCGGACGATGCGGGTGTTGTGGGTCAGGATGCTGAGGTCGGAGAACTCGGCCATCGCATCCAAACGCTGCAAGTGATACTGCGCTGCGAAGTCGCCCAGATTCCCGAGATCGAAGACCCCTTTGGCGAACACACTGGTTGGCCGGGTGACATCGCCCTGGCTTGACAGTCCCGCGTAGTCCTGCGCGCTCGGCGAGCCACTCGGCACGTGCATTCCGGATCTGTCGAACTGGTCGTGGTGAACCGCAACCAAGAGATAGGACGTCGGCTTGTCCCCGAACGTCACGCTTCCCAAGAGATTCCCGTTGGTCTTCCAGGAGAGATTGCTGCGCATCATCCCCGGTTCGACCCCGGCTTGGAGAAAAGCGCCCTGCTCCTTGGGCTTCTTGGTGACGATGTTGACGACGCCCAAGAAGGCATTGGCGCCATACAGGGCCGAACCCGCGCCGCGTATGACCTCAATGGACTCGACCGCCTCAATCGGGATCAGCTCTGGCCCCAGGAAAGTGCCGCCTGTGCCGTAGTCAGTGACCGGGTGTCCGTCGACCATGACTTTGACAATGCGGCTCCATGAATTGGGTCCGGCGTTAACGCCGCGCACGGTAATGTTCGACGTCACGCCATCGTCGATAATGTAGAAGCCAGGTACGTCGCGCAGGGCTTCGGCCACGCTGCGAAAGCCAAGGGCCTCAATCATGCTGCGGGTGATGACAGTGACAATCGACGGCGCTTCGCTTTGTTTCATGAGGCTCTTGGAGGCCACCGAAATGTCGATGTTGAACAGAGCTTCGAGGCTGAGATCCTCCGGACTCTTGCTGCCCGGCTCCTTCGATACCAGCAGGTCATCGGATGGCGGGACCATCACGTCTGTCGGCATTTGCTCGTCAGTCTGAACCACGGGCAAGGGGGCTGGCGCCGGCTGCTCTTGGTCTGGCGGCGTAGTTTCCTTTGCGGATGTGCCGTCAGGTGATGCCGCAGGCGATGGCGCCACGTCTGGCGACGGCGGCTGGCCGGCGTCGGGCAGCGTCTGGGCGAAGACAGTTCCTTCTCCAGTTGTCGCAAACCAAGAGAGCGCCAGCACTACCAGCGCGCTCTTGCGCGGACCAAAGGCAGAATAGATAGCTGCAAGGAGAGCGTGCATTAGACTGATCTTGCGTGCGTGACAGTCGACAGGCTGGGTTGTGGTCCTTCAAAGCACTTGGGGCGGTGGAGTCGCACCCGAGCCTTTGGGCTGCTCGACGCGCAACATCACGCGAATCTCCGAGCAGATCCCATCGAAAACCAAGGTCTCGATGCGGCTGCGTCCCTCCTCGGAGATTTCCTGAAAGGTAGCGGCCATACGGAAACTGCCGTGCACAGGAATATTTGCCACCACTCGGCAAGTGCCCGCGATGGCTGGTATGTCCCGGCCCAGCTTCAGCCGAAAAGGAACCAACGTTCCCACAGCAGGGCCTTCTCCGACCAGCGCCGATAGACCGCTCGCGCTGACGTCTTGTGTGAGCGACGAGGCCTTGCCAGCCGGCAGATCGAACTCGACAGGAACCGCGCGTGCCACCCGAACCGCCTGGCGAGCACCACCACCGGATCGGATCTCAAGGCGTTGAGCCAAGACCAGAATCGCGCCCAAATCGGTGCGCGCTTGCATGTAAGCTGGCAGCTCGTTCACGCCCAAGGTTCCACTCTTGAACCTTGCGTGCCAGGAACAGAACTCGGACAGCCATTGAGTAAGCCTTGTCATGACCATCGGGTTTTCATCTTTGCGGCACCCGGCAGGGTGCGCATCTGATGTTCGGCAGATCGGCGGTGGTCATTAGGGCTCATGGGGAAAAATGCGCCCCTTGCGCGCGCCTCGGCTGCTCAGGTTGGCTCGCCAGCGATGCGGCGAACGGCTGCCACAAGGAGATCAGGGCGAAATGGCTTGACGATCCAGCCCTTGGCCCCGGCGCGCTTGGCGCGCGCGATGAGATCGGGCGCTCCATCCGTGGTCAGCATGACCACGGGCACAGGTGGCCCTGCATTGTCGCCTTTGACGGTGTCGAGAAATTCCAGCCCGTTCATGCAGGGCATATTGACGTCGCACAGGACCATGGCTATGCCCGCACGCGCGCGCAAGACGTCCACGCCTTCTCGCCCATCACGTGCCTCGACAGTCTGGTAACCTGCCGACGTCAGGGTTAGGGAGACCTGTTGTCGGACTGTGAGAGAGTCGTCGATGATGAGTACGGTCTTGTTGTTCATGACGTTACACTGTGCGACCTAGAAGAGAACCACGGAACCTTCCTTCATAACTTCTTCTCCGTCGGTCAAAGGGCTCTCTGCCAGTCGGAAACCCGGCTCTATTTCGAGCTCGAGCCAACCTTCCAGCACCATGCCTTCGATGGCAAACGCAATGGGGCTGCGAGCGAGCTGCAGACTGGAGGCCAGACGCAGGCTCGAGGCCAACGCGCTTTGCGGAACACTCAAGGCCAGCTTCACCCCGTAGGCCAGCAGGCGATTGCGAAAGCGGCCGACTGACTGGTTCACCAGCTCGCAGGCCCAGTCAGTCAAATCGCGTGGTGTTATGGTAAGGGGCAAGGGATGTAGCCGGGAGAAGAGTGTACTGGAGCCCACGAAGGTGAAAGAGCCGCGAATCTCATCACTGCCGAACCCGCTAAAGGCCGCGACAATTTCGCTGGCCGAAGGCGCGTGCGTCACGCTGAGCCGCTCGGGCTTCACCCCCAATTCGGCGAGCAGATCGACCGTGCACTGGGCGATAAGTTGAGCCAGTCGGGATTCGGTGGAATCGGCAGGCATAGCGATCTCTCTATTTGCTTTTCGGCAGACGGCGAGTGAACTGAAGTTGGTTAGGGAACGACGTCAATGGTTCCCGTGCGCCGCAGCACCGTGGGCGCCACCACGACGCGGTTGCGGCCACTGGTTTTGGCCTGATACATGGCGCGATCGGCCCGCTCGATGAGCCCGTCGATTGTGTCGTGCACCTCGAGACACGCGATGCCGATGGATATCGTGGCGGACACGCGGCGATTTCCCTCACACAGCACTGCCGCTTCTTCCACGGCCCGGCGGATGCGTTCACCCGCCAGACGGGCACCCGCTTCGCTGGCACCAGAGAGCACCACGACGAATTCTTCCCCCCCCCAACGTCCCACGATATCCGTCTTGCGCGCCTGCTGGGCGAGCAGCCGGCCATAGGCCACGAGCACCTGATCTCCCATCGCGTGTCCATGCTCATCGTTGATGGACTTGAAGTGATCGACGTCCAGCATGAGGAGCGACATGGGATAGCCATGACGCTCGGAACGAGACTGTTCCACATCCAAGGCAGCGAGAAGGGCGCGGCGATTCATCAGTCCGGTCAGCGGATCCGTGGTCGCTGCGCGCTGAGTTTCCTCGACCAGCAGGGTCATGCGCAGGGGACCACCCAACTCGCGGGCAATGACATCCAGAACGCGTGTGTTCTCAATATCTCCTGTCCCCTTCGGGCTGAGCGCCAGGCGCGCGATGATCTCCTGGCCGAACTCAATGGGCCGGACCAAGGGCGGTGCGCTAGGACCGGTTGCCGACGCTTCCTCGTCCTCGACGCGCAGAATTTCCGTGTCCGCAGGAAAATCAAGAGCCTGGCGCACTTCGGTCTCGCATTCTCCGCGCGCGGCCGGGTGCGCATGCAGGCCGAGGTGCACGGGGTGATGGACCAAGAGTGCCAGCCAGCGGTACGACATGACTTGCGAGACAAATTGGGTGAGCTGATCGAAGAGGCGATCAAACGTCCCACAGGTCGAAAGGGAGCGTACCTCGGCTGACAACACCGACTCAAAAAGCGCGGCATCCAGATAGGCCGCGATTCGATCGCGAAGGGCCGATTCTGCGTCCTGGAGCTGGGTGAAGAATTCCTCCTCCTGGTTGGCCACAGGAATCACTGAACGGCCCAGGGCTCGCACAAGATCCCCCAGGCGACCCTTGACCACGTAGGCGGCAGCGCCCGCTCGCTCGGACCAGAACCGGTTTCGAGGACCGTCAGGACCACGCAAGATCACAGGCACGCGCTCGGTGGCGGGCTCGGCGCGCAGCAGCCGTGTCAGCTGCACACCTGAAATGCCAGTCATCCACAGATCCGCGACCACAGCCGCGGGCGGGCTGCCCAGTGCTGCCGTGGCCCCTTCGACAGGGCAGGCGAAGGCCTTGGCCTGGTAGCCCTGCATGCGCAGGCGCTCGATAAGCAAATCGCGCGACGGCTGCTCAGGGTCGATAAGAATGACGGCGTGCTCGCTACTCATTGTGAACCCGGCGCGCAGTCGTCGCCCTCCCGGTTTGTCCCGCTCACGCAAGGTGGGCGCCGGAGATCGTGCCGTCGTCCGTTGACAGCCATGGTGTGTCCTGCTGTTCTTCGGCCCCTTGCCGCAAATGCTTGAGACAATTCTGGCGTCGCCGGCCGCCGACCCCGCGCGGGAGTTCGCGCTGACGGAACGCTGCAAACGCCTTCAAGCTCCCGGGCCGTTCTGTCGCTACTTCATGCAGAGGATTCGCGATGAGGACGAGCCTGCGGGCAAAACTGGTTCGCACCATGACCGCGACGCTGATCGTCGTTTCGACGGCGACCCTGCTGGTGGTGGCAGGCATGAGCACCCTCGCGTCGAACAAGACGCTGAAAACCATCGAGGCACACCTGCGCGCCAGCATCGAAGACGAAGGCAGCCGGCTGGTGACCAACCAAGCCTTGGGCTTGCGCGATCTGGTGATGGACAACGCATTCGGTGACGTGGCCCGCCTGGTGGAACGCACGCTGGAAGAGGACAAGCAGCTGGTGTACGGCCTCTTTCTCGACGAGGAGCACAAGGCCTGGGGCTTTGCCACGCGACACGGGGCAGCCAAGGGCGCCGACGACTGGAAACAGATTGGCGTCGACGTGAACGCCCCGAAGAAATCGGGCGTGCACATGATCGACCGGCGGGCACTGGGACAGCACGTGTTTGAATTCTCGATGGCCGTGGTCGACGACAAGGGCAACGCACTCGGCCGACTCACCTACGGATTGTCAGACGGTCCCTTACAAAAGGCATTGAGCGAGGCGCGCACGGATTCCCGGCGCACGCTCTTGCTCACCGTAGGCCTTCTGCTCTTGCTGGGCACGGTGACCATCGTCATGGGCGCGATACGCAGCCAGCGATCCGCGGCCCGCATCACCCAGCCGGTGACCGATTTGACCCAGGCGGTGAACACCCTGGCCTCCGGACGACGCGACATCCGAGTCAACATTGTCAGCGGTGACGAATTGGAGATCCTGGGCGGCGCCTTCAACAACATGGCCGCCGAGCTGAAAGATTCTTACGAACGTTTGGAGCACATGAACCGCACCCTGGAAATCAAGGTGCAGGAACGTACGCACGAGCTGGCGGATCGTAACCGCGACATGCGGCTAGTTCTGGACAACGTCAACCAGGGTTTTCTCACGGTGTCGACATCAGGGATGCTGGCGCAAGAACGCTCGGCGATTGTCGATCGCTGGTTTGGCTCGTACGACGGCGAGACCAAGTTCGCTGATTACGTCGCCAGGGTCGACGCGCTGTACGCCACCAGCTTCGCGATGGGCCTTGAAGCCTTAAACGACGACTTTCTTCCACGCGAATTGTGCATCGAACAGATGCCCGCGCGCCTGCGCTTTGATGGCCGCGAGTTCCGTTGTTCATACTTTGCAATCACTAAGCAAGAGCGCTTCGATGGATTGCTCATCGTCATCAACGACGTGACCACGGAACTGCTGCACGCCCGCCAGGAAGCCGAGCGCAAAGAGGTCCTCGCCATGTTTGAAGCGCTCACCCGGGATCGCACCGGCTTCCTGTCATTTGTCGACGAAGCCGACGAGCTGTTCAGGCAGCTACACGGCGCTGACCTGCCCACGCAGAGGCGCATCCTGCACACCTTGAAGGGCAATGCTGCGCTGACGGGCTTTGCCATCGTCTCCAATTTATGCCAGCAGGCCGAGGAAGAACTGGCGGAGCGCTTGGCGCCGCTGCCCGCCGGGTCTCTCGCGGCGCTGGAACAGCGCTGGGCCACCTTGCATGAGTCTCTCAAGACCCTCCTGGGCGACAAGGGGCGCGACGTGCTCGAACTCAGCGGCAAGGAAATCGAAAAGCTGGAGCAGGAAATCCGCAACGGCGCAGCCACCGCGCATGTGTTGGATCGCTTGGCCTCGTGGTGGCTGGAGGCAACCGAACGGCCGCTCAAGCGTTTGAGCCGGTACGCCGTGGCGTTGGCCGGCCGACTGGGCAAAGGCGAGATCGAGGTCGAGATTCAATCCAACGGCGTGCGGCTGGCGCCCAAAGCTTGGGCCGGCTTCTGGACCGATCTGGTCCATGTCGTGCGCAATGCGGTGGATCACGGCCTGCAGACGCCCGCCGAGCGCGAGCGAGCGGGCAAGCTGGGACGGCCCAAACTGCGCTTCTCGACCGCGGTCAGCGGCCGCAAACTGGTGGTTGAGATCGAGGACTATGGCCGTGGTATCGATTGGGATGGGGTGAGAGGCGCCGCGACCAGGATGCGCTTGCCTGCCGCCACTCAGGATGATCTGATTCGCGCGATGTTCGCCTCGGGCCTTACCACCAAGGACGAGATCACCACGATTTCCGGCTGCGGCGTGGGCCTTTCCGCCGTTGGCCGCCAGGTGGACGACCTGGGCGGCCGGATCACGATCATCAGCAAACCCAACCAAGGCACCTGTTTTCGCTTTGTGTTTCCGCTGCCCGACGTGGGACCTCGCTTCGGTGTCGAGGCGGCGGAGGCTGTCGCCTCGACAGACCAATGACCTTTCTGCGCGATCCTCGCCGTCCTCTGCGGCAGCCCCTTGCGTGGTTCCTGCTTGGCCTGGGGCTCGTGCAGCCCTATCAGCCGTCACCACGGGCGATGGCCCAAGGCGCCAAGCCGGTGGTGCATGTCTTCCTCCAACTCGATGCCAAGTCGAGCATCGTCGAAAAGACACTGCAACAGCATTTGCCCGAACTGGGCATTGTGGTTTTCGGCCGCTTCCGTGACTTCGAGGAAGGGTTAACCAACGCTCATCCAGACGCGGTACTGAGCATTGCGCCCGTGCTCGAGCAGCGCGGAAAAGCCTCCTCACTGCAAGGGCAGCGCGGAGGGAAAAGCACCGAGCCCTATGTGCTGGCTTCGGTCAACCAGCTTTTGGAGGGCTCGTTGGCAGGAAAAACCATCGGCGTGGTCGACTTGCTCGGCCACGACGGGACGCAGACGTTCCTAGGCAATCTGCTCAAGACAAAGGATATCAAGATCAAGCGCGTGGCCAAGATCGAGGACCTTTTGCCCCTGCTCGAGTTCTCCGCTGCCGATGGCATTGTTCTTCCCAGCTCCATGCTGGGCCGACTGCTGGAGCGAACCCGCCTGGTCATCAAGACCAGAGAGCTGCCAGGCGGCCCTGTGGGCCTGCCTGCGGTTGCGGTGTTGAATCCGGCGGTCCGTGACGTCGTCGTCAGATCCTTTCAAGGCCTCGACGTTCCCACGAAACGCCTCCTGGGCGTCGACACCTGGAGCATCCCATGACTGGCGAAAAGAACATGAAGCGACTCGCGCTTGTCTGCTCGGTGCTGTGCCTCGCACACTGCGCGACCGGTGGAAGCGAGACCGGGAGCCGCGCGCCCACCCGAGCCCCGGCGGTCCTCGTGGATCCGCCGGCACGAACCGGTGTTCCGACTCTCCTCATCGCCATGCCCAGTTCGCCCAACTTCGTCGAAGTCCGCAAGAGTCTGGTCTCTGAGGTGCAGAAAAACTTCAACATCCACACCTTTGTCGTCGGACCGGAAACCAAAGCCGCCGACCTGGCCGCGGCCATCCAGGCGGCCAACCCGGCGTGCGTCGTCTTGATGAACAACGCCACCATCAACCTCTATTACCAGGTCCAGACGTCCAATCCGACGACGAAGACGCCCCCCGCGGTGCTTCTCATGGCCTCCTTTGTGGAGGAAGCGCAGGCCCGACTCCGCGGCGCCACTGGTATTGCCTACGAGGTCCCGGGCGTGACAGCCTTTGTTCACCTTCGATCGGTGATTAGCACCCCGGTCAACCGTGTGGGCGTGATCTATCGCCCGCCCTTCCGAGCCTTCATACAACGCCAGACCGCGCTCGCGGCCAAGGAACATGTCGAGCTTATTTCCGTCTCGGTGCCCAACGATGTCACCGCGGATGGGTTGCGCGAAGTCCTGCACAAACTCGCCAGGAAGAGCAAAGTCGACGCGGTCTGGATGCTCAATGACAACGGCCTGGTCCGCGACGCCGAGTTCGTCGACGATACCTGGCGTTCGGAACTGAGCGACTCCAAGATGCCCCTCATTGTGGGGGTACCCAATCTGGTCGAGCCAAACTCGCCTTTGGGGACGCTGGCCGTTGTGCCTGATCACGAGGCTTTGGGTTTGCAAGCGGCGAATCTCTTGTTCGACCTGTCAGAAAACGACTGGCGGGTAGAGGCCCATCCTGTGGAGTTGCCTCTTTCCGTGAAGACCGTGGTCGACGTCAAACAGGTGCGGGCCAATTTCGGACTGCGGGCCGACGCGCTCAAGCACATCGACAGAGCGCTGGAGTAGCCATCAGCTACTGCGGCTGCGTCATGGGCACGCCGTTTTGATCGCAGGAGTAGAAGGAGTTGTACAGGCCCTGCGCCGTGAGTCCTTGACCGGTGACATGGTCGCGGAAAGCACAACTCGGCATGCAGCAGTCCTGCATGGTCGAGGTCCAAAGGCGCGTGCCACTGCCCGACTTCGAGCGGAAGGAAGAATTCGCTGCCGCCTGGGCCGCTGTCGTCACGTTGGGGTTGACCGCGGGAAGTCCCTGGGGAGCCAGCTTGCACCCCGTGAGATCGGTCAGGTGCGTGGGACACTCGACCTTCATCGCCCAGACGTTCCAGTTGAGGTGATAGTAGGTCTGGGGATTGTTGGATTGGATGCAAGAGCGTATTGAGTCGGCGGTTGTAGTGGCCGAAGGCGCCGCAATCATGTCGCACTCGGTTTGAACCTTGCTTTGACAGGCCGGAGTCGAGAGGCTGGCCGTGGTCACCCAGCTCACCGGGGTCTTGCACTCGCTGTATTTGGTGGCTCCCTTTACGCCGCCGTTGTTGGCACCGTCTGGTGGAAAGCTGGTGTAGATGTACTCGCCGGAATTGGCCTGCGGCTGGCCCTTAGGATCGCACGCGTTGTTTGCGCCAAAGCCTCCGGCGGCCATGAATACGTCGAAGCTGTCGGTCGTGGCGCCCATGTTGAAGCTCTGCACGATGAGGGGTGGCGGCAGAGGCTGGATCGCGGATTGATTGTTGTTCGGGTCGTCGGGATTGACCAAGGCTTGACGATCATTTTGCGAGGGAGAGTCGTAGACCAGTTGATAGCATTGACAGCAGGCGCTTGAGGCGGTGCCGTCAATGCCATTGTAGTCGGCGTCGTGGCCAACAATTGCGTAGTTGAAAGCGGTATTGCCGTCGAGAGTAGCGGCTTGTTTCATTGCATCGCTAAACAATATCCACTGCGGGCAAATGAAGGCGACGGGCATGTTCGGCTTGCTGGCCAAAGTATCTTGGCAGGCATTCACAAAAGACGTGCAATTGCCTCCACAAGTGCTGGTGGCCTTCCCGGTCACGCATCCCTCGCCCTGGGTCGCGAACGCGTTCCCGCATTGCCGAGGCGGCGGCAAAGTTGTCCAGGCAATGCTGGTGCCGCCGCTGGTCGTGACGCCGCCTGTGGCCACGCCACCGGATGCGGTCGCGCCGCCCTTGGAACTGCTGAGTCCGCCTGAACCGCCCGAAGCGGAATTGCTCCCGCCTACCGGACTGCTGCCGCCAAAGGAACCCGGCGTGGAACTGCCACCAGTGCCTGCCCCACTTGTGATTCCGCCGCCGCCAGACGCAGCCGACGCGGAACTGCCACCCGAGGCCACGGTTCCGGCATTGGCCGAAGTGCTTCCGCCGCTCGCGCTGCCTGGCTGCGTCCCAGCGGTCTGACCGCCGGCGCTGCCCGTGGTCCCGGCGGCTGCGGTGGTGCCGCCAGCTGCCCCAGCGGCACCCGTGGTGCTTCCCACTTTGGAGCCTGCCGTGCCGCCCGACCCCGTGGAATTCTGCGGGGCAGACAAAGAACAGCCCGCCATGATCGCGGCGCAACTGAACCAGGCAAGCAAGCCGATGATACGCGAGGGTTGAAACTTCATAGTGCTACCTTAACTCGGGGTTTTGCTTGGCGGGCGAGAATCTCGCTCGCTACTTCACGTAGGCCTCCAGCCCCACGCCGAGGCCCTTCATGGCCTGGGCAACCAGATTGGCGATCTGCGTGGCGCCGGGTTCGTGAAAGTGCGTGCCGTCGACGAACAGCGCGCTCTTGGCGCTGCTGGACAAGGTACCGTAGTAGGTGAGCGCGAGGGTGGTCAGGTCGATATAGGCCACGTTCTGCGCCTTGGCCAGCGTGATCATGGTCTGATCGAGACCATTGAAGCCGTGGTTGGCGGCGGTCGCGCCTGAGCGCGCCACCGGCGTGATGAGAACCGGTGTGACGTTCTTGGCTTTCGCGTCGGTGACGTACTTGAGCAGGTTGGCACTGTAGTTCGCGGAATCAGTGGTGGACTTCATGTCGTTGTGGCCGAACTGGACGAACAGATAATCGCCCCGCTTCATGGCCGCCTTAACCGGAGGATAGAACTTCCCATAGAAGCTGCTCGCAGTTTCGCCCGAGTCCGCGTAGTTGGCCACGGCGATGCCAGGTCCCATGTATTGCGACAGTTCCTGGGCCCATCCGGAAACGTCCGTCCCGTCCGGGGCGAATGGATTGTATGTTGCGGGATCCCAGTCGCACACCGTCGAGTCGCCCGCAACGTAGATGGTCGGTATGCTGGCGGCTGCAAAGCCAACTCCGTGCAGCGCCGGGGCCGTCCCGTCGAAAAAGAGATTCAAGATGTTCCCCGGGGCGCTGTAGCCATCGTGATTTTCTGCCCTGACGTTCACGGCAAAGGTGTAGCGGAAATAGGCGCCCGCAGCTGTGGCAGTCGGCTGCAGGACAATGCGACGGGTTTCGGCCAGCACGCGCGTTGTGGCTGCGGCGGTCGCGCTGCCCAGTTCCACCGTTACAGTGTAATTGCCATTGGGCGCGGTGAACGCGCAGTTGATGGGGTTCGTTCCAGTGCACTTTGAAAGCAAGGACGGATCCAGGGGTACCCCCGCGGTGCTGCCGCCAGAGGTCCCACCGGTGGTTCCTCCCGCGGAAGAGCCTCCGCTTGATCCGCCGCTGTTTCCGCTGCCGCCGGTGGCGCTCCCGCCGGCTCCCCCGCTGCTGCTGGAGCCGCCGCCGCTGCCCGCGCGGGCAAGATCCGGCGTTCCAGTGGCGTCGCGCATAACGGTGCCATCCGCAGGCGCGTCGGGTGGTCCGTCGGGCGCCATGGCGTCTCTCAAGGTGGTTGTGCCCCCCGGCCCAGCATCTGGTGCGGGTTGGCCGCCTGTCGTTGTCACACCACCAGTAGCCGTCAAGCCGCCGGTTCCCGTGCTGCCGCCCGCGATGGTCGTGCCACCAGTGCCGGGGATGCCGCCAGCACTGGACGAGTTGCCTGGGCTGGCGCCGCCGCCGGCCACGGTCAGGACCGAGCCGCCGGTATTGGGAATACCGCCCGCAACAGTCAAGCCACCGCTGCTGGAAACGCCGCCCACTCCAGCCGAACCACTGGTGCCGGCGTTGGCGACTGATTGGACGCCACTGTTTCCAGCAGTTGGAATGTTCGCAGGTGAACTCGATGAGCTACATCCACTGGACATCGAAAGTGCGCAAATGACCGTGACCAGGGGTAAAATGGCCCTGGCGGAAAGCAAGCGCAGTTCTCCGACGGAGAGAGAAAAGAGCATTGCCACTGTTTTTTTCATCGGAACCCTGGGGCACAATGATCCCCCTTTGGCCTGCCGGTGTCCAGTCAGCCCAACGGCTCCCAGGTCGGAATTCTCGCGTACCTCGACGCCGGCGGTCAGCGTACGCACTTGGCCCAGGCAACTGTCCAGTAGTTCCAGTCGGTGCTGGTGGCCCCGGCGTTGAATCCGGTGAAGCCGTCGTCGAAATTGAGGCCCCACCAGGCCGTGGTGCTGCCCCTTTGCGCGTGCGACGCCCAGTACCAGTTGTTGCTGCGCGCGCCGTACTGCGTGCTGGGGAACATGGTGCGGTTGATGGCCGGCGCCACCTGGGCTTCGTCCACCAGGGTGGCCAGCTCGCGCACTGAGGGCAGTCGCCAAGTTTGCCCGCCCAGGGTCAAGCTGCTGCAGTAAGTGACCGCCTGATCCCAACTGATCAGTCCCGAGGAGTTGCCGGTTCTCTGCCAGACGAGCCCGGTGTAGTTGTCCTGGACCTGGTCGGCGTCGATGGCGGTGTACTGGCTGGTTGGTGCCACAGCCGGAGCGTCGAAGGCTTCGCCGGTGCCATTGCCGCGCACGCAACGAATGCGCGAGGCGCTGGTGCCCGCCAGGGCGTTGCTCACGATGCCGTCGCCGAAGTTGAAGGCCCAGGCGCAGGTGCCGGGACCGGCGGTTGTCCCGGCGTCAGGATTCGCAGCGGCCGCGCCGCAGGTCTTGCCCGCGCCGGCTTGACGGATGGTGAGAATCCAGTCCGAGCCGGTCTTGTGGAACCCGCTCACCGCGGTGAAGGCAGCGTCAATGGCCGGGCTGCGCGTCCAGTCGATGATGGACTCTGTCTCGACGCGGGTGGGGGCGCGCCAGTCGTTGTAGCCACCGAGAGACAGGCTCGCGCAGTAGGTGATTGCATCGGCGTTGGTGTAGCTGGTGCTCGACTCGACTTGCTGCCAGTCCAGGCAGGTCACGTTGTCGTGAACGATGCCATTGGCGACGGTGTAGCTTGCGGGGTTGGGGAGACCGGAACCAGTTGGGTTCGGCATCTTCCAGCACGCCCACTTGTGCGAGTTGCAGGTAGCGGGCTGGCATGTTCCGGGCGTGCCCGCTGCGCCGGTGGTGCCACCAGTCGCCACGCCGCCAGTGCTGACTGTGCCGCCGGCGCTGACAGTGCTGCCAGCCTTGGTGCTGCCGCCGACGCTGGCGGTTCCGCCGATGCTGACCGTGCCGCCGATGACAGGAGTGCCCCCGGTGCTGGTGGCGCCGCCTGGCGCGGGCGTGCCACCGGTCTTGCTGCTGGCCAGGTTGGTGGCGGTTCCGCCGACGCTGACAGTTCCGCCGATGCTGATAACGCCGCCGGTGGCCGTTCCGCCAGCGCTGGACATTCCGCCGATACTGATCGAGCCGGCTATCGCTGTTGATCCGCCCGTCAGGGTGCCGCCGGTGTCGGTGCTGCCCGCAGACGGTGTGCCACCAGTCCCCGCCGGCGCCGAACCAGTACTGTTGCAGCCAGGGCCGGTCATAGCGAGCAGTCCCAATAGCGACACACTCAAGACCACCAGTCTTCTCATCGCATTGCCTTTCTGGTTGGGTCCCGATGGACGTGATGCTGTCCGCGCGGCACCATCATACAGGATTATGCACTCGCCACGCATGGGGACTGCATCCCAGCCAGCGGCCATGCGCCGGGGCTACCGACTGGCAAGTCCGTCGCCGGTCTGTCTATTTACACAGGCCGGCTTGTTGCCACCCTGACAGGACTTGCAGGCACACCGCATCGCCATAGATGGTCAGCTGTGAACAGGTCTGCTGGTAGGCGGCGCCCTGGGCGCCAGCCACGAGTACGTCGCAGCAGCTTGCAAGCGCCGCGCAGTTTGTGGTTGCTGTGCTGGTGCTGGTGTTGGTAAGCGTTGCCGTGTTGGTGAGCGTCGCCGTGTTGGTGAGCGTCGCCGTGTTGGTGAATGTCGCCGTGCTGGTGAGTGTGGCTGTGTTGCTTCCTGTCCCGGTCGCGCAGGCGGGGGCCGTGCACGTTGAGCCGAGTACACATGTTTCCACGGCCTGGAACGCGTCAAGACAGCTTGTATTGCTCGCTAGTTCGGTCGTGTAGCAATTGGTGTCGCAGGTGGTTCCTGTGGAGTCGCAAGGACAGGCTTGCTGGCAGACAATATAGGGGCCACACGGACCAGAGTGAGCCCCACTCGCATAGCCGCTGCCAAAGGCTGCTTTGAGCTGGGTGTCGCATGCGGTTTCAAGGCACTGCTCGTAAGCAGTCTCGCCGGGGCAAGTGCTACTGCTCGATGTCGAGCCCGTGCATTGACCAGTCAGCGAGTTGCGGCCATTGGAGTTGGTGGTGCCGCTGCTTCCGCCGCTGGCGCTTCCGCCTGCGGCGCTTCCGCCGCTGGCGCTTTTGCCTGCGGCGTTGCCACCTGGGCCTCCAACGCTGCCGCCTGCGGGGCTGCCGCCTGGGCCTGCGCTGCTTCCGCCGGCGGCGACGCCTCCGCTGCTGCCGCCCAGGCCGCCGCTCCCGCTGCTGCTGCAGGCTGCGGCAACAAGAATCCCTGTACCTAGACAGAATGCAAATGCTCGCATGTGAACTCCCTCCCGTTTAGGAACCCCCGCTCATCCGCCTAGGCGGCCACGTCGCGCCACCACCTATGTCGCTGCGAATTGGATGCCTGGCAGGGACCCAGGTAGCACCCCACGGGCATCACGCAGCGAGAACCCGATCGAGACGCAACAATCTGAAGATCGACAGGGGTTGATCGCGCAAGCCTTGCACAGTCACCACACCTCCATGCTCCTTGGCATGCTTGTAGAGGAAAACCAGCGCCCCGACGCCCGAGCTGTCGACAAGCCGCAAGTTCGTCACATCGATGACCACACGCGCGGGACGTTCCGCGACCAAGGCCTCGATGGTCGGACGAATCTCCGAAACGGTGATTGCGTCCAGCTCGCCCTCGATACGCAGAGTCGTCACACCATTCGTTCTACTCGTGGAAAAATCCATCTCTCGCCCCCTTACCTGACAACATGGGTAGCCCCGCTGGGCACTCACGAATCTTCTTGCTCAAGGTCAGGACATTGGGCCGTCCAGGCTGGTAGGTCACTTCATCCATAAGCGACCGCATGATATAGATGCCCATGCCTGACTCGGGCAGCGCATCCAAGTTGGGCGGTCGGGCGGTGAACGGATTGAAGCTCGCCCCGCAGTCCTCGATGGTCAAACGTAGTACGCCGGAATCGATGAGCATGCGCACACGTACGATGTTCGAAGGGCTATCCGGGTAACAGTGGAGCGCGATGTTGTTGAAGGCTTCGCCCACCGCGGAGATCACCTGGCTGGTGAATCCTTCGGCGGGAGCGCTGCGGCCGCACACATCGCTGAATGCAATCTTGCAGACGGCCGCGACCGCTCGGAGGATGACGTAGCGATAGGCAATCTCGCCCGGCGCTTCAACGCAAACAGTTCCCCCCGAAATCACAGCGTCCAGCCTAGCACACGGAAACATCGTCACAACCCGCAAACAGTTCTTGGCCAGGCGACGCCTCCAGCCGGCACATTTGTGGCCGTTTCAGCGCATTTCGACTACGCAGAACCGACGGCAGCGGGAGCCCTGGAGGTGCCTCCCCAGGAGTGAGACGCGTTGACTTGTGGAGACGCTGGGACGGCCCCTGTCACGGCAGTTGCAGTTGCGATGCCGAAGCTCCAGAATGTACCCCCTGCGCGGGCCGGGTGGGGGCTTCCAGGCCTCCCGTCTGGTCTGCGGCCACACACCACAACTATCTCTGCCGCAAGAGCAACCAGGAGATCTGAAGATATGGATCGTTCAATGCGCTCTATCGTCGTCGTGCTAGGTGCGAGTGTTGCGATCCTCGCAGCCGGATGTGTCCACTGCCCACCCTGTCCTGTGTGCCCGAAAGTGGCGCCGCCACCGCGGGTCAAGGTCGCCAAGCCGGCCCCCGAACCCGTCGCGCCCCCGCCACCATCCGGACCGCCCACCATCGTGGTCAGGGATGTCGGTCTGCAGATGCCGAAATCCGTGCTTTGGGATGCCGGCCAAGATGTGTACTTCGTAAGCAACATCAACGGCGAGTCAGTCATTCCCAACAAGAATGGCTTTCTTTCCAAGATAGGTCCCGACGGCAAGGTCATCGCTCTCAAGTTCATCGACGGAAGCAAGAAGGCCAGCGAACTCGACGCGCCCAAGGGGATGGCCATCATTGGCGACATCCTCTACGTCGCGGACATCAGTGTGGTCCGCAAGTTCGACCGCAAGAGTGGCAAAGCCAAGGGCGAGATCAAAGTTCCGAATGCGATTTTTCTCAACGATCTTTCGGCGTCGCCTGACGGCAAGACGCTGTACGTTTCGGACAGCGCGGTGACATTCAAAGCCGGGGGTTTTGCCGGTACTGGGAACGATGCGATCTACGCAATCAACGTGAAGAAAGGCTCGGCGGCCGTGCTTATCAGTGACGAAGCCTTGCACTGGCCGAGCGGCTTGTTCGCGGATGAAGATGGGGTGTGGGTCGTCGCTCTGGGCGCGAATCACCTATTCCACGTCGACCAACAGGGCGGCACGGGACCCGCCACCAAGTTGCCAAAGGGTGGACTCGATGGAATTGTGAAGCTAGGCGACGGCTCATTTCTTATCTCCAGCTGGGAAGCCTCGGCCATCTACCGGGGCTTTCCCCGCGGAGAATTCAAGGAAGTCATATCGGGAATCCCCTCACCGGCCGATATCGGCCTCGACAGCAAACGCAACACCCTGCTGATCCCCATCTTTCAAAAATCGGCCGTTCAGTTTGTGCCCTTGCCGCCGCTGACTCCGCCGGTAGCTGCGTCGTCGCCGCCTTCTGCTGCGCCGGCCCCGACCGCGCCACCCGCCGCGGTGCCGCCGCCGCGTCCCGCCGACGTCGCCTACCCGGTGTTGGGACCCGCCACGCCAGCGCCGGCGCTGCCGCCCGCTTCGGTTCGTGGGCCGGCGCCTGCCGACGCCACACCGGCAGTGCCCGCTGCGGCTCCTGCAGTTCCAGCCGCACCCACTCCCGCCACGTCGGCGGTCCCCGCGGCCCCGCCAGCTCCGGCCCCGGCCCCCTGGGGAACTCCCTACGGCGCTGGCAACTCCCTGCCGGTGCCCGCGGCTCCTTCCGCGACGCCGTCAGGCAATAGGTGATACGAGTCAGGTGCGGCTTGATGGGTACGATGCCGCGCCTCCGTGGTAGGTCTCATCCCAGGCGTTGCGGGTCTGTTTTGTGGCCGAGGCGGGCCACACCTACGCGGTCATTCCCCGCCTGGTCGCAACCGGTGTCGGGCGGGGGCTCTGGCATCCGCGCATTGCAGATGTAGTTTAGGGGACGCGCTCAGCCAATCCACAGCCCCTCGACCCGCACCTGGACACCCTGAGCGGTCCGATTCAGGTAGTTGATGAGTCCGCTGTGTCGCCATTGCAGCATGCACATATCGGGCTGGAAGAAGTAGCGCATGCCGATCTTGAGCTCCTGACGGCTTGATTGCACCAGGCCCTCGTAGGCCTCGGCGATGTAATAGCCAATATCCTTGAAGCCCTCGGCCCTCGGTCGCAAGGGACCGGTAACACACCAGGTGATGACCCCAGTCCGCGCGTCGGCGTCCGTGACTTCTCCACAGTGGGTCACCGGACACCCGCAGCTCATGCCGAGCGGCCGACCGATCATGACGTCGCCCTTCTGGATCTGCATTTCCCGCGTGAGCATCGGGTTGTGCGGGATGATGATCTCGCGCGGCCCAGGCTCCTCGGGAAAGTGTTGCAACACGAAGTCGAACTCTCGGCCGAGGCTGTCCAAGAACGTGCGGTGTGGTTGGGCGGCCAAGGTCGTGCCGCAGCCGCGGGTCGAACAGGCCGCAGGGGCGCCAACGATCCGAAACTGCGTCGACGCTCGCGCTCCGGTGTCGAGATGAATACAACGCTTGATGAGATCCGGAGCGTTGGTGAGACGTTCCTGGAATTCCGTACAGGTGGCGACGCCACACAGTCCGCAATCGAGACCTGGAAGCTGAATCGAAACTGACATGGCAAAACCTTTCAAAGACAAGCGTGGGTCACGACCGGGCGAAGGGTCGCGACAGTCTCGGGAAGAACTTCGAGAAATCGATCGACGTCGGCTTCCGTGGTGAACCGACCGAGTGTCACGCGCAGGGCGCCGCGCGCACGGATCACGTCAAAGCCCATGGCGCGCAGGACGTGCGAAGGCTCGCCGCGATGGTGGGCGCTGCACGCGCTCCCGGATGACACCGCAATGCCGCGCTCGTCGAGAGCCAGGAGAAGATGCACAGCCTCGGCTTCGAGTCCTGAGAAGGCGATGGCCACATGGCCAGGCACCCGCCGAAAGCGATCGCCCAAGACGTAAGAGCCTTTGACCTTCGCGGCGACGGTGTCGAAGATGCGATCACGGAGCGCCACGAGTCTGACCGCTTCCTGGGTCATGTCGGCGCGGGCCAGCCTTGCGGCGACGCCGAAGCCGACGATCCCCGCGACGTTCTCGGTGGCCGAGCGCAGACCGTGCTCCTGGCCGCCCCCGAACACAATCGGCGCAAGACTCGTTCCACCGCGGACGTAGAGTGCACCCACGCCTTGCGGCCCGTGGATCTTGTGTGCCGACAGGGACAAGAGGTCGACCTCAAGCTTCGCCACATCGACGGGCATCTTGCCCGCTGCTTGGACAGCGTCGGTATGAAACAGCGCCCCCTGCGCGTGTGCGAGCCGCGCAAGTTCGGCGATGGGCTGGACCGTGCCGACCACGTTGTTTGCGGTCATCACCGAAACCAGAAAGGTATCCGAGCGAAGCACTGCCGCAAGCGCCGCCGGGGTGATGATACCGTCGGAGGTCGCCGCCGCATACGAGACCTCGGCCCCGCGCCGTTCGAGCTCGTGGCAGGTTTCGAGGATGGCCGGATGCTCGATGGCGCTCGTGATCACGTGCGGAGCGCGCTCGCCGCCCGCACCCACCGCTCCGAACAACGCCAGGTTGTCGGCTTCGGTTCCGCTCGCGACAAAGACGAGATCTCGCGGCGAAGCCCCAATGAGCGCCGCGACCTCGGCGCGGGCCGAGTCCACGGCGGCCCGCGCCTGGCGACCGGCACGATGAAGACTCGATGGATTGCCGAAGCGCGCGTCCAAGAAGGGCTGCATCGCCTCGCGCACGCGTGGATGGTGATGTCACGACTTTTGTGTCACGAGGAAGAGGGTTGATACCTTCTGCTGCTGGTTTTCGTGGGTGAAGACCGCGTAGAGGATGCGGTCCATGCTGGTGCGGTCAGTGAAGACGCCCATGGGACG